>Ga0031655_10001917_pt1 | contig 12192 bp, 10 predicted proteins | sample FrelakmetHBP12HB_FD_55187 | JGI IMG/M metagenome (GOLD analysis project Ga0031655, IMG submission 55187) | Freshwater lake sediment microbial communities from the University of Notre Dame, USA, for methane emissions studies -HBP12 HB | ecosystem: Environmental > Aquatic > Freshwater > Lake >... | reverse complement strand
TGAACCTCCACGTGAGGAGGTACGGCGGACTTTAGGCCCTGTTATTCTGCGGCATTCTGAGCAGCATATTTCGGGATGCTGTGAGCAGCCTATAGCCACTTCTTCGGCCGTAAATCGCCTTTCAGTTGATCCAACAGCAGGCGGATTTGTTGTCGAAGCCGCGTATGCCGGCGTTGCGGTTTGATTGAGTGGATTGAGCTGTGCCTCTTTTCCTTGCGATAAGCTGCTAACTATCACGTAGCCAATTACCATTAGGATAGCGCCAATAAGCATGTTTTTCATCCTTTTTTCTCCTTCCTTAGATTTTTCTTTGTTTTTAACCTTTCCTTGAAAATTTCAAGGTACATTACCTATATTTATTAAGTAGCTCGCTACTTTATTGCTTAAGCTACTGAAAAAGATGAATACGAATCTTGAATTTGTCGCTATTTTACGAATAAAAAGAATTACTCATCCTTTTTCAAAAGCCTAAATTTAGAGAAAATTGGTTTAATAGGTTATGTTAGCATATTCGTCATAATTTGTCAAGGGAAATTTGAAACACCCCGCACTATGCTACGCAAATGTGGGGCAGGCGAATGATTTGGCACGAATTTACACTAATGGATGGTTTTTTTAGTTTTGATTAGGGGTTAGTGAGGTTAAATTAGCTTAAATGAGGTTTTTAGTCAAGGTTTGGGACTATAAGTTTAAAATAATAATGAAAGCAAACAAAAAAGCGCCTACTCGGTGCTTTTTTGTGATATATGCAGTTATTTAAATTTAAACTTTAATGACTACAGGAAGAATCATGGGGCGGCGTTTGGTCTGCTGATAGAGAAACTGGCCGATTTCATCGCGGATTTTATTCTTTATAAAATCATCAAAGGCCGGTGACTTGGTATCATGGTCTTCGCAGATTTTTTTAACTTTCATGCGCGTGGCTTCAATCAGTTTTTTATTTTCTTTCATGTAAACAAAACCGCGGGAAATAATGTCAGGGTTGCCGATCAAATTACCTGTTTTTCTTTCAATGGTAGCAATAACCACCAGCATGCCATCAGCAGACATGACCCGGCGGTCGCGTAAAACAATATTAGATACATCGCCTACGCCCAAACCATCAACCATAACATAATCCGCTGGTACGAATTCATTGGTCAGCCGGCCGCCTCTTTTGGTAAATTCCATTACTTGTCCATCATCGGCAATCAGAATATTTTCTTTTGGGGTGCCTAAACTTTCGGCGATTTCACCATTGATAACCAACATATAGTGATTGGCTTCAATGGGAATATAATATTTGGGCATGATTAAACGGAAAAGTAATTTTAAATCCTCTTTTTTCGCGTGTCCGCCAGCATGGACATCCATAAGTTTGTAATGAATAACTTTGCCGCCCTTGCGATACAAGGTGTCTTTTAGGTTTTGAATGGTGCGTTCATTGCCAGGTATAACTGATGAGGAAAAAATAATAGTGTCGCCCGGCTTAACATGCAAATATTTATGTTCGTCTTCGGCAAAACGCACTAAAAAGGCATTTTGTTCTCCCTGCGCACCAGAACCAATAATAACAATTTTATCATCAGGAAATTTTCTTTCATGATAATTTTCAGATTCAACCAAGGTGCCGGGTTTTATTTTTAAATAGCCGAGTTTGTGGGCAATTTCCACGTTGGTTTTCATACTGCGGCCTTCAATCATGACCTTGCGATTAAATTTTTCTGCTATGCTTATAACTTGCTGGACGCGATTTAAAAGCGAAGCAAAGGTGCCGACAATAATTCTGCCCCTGGCTTTTTCAAAAATTTTTTCCAATTCGTCACTTACTTTGGTTTCAGAAATCTGATAACCCTCTTCCTCAGCGTCAGTTGAGTCCGCCATGAGGGCCAAAACGCCCTGGGCTCCGATCTGGGCGATTTTATTTAAATCAGCCGGCTTGTCATTGATCGGGCTGTAGTCAATTTTAAAATCGCCGGTATGAATAACTGTTCCCAGCGGCGTTCTGACTACAATGCCAAAACTGTCAGGCACATTATGATTGACGCGGAAAAAATCCACGTTAAAATTGCCCAGCTTGAGATGGCTGTTTTCATCTATTAAATAGAATTTGAGTTTAGGCGCGTTGCGATATTCCTCCTGTCTTTTCTGGATTATGCCGGCTGAAAGTTTAGCCGTATAAATGATGGGATTGCCAATTTTAGGCATGATGTGGGGAATAGCCCCAATATGATCATAATGGCTGTGGGTTATGATCACGCCCCTGATATTTTTTTCTTTGCCTTTAAGATAGGAAATATTGGGGATGATATAGTCAATGCCCGGCATATCTTCCTCGGGAAATTGCAAGCCCATGTCAATAATAATAATGTCATGGCCATATTCTAATAAGGTCATGTTGCGGCCGACTTCTTCCAGTCCGCCCAAGACAATAATTTTTAGTTTTTGTCCGCTTTGGTGCGAGACAGGCTCTTTGGCAAAACTACCTCCGGTGGAGGTTCTCATTTTTTTGTAAACCATAAGTTAGTTGATTGGTTTATTGGTATATTTGTTAATTAGGTAAATAAAATAATGCCAATAAACGATTAATATTTAAGAGTCCTTTATTTGAAAAATTGTTTTTTAGTTTTGAGATACCAATTTTCAATATTAATAAAACGATCAGCAGGCAAAGCGATTCTTTCAACGTCTAAGCCCTTGATTTTTTTATTGACTGGATAAGTATAATCCGGGCTATATAAAAAGATTGCCGGCAAATCATCGATTAAAATATTTTGGAATTCCTGATATTTTTTATTGCGCGTCTCCTGGTCATTTGTCTGGCGGGCTTCTTCCAGCAATTGATCGGCTTTGCGATTGACATAATTAGCCAGATTGACTCCTGGCGCCTCTTTCTGCGAAGAATGCCAAAAAGAAAACAAATCAGGATCATAACCAATGATTTCACCGTAAAGCAAGGCCTCGTAGTTGCGCGGGGTAATTACCTCATTTTCAAATTGATCCTTGGCAACTGGTTTAATTTCAACATTGACGCCAATACTGGTCCAAAATTCCTTGATCAGGGTAGCGACCTTGATATATTCAGATTGATCGACGGTGGTTAAAGTTATTTTTAATTCTTGGTCTTTTTTCTTGAGAGTATCACCAGCCAGAGACCAGCCGTCACTGGCCAGAAGTTCAATGGCTTTGGCCGGGTTAAATTCGTATTTTTTTAGATCAGGATTATAACCAAGAAAGCCAGGCAAAATCGGGCCATCAATTATCTGGCCTTGATTTTGCAAAACATCTTCAATGATTTTATTTTTGTCCAAAGCATAGCTTAAGGCCTCTTTGATTTTTTTATCATCTAGGAGCTTATTATTTTTGGAATTGAAAAAGACAGCAGTGTATTGAGAGAGCGGAAAATTATAAAAGTTTAAATCGCGCTTATTGATTTTTTTCAGATACTCTTTGGGCAAATAGCTGATGCTCTGAATATTTTTATTAATCAAATCATCAACAGCGCTTTGATAATCAGGGAAAAATTTAAAAATTATGTCGTTGATATAGGGAATTTTGCCATAATAATCTTTATTTTTTTCCAAGGTATAAACTTTGATCAGGCCGCTTTTTTCTTTGACCAATGATTTGAGTTTAAAAGGACCGCTGCCAATGGGCTTTTGGTTAAAGAAAGCCAATTTAGCATTAAGAGCCGGAACATCATACCAGATATGCTGAGGAATAATGCCCACGGTCAGAATATTTAAAAAAGCAGCATAGGGCTCATTTAAGGTAAATTTGACAGTATATTCATCTGTCATTTCAACTTTAACGCCGGCAAAGGTTCTGGCCAGCGGACTTTTAAAATTCGGGTCCTGGATACTTTTTATGGTAAAGACCACATCAGCCGCTGTTAAATTATCGCCATCATGCCATTTGGCATTTTTTCTAAGATAAAAAGTATAAGTTTTCTGATCTTTGGAAATTTCATATTTTTCTGCCAAATCAGGAACCAATTCCAGTTTTTCATTGTATTTTAAAAGTCCGGAAAAAATTAAGCGGGTTAAATCAGTATCTGCATCGGCCAGGCCTGAAACCAATATTGGATTGAGATAGAGTGGGGAGCCAACAATGCCTTCAGCAAATTCACCGCCATTTTTGGGAACAGTTTTTAATCTTTGCCAAACCTGCGTATAAAATAAAAAGATCAGGGAGACCAAAATAAGCACTGAAAAAATTTTGATTAGTAATAATTCGGTCTTATTTAAGGTGTGCGGCAAGCGTTTAAGCTGCTTCCAGCTCGGCAACCGTTTCTGGCTCAGCGTGGCTACGATTTTTTTATCGTGTTCATTTTGTTTGGATATTTTTTTCAGTTTTGCCAAATTGGCAAAATGCCAAAAAACAAAATTTTTCAGATTTTGTTTTAAATCAGAAAAGAATTTAAATAAAAAACTCACGGCTGAAAATTTAATAAAAATTTAATCCGCAGGTGCGGAAATTATAAGAAGTTCTAAAAAATTATATTAAACAGAGCTGTTAAGAGAAAAATGGTAGCCAAAAAAATAGTAAATATATGAAGATATTTTTCTAAGCCGCGTTTGGTCCGATAAATATTACCTTCACCTCCAAATGCTGAGGAAAGACCAGTGCCTCGTTGTTGGATTAAGATGCAAACTATGAGTAATACCGAGATAATTATTTGCAGTATATTTAAGATCATAATTTTAAGATTTGGGTGTAAAATGCTTAATAATTATGGAGTTTAGCAGAAAGGTTATAAAGAGTCAAGCGCTAAAGCCAAAAATGACTAAGATATGCTATAATGTTATTATAATAAATTTTTTTTAAAAAAACAATGCCAGAACCAGAAAAAATAAAAACCAAACATAAGAAATGGCATCAAAGATGGTGGGGGATTTTAATGTTATTAATAGTGGGCATATTTATCACTTATGCCGGAGCTTTTATTTATCAGGTTGTTTCACTGATTGAAACCCAGAACCAGCTCCTGGCCCAGAGTTATAACGCCTCAAATTTTAATGATTCCAGCTTGAAAAATAGCCTTAATATTCGTTCAATGGTGGAAATACCAGAAGCCCCTTATTTTGGCCCGGCTCAGGCCAATGTTGTGATTGTTGAATTTAGCGATTTTCAATGCCCTTATTGTAAAGAGGCCTATCCTATTTTGAAAAGAATCAGAAATGAATATAAAGATTCAGTCAAGATTATTTACCGTGATTTCCCAAATTTTAATATTCATCCCGATGCTTTGAATGCTGCTTTGGCTGCCAATTGCGCTTTTGAACAAAATAAATTCGAACCCTATCACGATTTATTATTTGCCAATCAAGATAATCTTTCTTTGGATAATTTGAAAAATTTGGCCACCTCGATTGGCCTGGACATGACACAATTTAATCAATGTCTGGACAGTAAAAAATATTTGGCTAAAATCCAAAATGATCTGCAGGATGGCGTGAAATTCGGGATCAATGGCACGCCAACTTTTTTTATTAATGGCAGCGAGGTGGCGGGCGTAATACCTTATGATTCGTTAAAATCAGCAATTGACACATTGATGTCAACCGGAGTTCAGGAAAATGTCAATTTGAATTCAGATTCTCTAACTGGGCCAACGTGTTCAACTTGTAATAAATAATTTAAATATGATTAGCATTAGAGTTCATGGCCGCGGCGGGCAAGGCAATGTAACTTTGGCTTTTTTAATTGCCATGGCAGCATTTTATGACGGAAAGTTTTCTCAATCTTTTCCGGTTTTTGGCGTGGAAAGAAAAGGTTCGCCAGTGGCGGCTTTTGTTAAACTGGATGATAAATTTATCAGAAGCAGGCAGCAAATATATGAACCCGATTATATTATTATTCAAGATCCGAGTTTAGTTAAGGTTGCTGATGTTTTAACCGGCGCTAAAAAAAGTACGGTCGTGATTATTAATTCTGACAAAGTGCCAGCCAAGGTTTGCCCTGGTTATACTGGCAAAGTTTATTGCGTACCGGTTTTGAAAATTGCGCTTAAAGAAATTGGCAAACCTATAATTAACACTGCCATGCTGGGCGCTTTTGCCAAAATTTTTAGCTTAATCAAATTAGATTCAGCGAAAAAAGCGATTAAGGAAAATTTAGGCGAAAAATATGATCAGGAAATTATTGATAAGAATATAAAGGCGCTGGAAGCTGCCTATAAATTTAAAGTTTAAAGTTCAAAGTTTAAAGTTGCAGTTAAAAATTAAAAATTTTAAATTTTGCTTTGCCATTTTGAATTTTACATTTTGAACTTTTAATTATATTTATGCCAAACAAACAATTAAAAAATATATTAACCGCACCACCAGGCACAACCACAGAATATAAAACAGGCACCTGGCGGACATACATGCCCGTAGTTGATCATGAGATTTGTATTGGCTGTGATACCTGCAATAAAGTGTGTCCCGAAGGAGTTTGTTTTCCCACTGGTAAAAAAAATAGTAAGGGTAGGATTTTTTATGATCGTGATTTGGATTTTTGCAAAGGTTGCGGCTTGTGCGAGAAAGAATGCCCTGTCAGTGCGATAAAAATGGTGGAAGATTATAAATAATTTATATGCCACATACATTTGAAAATCCATTTACCCCTAAATCTGCCATACCCAAAAAGAGATTGTTTGGAGGCGGAGAGGAAAGAAAGCTAAGTCTAAAAAGCCAGGAAAGGATGGATAGATTTAAAAAAATTAAATATGGCTCATTAGAAATATTAAAACCGCAAGTTAAATTTTTGGAGGAAATAGAAAATCAATTAGAAAAAAATGTTAATGATGGAATTGTAAAAGGCTTTATAAAGAAAACAAATGGCCCTTCTGATAAAACTACTAAAGAAGAAATTAGAAATACGGTTTTAGACGGCATGGTTATTAAAGCTGATGAAAAAGGCAATATTAAAGAAATTAGCTGGGATAAACTTGGTAGATTGTGGGATCTAAAAATTGAGACATTGCCGGCCATGGACGAATTAAAAGAATTAGAAGTTTTTAGTTGTGAGGGAAATAATTTTAAAAAACTACCAGATCTTAGCAAGCTAAAAAAGTTAAAGTCATTAGATTGTCATGATAATGATATTACTGAGTTGCCTAATTTAGATGAATTAACAAATTTAAAAAAGTTTAATTGCGCTAAAAATAAATTAAAAGAATTACCCAACTTGAAAAATTTAAAAGATTTAGAGAGTTTAAATTGTTCGAGCAATAAATTACAAAAACTGCCGGAATTAAAAGGTTTAAAAAATTTAGAAACCATCAATTGCAGTCAAAATAAATTAACCCAATTGCCTGATTTAGCTGGGCTGGAGGCATTAGACAGAATTGATTGTTCTAATAATCCGGATATGAATAAAATACCTGATTTGGGAAAAACATCTATATATCTGTGGATTAATTTTAAAGGCACAAGTATTCCCAAAAAAGAATTTGAAAAATTACAAAAGAAATATCGTAATATTTATTATGGATAAAAAAAACAAACAAATCCTAGAAGGTTCGCATGCGGTCGCTGAAATCGTGCGCAGGCTAAAACCGGCGGTTGTTTCAGCGTACCCGATTACACCCCAGACCCATATTGTTGAGGATCTGGCTAAAATGAAAGCAGAGGGCTTGGCTGATTTTGAATATATTAATGCTGAATCAGAATTTGCAGCTGCTTCAGTTGTTTTGGGTGCCAGTGCAACTGGCGTGCGGACTTACACAGCCACCAGTTCACAAGGCCTACTTTTAATGACAGAAGTATTATTTAATATCGCTGGTTTGCGTTTGCCTGTGGTGATTACTTGTGCTAACCGTGCGGTTTCTTCTCCTATCAATATTTGGAATGACCAACAGGATTCTGTCACGATTCGTGATGCTGGCTGGATTCAACTTTATGGCGAAACAAATCAGGAAATTGTTGACTTGCATATTTTGGGTTTTAAACTGGCGGAAAGATTGATGCTGCCAGTCATGGTTAATATGGATGGTTTTGCTTTAACCCACACTTATGAGCCAGTGGAAATCCCTGAAGAAAGTTTAATTAAAAAATATTTGCCAGCTTATGTGCCGCCTAAGGATTCTATTTTGGATTTGAATAATCCAAGATCTTTAGGCACTTTTGCTGCGCCCGACAAATATATGGAAATCAGACAAGAACTTTTTAGCGATGTTGCGGCAGCTAAAAATGAAATTGCGAAATTAAATTCTGAATTTAAAAAAGCTTTTGGCCGCGGTTTGGGGGATGATGGTTTGGTTGAACAATTTAAAACCAAAGATGCGGAAATAATCTTAGTGGCCATGGGTTCTGTTTGCGGCACGATTAAAGAGGTAATTGATAATTTACGCAATAAGGGTAAAAAAGTCGGTTTGCTAAAAATAATTTCTTTCCGGCCGTTTCCAGATGATGAGGTTGGTGCGATTTTAAGTAAAGCAAAATATATTGGGGTAATTGATAAATCAATTTCTATTGGGACCGAAGGAATTTTAGCGTCTGATGTGAAACGCGCTTGTTATGGTAAGACAAAAGCGCCAATTAAATCTTTTATCGTTGGTTTGGGCGGAAGAGATGTGACGGAAAAGATGATTGGGGAGATTGTTGACCTGGTGAAAGGAAAAAATAATGAGACACAATTTATTGGAAAATGAATTCCGAAAGCCAAAAGCCGAATTACGAATTTCGGCCTTCGGCATTCATAATTCACATTAATATATGAAATATAAAAATCCATTTGAACATCTACTTAACCCAGGCCATACAGCTTGTCCAGGTTGCGGGCAGCTAATTGCGGCGCGGCATGTTATTAATGCCTGCGGCAAGGACACAATTATTGCCAATGCCACGGGTTGTTTAGAGGTAACAACTTCCAAGCACCCAACTTCTTCCTGGAAAGTGCCCTGGATCCATTCTTTATTTGAAAATCCTTCGGCTGTTGGCACTGGTATTTTAGCTGCTTTAAGGCAGAAGGGTTTAGATAAAAAAGTTAAGGTACTTGTTCAGGGCGGTGATGGTTCAACTTTTGATATTGGGCTAGGATTAATTTCTGGCATGTGGGAAAGAGGCGATAACATATTATATGTCTGCTATGACACTGAAGTTTATTCCAATACTGGCTATCAGGCCTCTGGCGCCACGCCGCATGATGCCTTTACCCGTACATCTTGGCCAGGCAAAAATTCATTAGGCAATTCTTTTTTTAAGAAAAATATGGTAGAAATCGCTTTAGCGCACAAGGTGCCTTATGTTGCCACTACAACTTCTGGCTATATTGAAGATATCAGACGCAAAGTTAAAAAGGCCTGGGAAATTGAAGGTCCAAAATTTATACATATATTAACACCGTGCATTCCGGGCTGGGGGATTAATGATAATCAAGCCATTGAAATAGGCAAACTAGCGCAAAAAACAGGATTTTTTCCGGTTGTGGAATTTATTAATGGTGAATTAATTAATGCTCTAAAAGTACCGCAAAATACACCATTAGTTGAGGAATATTTAAAAAATCATGTTAGGTTTAAGCATTTATTTAAAGATCCGCGCGGCAAAGAACAAATTGTGGTTTTGCAAAAGATTTGTGAAGAGAATATAAAAAAATATAATTTGAGATAAAAACGCCTTGTCATTCCGAATGAACATGAGGAATCTATTACACCAATGTAATAGATCTTTCACTTTGCTCTGGATGACAAGGCGTTTTTATTTTTCCCATTTTGTACATTCGTTTTCTTGACAAGATTTTTTTATTATGATAAGATATTTTATCAATCTGTCACATAGGAGGTGATATAATGGCCAGAAAAAGGATGGATCGTTACTTAAAAGGTCCGAAAGCAGAAGAGGCCAAGGTTTTAGCCAGAAAGGTTTTTACTCTCAAAAAAAACCTGGGCATCAGCTATGATCAGATGATTGAGGAAACCGGCTTGTCCAAAGCCGCACTTTATTCCCTCAAATGCTCTTGGGTCAATAGCAAGAAAAGCCATCAATATATGTATGTCTCAGTTGCCAATGGCCTGGTCAAGTTCTGGAATTGCCATCTGATAAATGGCGAGAAAATCGTTAAGGCAAAAAGCGTCAAAAGTCCCAGCCCGGCGAAGAGGCCGGAGCCCAAGGATGCCTTGGACATCTTGATCCAAAAGGCCGGCTTGGCTAAGGCCCGGGAACTGCTTCAAGCTCGCGGCAAAGAAGATAAGCTGGAAAAGTTCCTGCGCGATTTAACGCCGGAGAAACTGGCGGATCTGATTTGAAATATGATAGTGACAAATCCCTGCATTTTGCGGGGATTTTTATTTTAAGATTTTAATTTTTTCAGCTCAGGGGTTTGGTCCTTGACCAGGTTATTGGGCTGTGCTAGAATGGTACTAATTAGTGCTCGAATTCTGAACTCTGAATTCCGAAAGCTGAAATAAAATTTTTTTAAATTCGGAATTCGGCTTTCGGCTTTCGGCATTATTAAAAAAACTAAAATAAATTTTTTATGATAAAAAAAGACAGGATCATCATCAAGGGCGCCAGAGTCCACAATTTAAAAAATATTAATGTTGAAATTCCCAAAAATAAATTCGTGGTCATTACCGGACTCTCTGGTTCAGGCAAATCATCTTTAGCTTTTGATACTATTTTTGCCGAAGGACAGCGCCAATATGTGGAAAGTTTGTCATCTTATGCGCGCCAATTTATTGGCGTGATGGATAAGCCAGATGTAGACCAGATTGAGGGTCTTTCACCAGTCATTGCCATTGACCAAAAATCAACTTCCAATAATCCGCGTTCAACCGTGGGCACGATAACGGAGATTTATGATTATCTCCGTCTTTTATTTGCGAGAATCGGTATCCTCCATTGTCCGGTCTGCGGCCAAGTCATCCAAAAATTGGGTCCGGAACAAATAATTGAGAAAATTTTGGCATTGCCCAAGCAGACCAGAATAACTGTTTTAGCACCGATTGTCAATAATAAAAAAGGCAATTTTGAACATTTGATTAAAAAAATGAAGAAAGCCAATTTTTACCAGCTGCAATTAGATGGAAAAATTTACAGCATGAAGGATATGGAAAATATGTTTATTGATGAAGATAAAGAACATAATCTTGACGTGGTAGTTGATCATGTTTTCGTGGAAAGAGTCAGGCCGGAAAAATTAACTCAGAGTCCATTATACTTGGCAGTTAAAACCGCCTTGGATTTGAGCAATGGCATGGTAAAAATTCTGCGCAAAGATAATAATGAGGAAATAATTTTTTCCCAGCATTTGCATTGCTCCAAATGTGATGTCAATCTGCCGGAAATTGAATTGCGCAGTTTTTCTTTTAATTCACCTTTTGGCGCCTGCACCAAATGCATGGGCTTGGGCATGAACTTAGAAATCGATCCGGAATTAGTTGTTTTTAACCCTCGCCTGACCATTGAACAAGGGGCCATAAAGGTTTGGTCACGTTTAACCTCCAATCAGCCGCAGCAACACAAACTTATTGAGACAGCTGCCAAAGTGCATCAGGTGCCCTTGGATAAGCCGGTCAATAAAATGAAAAAAGAAGATTTAAATTTAATTTTATATGGTACTGGCGAACAAGAATACGAGCTGGCCGGCAGAAAATACAGATATGAAGGCATTATTCCTTTTTTGGAAAAAAAGTATAAAGAGACAGATTCTGAATATGTGCAAAAAGAAATCGAGGATTACATGAGGGAGATAATTTGTCCAGAGTGTAAAGGCAAGAGATTAAAACCAGAAAGCTTAGCGGTCACGATTTTGGATAAAAATATTGCTGATTTAGTGAATTTGGATTTAAAGAGTTTGTTTGATCTTTTTGCCATGGTGGAAAAAGATTCTAAGGATAAAAAAGGCAAGTATGCTTTGTCAGAAAAAAATTATAAAATTGCCGAACAATTAATTCGGGAGATAAAAAAACGCTTGGAATATTTGATTGAGGTTTCTTTGGATTATCTGACTCTGGACCGCAGCGCCACGACTTTAGCTGGCGGTGAAGCGCAGAGAATCCGTTTGGCCAAGCAAATTTCCTCGTCTTTAACAGAAATAATCTATGTCTTGGATGAGCCATCAATTGGCTTGCATCAGCGGGATAATCATAGATTGATTAATACTTTAAAAAAGTTGCGTGATATGGGCAACACAGTGATTGTGGTTGAGCATGATCAGGCCATTATGGAAGCAGCTGATATTATCATTGATATGGGGCCTGGCGCAGGTGAATATGGCGGGCAG
>Ga0031655_10001916_pt1 | contig 12195 bp, 15 predicted proteins | sample FrelakmetHBP12HB_FD_55187 | JGI IMG/M metagenome (GOLD analysis project Ga0031655, IMG submission 55187) | Freshwater lake sediment microbial communities from the University of Notre Dame, USA, for methane emissions studies -HBP12 HB | ecosystem: Environmental > Aquatic > Freshwater > Lake >... | reverse complement strand
GCATTTATGGCATAAAACATTGAGAGTACGAGGTTACCTGTTTTTCCTGCATCAGGGGATTTCCCGTGTCGGGTCCAGTAATATTTCATGCGGGAGACCGGCAAGAGCAACCGCCCCAAGCGCTCCGATAACGCCATTGCCCCCGTGCAGCATGATGCCGAACCGCTCGGCCGTGGCTTCCGTAACCGCCCGGGTAATCACCTGATTCCGGACAAGTCTCCCGTAGTCTCTCAGCCCGTAAGGGATCTGGAGTCCGGACCGGATCGCTATCCCCCATTCATGGGAAAGAGATTCATCTGCTACAAACCGCAATGTCTTCTCATTAAGATCCGCGTAGCTCTCGTGCGTGACTGCCACTTCAATGAAACTCGCGGAGTTGCCGGCTGTTTTTACAAAAACATCCTGGTTAAGCATTGCTACATGGTGACTGATAGGGAGAACACCTTTGATCCGCGTCACATAGGAAAGAAGGGCCAATGCAAGGGCAAACGTTGCACCTCCTTCTTTTGAATCGGTATCATCAATGCCTATGGTCACATGCATCAGCGCCTGTGTCCGGACATTGCCTTCGACTATTGGCCCGGCCTGCCGGGTCTTTACCTGTATTACGCCCTCCGCACGTGCCATCATATCGGACAAAGAGTATGCCGGGCCACCAATGCAGCGGATNTGCTGGATCACAGTGTCCCCATCCCGCTCAATTCCGGTAACCCCAACGGCGGGAAGCGGCGAGAGCCCTACAGGAACCTCATGTTTCCCGATCCGGGCACATTCCCTCAGCAGCGTCCCGTCACGCTCCACGCTGAGGAGCACTCCTCCTGCCAGTGCATGATGATACCCACAGAAGGCTGCACAGGCCCCGCTCATGCAATCATGATAAATCTCAACATGGTCACCATCAATGGTCGTGAAGATACGGCGGCAGGCACTCGAGGGCATCGCACTTATCGCCACGTAGTGCGCCGCACTTCGCCCGCGTTTCTCCTCGCGAACGAGAACACACCCCTCACCAAGCAGCCGGTTCACCCAGTCCTGTGCGGTGCTGCGGGGAATATTTGTGGCGCGCTGGATATCGGTGACGGTAAAAAAACCGTTATCGAGGGTGAACTGCCGCATCAGGCGCAGATACTCGCGTCGTCGCTCAAGCACGCTGGACATAGCAGTTTTTGATGAACAGCAGGTCACCGATAATGGCACTTGCCGTCTCTGTCGACCCGGCTCCCCTGCCGATCAGGGTAATCTCTTTTGCCATATCCGTTTCCAGGGTAAGTGCGTTCAGCGTGCCATCAACAACCAGTGGGTGATTNTTTTCAATGATACGGGGCGATACCCGGAGGATGTGTTTACGAGGAAAAGCTTCGGCAATNAGGCGGATGGTACACCCTTCATCCTCAGCTAACCGCAATGCATCAGGTGTCAGCAGATCAATACCCGTACGATCGATATCGTTTAACCGTATACCATTACCCCAGATAGTATTTGCAAGAATCACGAGCTTGATGGCTGCATCTATACCCTGAACATCATAGGTTGGGTCGGCTTCGGCATACCCCATCTCGCGGGCTTCCATCAATGCCTGCTCATAGGTTAGTCCCTCTGCCGCCATGCGGGTAAGGATATAGTTACAGGTGCCATTGAGCACACCATAGAGGGCAAGGATCTCGTTGCCGGCAAGCCCGTGCTCCAGCATGTGCATGATGGGAATTGCACCCGCAACGGTTGCTTCATACCGCAGGGCCACACCTTTTTTTGTTGCTAGTGTGCGGAGTTCCTTGTATGCAAGGGCGATCGGCCCCTTATTCGAAGTTACGATATGTTTCTTCCGAAGAAGTGCTGCTTTGATATAACCAATCGCTGGTTCGCCCGTAAGAGCGTTTGTTGGGGTCACTTCAATAAGTGCATCGTAATCCGCCTTCCTGATTACATCGGAAGCAGAAATTTTCTGATCACCACAGTAGCCTTTCCTGGTTTTATTCGCCAGCAGTCTTGTGATGTCAAGCCCGTCTGGATCCATGCACCCGCTTTGAGAATCGGCAATCCCGGTTATAGTAATCCCGAGATCCTTTTTTGTAATCATGCCGGCGACACCCCTGCCCACCGAACCCAGACCAATCAATGCGACGTTCATCATGCGATCTCCTCGAGTGGTTCGATAAGGAGCAGGGACTTCTGGTGTGAAACACGGCGGAGAATTGCAAGAGCTGCCTCCATGTCTCCCTTGCTCACCGCTTTTATGGTTATCCGTGAGCTGGATCGATCGTTCACGGCCGGCATGTTCATCGCAAGTTCGCAGACTTCGGCAAAACCGGTAGAATCGATCTGGTCTACCGTATCGGAAAGATCGGTGTGCATAAGATGCCCGATCATAATCACCGTCCGTTTATAGAGAAGGCGTTCCTCATCAATCCGCTGTATTCTCACTCCCTGTTCATTGAGAAGAGCTACGAGCTTTTCCCGGCGCCCTTCCGGCAACTCGAGCACAATCTGCACGTTCAGGGTATCATTATCCAGATCGGGTTCACGCTGGTGAATTACCGCAATGATATTTCCCCCAACATCGGATATGGGTTTGAGAGCAGCAACCAGCTGACCGGGAGAATCCTTCATCTCGAGTTTCATGGAAACCTGCACGGGACCACCTATCATGTAGTAGAACGGCTTTCAAGATAAGTCTTTTATTTAGAAAATCTTACAAGAGTACGGTAAAATAATCGTATCATGGTGAATTTTTTTAGTCGGCATTTTCAGCGATATGAATAACCAAAAAAGAGAAAATGTCGTAATTCTGATAACCAACTTTCCATGATTGCCAGTATAATTGAAAAAACAGAGTTGTTTTAGTTCAGAGCTTTCGGAGTTTGTTATTCACCTTTTCAAAGAAATTACGTTTGACGTCAACAAATAGTGCCGGGTGTTCAGATCTTTTCACTGATATCGTCATTGAGGTTCCCAGATCAATCGTTTTCTGGCCATCGATAACAAGGTTGGCGGGTTTCGAACTCTCCAGTTTGACTTCAAGGTGACGATCACTGCTGATCAGGTGAGGGCGGGAGGATAGTAGGTAGGGAGCGAGAGGAACAAGTAAAAATCCCTGAATTCGCGGGTCGACAATAGGTCCTCCTGCGCTCATTGCATATGCGGTGGAACCGGTAGGAGTGCTGATTAAAAGACCATCTGCGCGGAACTGCTCAGTAGTAACACCATCAACAAGTATGGAGAATTTCAGCATTTTTGCAGGGCGTGTAGTCACGATTAATGCTTCGTTTAAGGCATTTCCAAGAAAGGTGCTATTGTTAGAGAGCGTGATCCTCATCCGTTCCTCAATAGCAAATCCAGANACGAGTTTTTGTACAAATTCCAGCGCCTCAACCGGTTCAAGATCCGCAAGAAAACCAACCTCGCCCCAGTTGATGCCAAGAACCGGAACCGGGCGGTCCATCTGCTGGATCGTGCGGAGGATAGTCCCATCGCCTCCGATAACAACTACGGCATCCGCATTCGAATCTGCCAGAGAGCAGCCGGGAATACCCAGAGATTTGGCAGTATCCCAATCGTATGCAACCTCCAATCCTTCTTTTTCAAGAACCGTTCTTAACTTTTCAGCAAATACAAGTGCATCCCGGTTGTCAATCCGTGAAACAAGCAGAATCCTCAGGGTAATCACCGCAGATACTCTATTACCTTATGGTGCAGCAACCCGTTTGTAGCCACAAGACACCGCCCGATCGTTACTTCATTGGGAAAACGTATCGATTTACCGTCGAGGTCCGTAACTTTCCCGCCAGATTCGGTACAGATGAGCATCCCTGCGGCAGCATCTGTTACCCTGAGCGTTCCCCGCAGATCGACAAATCCGTCAACTCTTCCGCACCCGATGTAACAGAGTTCCAGTGCAGATGCCCCTAACAGGCGCCATCGTCGTATCTTTTGTCCGAGCTGCATCATCCGCGTGGGATCAAATTTTCTCCCATAGACACTCATCGCACATTCATCCAGCTGGAAAACATTTGATACTTTTATGGGTTTACCATCGCATCGCGCGAATCTCCCTTTTATTGCCGTGAACGTTTCGCCACTCGCAAGGTTGCGAACAAACGCCTGCTGGGTCACACCCTTCTCTGCGTATGCAATAGAGAGAGCATAGAAGGGGATGCCAGCCACAGCATTGAATGTTCCATCAACAGGATCGAGAAAGATGGTGCCACCATCTCCATCAAATCCCACCTTCCCGGCCTCTTCGCTGACAAGGAGAGAACAGAGTGGGTGCTCCTGCAGGTAGGTAACAATACAGTCCTCTGCGACCTGATCTATCTTTTTTGTCGGGGTAAGATCGGCACCCATCTTCACAGTTTCTCCACCTTCAGGAGTTCCTACAAGATCACGGATGCTATCTTCGACAAGCTCCGCCATCTGGTTACACGCAGAAAGAAACTCCATACGCTCAGGATATCTCCTTTATTTACACGCTGTATTTATGTAATGCAATGGAGATAAATTACTACCGCGTTTACGATATGTGGTTATTAAAGGTGTAAATGAAATGAAAGAGCAGACAGAAATAGGAAAAATCAAAGAGGGACGTTATGTTGTTATCGAAGACGAGCCATGCAAGGTGCTCGGTATTGCCACATCAAAACCCGGAAAACATGGTGCCGCAAAGGCACGGATCGATGCGGTCGGAATCTTTGACGGGGTCAAGCGATCTATCGTTCAACCGGTATCGGCAAAGGCATATATCCCTGTTGTTGAGCGCAAGAGTGGCCAGGTAATCTCCATAGCGGGTAACACGGCACAATTGATGGACATGAAAGATTTTACAAATTTTGAAATTCCCATTCCTGAAGACAAGAAAAGTGTTGTTGAAGTCGGCAAAGAAATTGTCTATATTGAATCAATGGGAAAGAGAAAGATCGACTGAAAAAGTGCTGTTTTTTTTACGACTATATTCTCTATTCTCTTTTTTCATCAGGTTAAAAAAAATACCTCACTACACCGGTAACGCAATTATTTTTTCGAACCCGTGTAAAAAATTAATATTTTCCGATATAATCCGCCGGAACCCGGATTTCAATGGTATAGGAACTGAGCGCCTGGGTGTTGATAATGAAAAAGTAGTTTTTCTGGCCTTCATAGAATTTTTCTTTCCAGGGACGGGGATCGGATCCAGGCCATAACGTAGAATCAAGGCCGCCGGGAGGTGTGATGGTCCGGACAATGCGGTTGGGATCAGCCGAATCCATAACCTGAAGGGTGAACCTAGGGATAGTCACGGAAAATGACCCCTGCATAACGGTATGGGATATCCCGCTTCCCTCGGTACCTTGAACCGTTGAAGAACTCAGTTTTTGATCTTTTCCTCCCATTTTTCCCGTAGGTTCTACAGTGTACCAGATCTCCCAGTAGGGAAACGGGATATGCATGATCTGGGTAGTGCCACTGTATTGCCCGGAAACTGTAGCGAAAATGACCCTGCTGGTGTTACGACCAACACTGTCAATTCGTGTGCCATTCGGTAGTGACTGGTTCAACGAAATACCATAGGATGAAGGATTAACAAAGGCTACCTTCATGACGTTTTTGTCCCATGTGGGAACCGGTGTCGGGGGGGGCGTTGATACGGAAGTCTCTGGGATCACAACATGAGTCAATCCCCCGGTATCTGGGGTTGTCACCGGGTATGTTAGATGCGGAGAGGTTGCACCAGGAAGGCCAATATTCAGCGGTTGTCCTGTCGCAATTGGTTTTATGACCAGCGCTACAATGAGTATGATGATAATTGCACCCACTGCATACATGACAGCTTTTTTATCCATGCCAGAACAGTAAAAAATAGTTTGGTTTCCCTGCATAAATACTCGCATACAGGGCAAAAAGGAGGATGTTCGGAATGTTTTAAAAATTTTATCCTCGCACAACCAAACCTATGAATGCTGACAAAAAGGCTGGACGATCTGTTTTCCATAATTATTTGAAATTTCACTGAAAAAACCTCAAAATCCAGAAAAAAAGATAGCCTATAAGAAGAATGTATATATACTATGAGATCATTTAGTCAATTAGGGACGTTGGTATATCCAGGGTCCACACTATAACTAAGGTGAATTCATGAGTTCGTTTAAAGCTAATGATAAAGGGTTCACTGGCCTTGAGGCAGCGATTGTGCTTATTGCATTCGTTGTCGTGGCGGCAGTGTTCTCGTATGTCGTACTCGGCGCTGGGTTCTTTACAACCCAGAAGGCCCAGGAGACTGTGTACAAAGGTGTTGAACAATCGACTGCAAACATCCAGATGATAGGTAACGTCTATGGGCTCTCCACAGATAATACTAAGATTACCAATATCACATTCGTCATTGGTCTCGCTCCCGGTGCATCGGCCATTGATCTAACAAAGATGAAGATTGTCTTCTCCACGCCAACCACCTCTCCTGTTATCCTAACACAAAATGCAACTGCAAGTGAGAGCGCATTTTCCACAAAAATAGGTACCACAGCAGTATCCTCAATGAACCCCAACGATCAGGTAGAGATCGCGTTTAATGTAGCCGGGGTACCAGTGAATACCAGAATGACTATGGAGTTGAGGCCGTCTGTTGGGGCTGCATTACCCTTCTCAAAGACGGTTCCTGCAACGGTTGCAAATACTAGTGTTCTCTATTAATCTCTCCTTTTTTTTAACACATATTAGATCCTCCATCCACATATTTCATGAAAATCAAGGGTAGGATTTATTTCCAAAATCGTTATAAATCCGAATTTTTCCACTCCACATGAATTCAGGCCTACCATATTTACATGGCTGAAAAAATGCAGTTTTACACAATATAATCACGAGATTCTTTGAATACACGTATCTGATTGAAGAGTTTATACTCAGATACAATTATAAAATTTCACTTCAAAATGTATTTATATGAGAGGATTTCATGCCAATGGAACAAAACACATCAGAAGCCTTTACCGGTCTTGAGGCCGCAATTGTCCTTATCGCATTCGTTGTCGTTGCTGCGGTCTTTTCCTATGTAGTACTTGGCGCCGGGTTTTTTACAACACAGAAAGCCCAGGAGACGGTTTATAAAAGTGTTGAGCAATCAACGACAAACCTCCTGTTGATAGGCAACGTCTACGGACTCTCAACAGATAATGCTGCCATTACCGAGATCCGATTCTCTATTGGTCTTGCCCCGGGTGCACCAACCATTGATTTAACAAAATTAAAGGTTGTCTTTTCCACACCAAACACTCCACCGATAATCCTTACCCAGAATGCAACTGCATCCAGCAGCACTTTTACTACCAAAGAGGGTGGTGCAGGTTCCAGTCTTGATTCTATGACGAAAAACCAGCAAATCGAAATTGCTTTCAATGTTACATCAGTTCCTGCCAATACTCAGGTAAATATTGAGATCAGACCTGCAACAGGTGCTGCATTACCGTTCTCAAAAACCACGGGTTCAACAATTACCACTACCAATGTGTTATCCTAAAAAAAATCTTTTTTTTCGAAAAGAACAAAAATTTGCTCCTGACATTATTTAACTTCTATAATTATTTATACCTTAAAATGACTGAAATCCGAGTGAGAGAAGTATCTAGTGAGAATAAATGACGGTTCTTTCCAGATGATGAATTTTTATAAACAGATCTATCCCCATTCTGGGATTGCTACAAAATATGAGAGCAAAAACAACGTATTTCGTCGCTGTCTCGATTTACTCCGCAGGGTTAAGAGTAGAGAGTATCATCTTCTCATGAATAAAAGGGGTTGTAATTAATTGAAAAAGGAAGGGATTTCTAAAGAGCAAAATTTTTAATCACCTAAAATTTTAATGGTCATCAGATAAGGAATAGTATTCTCATTCTAAGTTTGGAGGAGATACTTTTTGAGAGGTACTGTAATTATTTGAAGGAGGGGTCTTGAGATAGATCGTTTCAATTTTCCTGATTTTTGCGATTTCCCCAATAACCAGATACATGTGTATTATTGCAAGATCCACATCATCCTTCGACACACGCTCGTGTAATACTTTTGTTTTTTCATGAGGGTGTTCAGCCCTTGAAAATATATATGCCATTTCTGATTCGATCATTGATACCACCGGATCATTTCCTGAATTCTGTTCAATATAGGAAAAAATCCGGTTGAGGTATTGATCCGGTTCCGTACTTCGTTCATGGCCTTTTTTATCCCGGTACATTTTTTCTCCCGGGGGAATAACAGTATCGGCAACAATAACAAGGATTTTCTGAACGGCACCAAGTGCCTGTGAAAAAGACTCGGGATCAAAATATTTCATCCGCTCGTTTATTTCAAGGAGCTGTTCACCCGCCCGTGGACAATTCTCCCGGATAAACTTGTCGGCAGCCAGTCGCGTATCTTCAAAGATATCCTCTGCAAAATCCCCAACGGAGAGCGATATGTTTACTTCTGTAATATAATTGTGGATAGTAGTTTTNAGACGTTCAAAATCATTGACCAGCTCATGATGTTTATTCAGAATCTGCATTTTCTGGCTTTCGTTTGCCCCTATTTTGGCAACAGATTCGATTTTTGTCGAATTGATATAGGATTCAAGGTGGGGGAGACCGATGGAGTGAGGTCGGCGCGTTTTTTCGTCTCTGATTACCGGGCGATCACTCGTATAATATTTTTTACAGGAACCCAGTTCATTCGGATCAAATACCACGGGATAGCCCATAATCTCATAATCCAGCCATTTCTGGGCATCAGAATCATGCAACATGCGGGCCAGTCGTTTTGCTTTCATTAAAATCTGCGATATGGGCAACTGATTTATTTCCAAATCTCCAAGAATGACATTTGATAATTCTTTTGCCATTCTCAGGTTCGAATTTTGATAATCGTCCATAACCATTTTGGTTCTTCCCCCATGTTAGAATTCTCAATTTATATTAAAGGACAATAACTCTATGGTTACAGCACCCCTCTATTGCACGTGAAGGGTATTTTCCCCGTTCTGGTATCGTAAAAGTCGATATTCTTTTTCACGTTCCGGTTATCATTACGGTGAATTATCTTGTAGATGGGAGTTACGCTCACAGGATAGAGTAAGAGGAAAACGTTCCTGAGTTCCCCAATTTTTTCCCCCGACAATTGTGTTGAATACTGATTTTTATTGAGGACAGGGTGCATGTCTGTTGTTATAAGGGGGGGGAATCATTCAATCATTTTTTTCAATCATATATTTTGAAGATAGTAATTTAAGACTGCACTGTAGAGGGACCTTTTTGCTTTTTTTACATACAAATTTGAGCTCAATATATGGAATGTGGACGTCAGAGAAAATATTACAATGATCAAAAGAACAAACCACAATCTGACCCGGATGATACGGTTTTTCTTTTCGATAGTGTCGTGTTGGGAGAATACATCATGCAGATTGAAAAAGTATAATGTTTGTCTCGCCAATAGCCTTTATTCCCTGTTAAATTTTTTTGTTTTTCTGCTTTAACCAGTAATTATTGCTATTTACTTAACAAAATATTTAATAGTCATGAATGTAATATAACAAATAGATACATCATGGCGGTAAACCAGTCCCAAGTCGACCATATTATTACTGCCGCATCTGAAGATGATCCGGAAGTCAAGCTCCAGAACCTGGAGCGGGAGGTTGATCTCATCAAAACCTCCATAAAGCGTCTTTTAATGGACATCCGGGAACGGATGAACGAACTGGAGAATCCATTTACCCTGGCAACTATCGGAACTGCGGCAGCTCCAGCAGGGCCTTCGGCAGCAGCGATGGAGATAGAAGAGGCACAAAAATCTGCACTGGAAGAACGGGAAGCAGCCCTTGAAGCACGCGAATCCCGGCTTGAAGCAGCAAAAGTAAAAATGGAAACCGACAATAAAAAAGAGGTAGTGCCAAGTAAAACCGAATCAGTGAGTCCGTCTATTGAAGATAGTAAAAAAATGCTGGATGAACAGATTCTTGCTGTTATGAAATTTCAGGCTGCAGTGCCCCAGAAAGCGACTTTAATTTCCCAGACTCCAGCCACTCCGGCAAATGAGAAGCTCCGCCTTCAGAAAGTCTATAAACTCTTCAAATGGACCCAGCAGTCAGTCAAAAAGATCGGGCATGACCGGCTGGAGATTATCCTTGAGTCCTACCGTGCAATGGGATATATAACAAAAGAATCCTGCGATGAGATCCGTGAGATCTCCCGCCTGATGCCGGCAAATCTCGGGGAAGAGCATGAAGTAGGCCCTGATGAATTTGTTGCCGAACTCTACGCGTTGAACAGGATTCTTTCACCAAACGATACTTCACTTGACCGCGATATGATAGAAGTAATGATGGAACAGCGTCAGAACTTGCCCGCCAGCATAGAAAGAAGCGGGGAGGAAAAAATTGATCTCCCCAGGGTCTCCCTGCTCGAGAAAAAATCTTCAATGCATAAAGAAAAAGATGAAGAATGGATGAATTTACCCGACAGGATCTAATTAGATGTCCGCCGAGACAATTACTACTGCATTGTTTTTGATCACCGCGGTGGTCGCATCGGCAGTACTTATTAATGCAGTATATCCAGTTATTCAGAATATGGCGGGAACCTTTTCTTCCTCCACGCATGAATCTGATGTAAGGATACGCACGGATTTTAAAATTATTGCGACCTATGCAAATGCATCAGGCATTGCACAGATATGGATGAAAAATATTGGATCAGAACGGATAGGACTGGCAGATATTCAGCGGGCTGATGTCTTTTGTGGTGCAGTCGGCAGTTTTGATCATCTTGCACATACCAGCGGCAGTTTGGGTAATAACCAATGGATTGAAAATTTCAGTGCTCCGGAATATGATCAGAATAATAATCAGTTCTGGGATCCCGGGGAAACCCTGAAAGTAACAGCAAAAACGGCTATCCCGTCTTCGGGTAGTAAGGTTACCTTCCAGTTTGCATTATCAAACGGCATCTGGCGATCAAACGAATTTACTGCGAGTTGATTAACCATGGCCGTTGCTGAAATTATCGGGGCAGCGGTGGGAATTCTGCTCCTTGTTATTGTTGCCTATGTGATCGTGGGCGGCACCCTTGCAGCAGGTGAAACCATTGCCAGTGCCCAAAAGGATCTCGCCCAGCTCACAGAAGCCCGGTTGAGAACCAGCATCACTCTGAACAAAACCGAGACACAACTGTCTGGACAGGGACTGAATTTCAGCGTGACGAATACCGGCAACGAGATAATTGCTGACTTTACCCATATGGATATACTCATCAGTACTGGGGGGGTTTCCGGGGGATACCAGCACCTAACCTTTATCAGCGGCAGCGGAGCGTGCGGGGAGGTTGGGACATGGTGCATTTACGGTGACCTTGTCCCGGATACCATTCATCCCAGCCAGCTGGATCCTGGCGAGAAGATGTGGGTCTGGGCGACATTTCCCGCGGGAATCCCGGAATGGTTCCAGATAACAACAGGGAATGGGGTTTATGCTGCAGCGTATGTATAATATAAGGAGAAGATCCTGATGGCAAATATTTCCGATCTGATGGGGGGAGAAGACCGGCGGATTATCTCGACCGGCAACAGCGAACTGGATAAAAAAATTGCCGATGGTCTGCCGCTCGAATCCCTCACCCTTATCGAAGGGGAAAACGATACCGGGAAAAGTGTACTTACCCAGCAGATCATCTGGGGTGCGATGAAGCAGGGGATGTCAGTCGATCTCTTCACCACAGAGAACACTAGCAAGAGTTTTATCAAGCAGATGGAGTCCATGAGCCTTGACATCTCGGACTATTTCTCGTGGGGCTATCTCAAAATATTTCCCTTGCACGTAGTCGGTTTTGAATGGAAAAAAGAGGAGATGGCAGGAATCCTTGCACGCTTGATCCGCCACATCGAGAAAAGCAAATCCCAGGTAATAATTGTCGATTCACTTACCCTTTTTACCGAGTATGCTGAGACTGACCACATCCTCACCTTCTTCACGAACTGCAAATCCCTTATCGATCATGGCAAGACGATTTTAGTAACCCTGCATACCTATGCGTTTGAGGAAGACACTCTTGTCCGGATACGGTCAATCTGCGATGCCCACCTGAACATGAAAAAAGCCCTCGTCGGGAGCAAGTATGTCATGGTGATGGAGGTTATCAAGGTTCGTGGTGCACATAAGACGACCGGAAACGTTGTAAGTTTCGAAGTCCATCCCGGTTATGG
>Ga0031655_10001914_pt1 | contig 12198 bp, 12 predicted proteins | sample FrelakmetHBP12HB_FD_55187 | JGI IMG/M metagenome (GOLD analysis project Ga0031655, IMG submission 55187) | Freshwater lake sediment microbial communities from the University of Notre Dame, USA, for methane emissions studies -HBP12 HB | ecosystem: Environmental > Aquatic > Freshwater > Lake >... | reverse complement strand
TTCTCTTCGGAGAAGGCATAAAGGGTCAGGGCCTTAATCCCCAGTTCTCTGCAGGCGGTCACCACCTCCCTGACCGCGTCCACTCCTTTCATGTGACCACTGATCCGGTTTAGAAACTTCTTCCTGGCCCAACGGCCATTTCCGTCCATGATAATGGCGATATGAGAGGGAAGCTTTTCTCGATCGATCTCTTCCACAGCCGGGGAATCCTTCTTCAGAGCAAAGTGGAGATACGCTTCTTCAACAGAGAGTAATGCAACTATCCAATATTTCTACCACATCAACTATCCATTTTCAACAAAGGGTTCCGCGATGGATTCGATTCAAGAGGAAGACGTTCCGGAGGGTGCTCGGGGGCAGGCAGTCTCTCGGAGAAAAATCGATAATCCGCCTTGAAAGGCGGCATCTTGAAATCAATCTCGGCCGCTTCCCTGTTGGGACGTGAAATGCTTGACCCTACCTGTCATCACAGGCTACACCACGGGTCTGATAAAATGGCCATGGATGGGGAGAGGCAAGACTCTCCCTCCCCTGATCTCCTATTTTTCCACTATCGCCTCAACGGGGCAAACCTCTGAACAGCTTCCACACTCCGTACATTTCTCCTCATTAATCACATAGGGTTCACCCTCTTCAATCGCTTCTGCAGGGCATTCTTCCGCACAGGTCCCGCACGCAACACATTCATCGGTAATCACATAGGCCACCGACCTCACCTCCCTCTACATTATACTTCCAACTTTTAATCTCAAACCTCAAGCCTTAAATCTCGAGGATCTCTTTTTCCTTGGTTGAAAGCACTCCGTCCACTTTTTCAATATATCGATCCGTGGAGGTTTGAACCTTTTCCATCCACTGGTGAAGCTGGTCCTGGGAGATCTTCTTGCCCTTTTCGAGCCCTTTCAGCTGCTCATTTGCCTCTCGCCGTAAATTGCGAAGCGCCACCTTCCCTGCCTCGCCCATCTTCTTGACCACCTTGACGAGCTCTTTTCGACGCTCCTCTGTCAGTCGTGGGATGCCGATCCGGATGATCTTGCCGTCACTCATAGGAGTCAGACCGAGCTCCGATTTGAGAATGGCCTTCTCAATTTCCTGGGTGACCGTTGTGTCCCAGGGCTGAATGGTAATCAGCCGGGGTTCCGGAACCGCCATCGTAGCAAGCTGGTTCAAAGGGGTAGGGGTGCCATAGTAATCCACCCGGATATCATCGAAGAGGGCAAGGGAGGCTCTTCCCGTTCTCACCTTGTTCAGGTCGGCCTTGAGATTGGAAAGAGTCTTTTCCATTCGGTTCTCAATCTCTTTTACGATCTTCTCCTCTTCCATCATTCATCCTCTCACCTGGGTTCCCACCTTCTCGCCCAGAACGACCCGCTTGATATTCCCCTTCTCCTTCAGACTGAAGACGACGATGGGGATCTGGTGGTCCATACAGAGGGAAATCGCAGTGGCATCCATCACTTTGAGCTGTTTCTTAAGGACATCCAGATAAGTGAGTTCGTCGTACTTATGGGCGTCCGGGTGAACCAAGGGGTCCGTGTCATAGACCCCCGCTACTTTCGTGGCCTTGAGGATCACCTCCGCGGCGACCTCCATGGCTCGAAGCGAAGCGGTGGTATCGGTGGTGAAGTACGGGTTTCCTGTCCCTCCGACAAAGATGACGATCCGACCCTTTTCCAGGTGACGGATCGCTCTTCGCCGGATGTAAGGCTCTGCCACTTCCCGCATCTCAATCGCTGTCTGGACCCGCGTCTGGACATCGATCTTCTCGAGAGCATCCTGAAGGGCAAGGCCATTCAGCACGGTCGCAAGCATTCCCATGTAGTCCGCAGAGGCCCGATCCATCCCCTTTGAGCTTGCTGCAACCCCGCGAAAGATGTTGCCGCCTCCGATCACAACAGCCACTTCCACGCCCAGCAGTTTGACGTCCTTGATCTCCTGGGCAATCTCGTGGATCACCGAGGGATCGATTCCGTAATTTCCCTCTCCTGCCAAGATCTCTCCGCTGATCTTTAAGAGAATCCTTTTGTATCGGGGTCGCTTCATGGAGGGAAGATCTTTTCTGTCCTGGTTGTCAGATCACTCTGCCCGATTCCGGTCCGTCATCTTCTCGCACCCGGGGAAAGGAGGTTACGGACGGGACTGCAACCCTTCACCCAGTTGAAACCGGGCGAAACGGCGGACGGCGATATTCTCTCCGATCTTGGCGATCAGGGCATCGAGAACATCTTTGATCGTGAGGTCGGAGTCTTTCACGTAAGTCTGTTCCAGAAGACAAGCTTCAGAATAGAACCTTTCCAGCTTTCCTTCGACGATCTTATCGATCACCTTTTCGGGTTTCCCGGAGTCCAGGGCCTGAGTTCGATAGATTCTCTTCTCCCGTTCCAGGACATCGGGAGGGACCTCTTCCCTGCGGATGTACTGGGGGTTCGCCGCCGCGATATGCATGGCAATGTTCTTCACGAAGGCTTGGAAATCCGCTGTCCTCGCCACAAAATCGGTCTCGCAATTCACCTCGACCAGGACGCCGATCTTTCCTCCCGCATGGATGTACGCGGAGACGAGGCCATCGGTAGCGATCCGGCCTGCCTTCTTGGCTGCAGACGCCAGCCCTTTTCGACGAAGGTGTTCGATCGCCGCCTCCATATCTCCCTGGGCTTCGTTGAGGGCAGCCTTGCAGTCCATCACACCCGCCCCCGTTCTCTGCCTAAGATCTTTTACAAGCTGACTCGAGATCTCCATTCGATCCTATACCTCCTCCCCCTCTTCGGGAGCATCCTCCGCTTCAATTTCTCCAGAGGGCTCGACCTGTTCAGCTTTCTCTTCCTTGGCTCCTTCCATCTGGAGCTGTTTTTCACGGAGTTGTTTTCCCTCAATCGCCGCATCGGCGATCTTGGTAGCAAAGAGGCGAATCGCCCGGATCGCATCGTCATTTCCCGGAAGGATATAATCGACCTCTTCGGGGTTGCAGTTGGTGTCGACAATCCCGATAGAAGGAATACCGATTTTTCTCGCCTCCTGGATGGCGATCTTCTCTTTCTTGGGGTCCACAACGAAAATGGCGCCAGGGAGGCGATCCATGTTCTTGATTCCCCCGAGAGACCTCTCCAGGCGGGTCCTCTCTTTCTCCAGTCCCAGAATTTCTTTCTTGGGGAGGAGATTGTAGATCTCTTCGTTCTTCATGGCCTCAAGCTTCTTGAGGCGATCGATCGACTTCTTGATCGTCTGAAAATTGGTCAACATCCCTCCCAGCCAGCGGTGATTAACGTAGAACATGCCGGAACGGGTCGCCTCGTCGGAGATCGATTCCTGAGCCTGCTTCTTGGTCCCTACGAAGAGGACGCATTCGCCCTTGGCTGCGAGATCCCGAACGAACTGATAGACCTCCTTAAAGAGCTGAACCGTCTTCTGGAGATCGATGATGTAGATTCCATTTCGTGCCCCGAAGATATATGGCTTCATTCTGGGGTCCCAGCGCTTTGTCTCGTGGCCGAAATGAACCCCGGCCTCAAGAAGCTCCTTCATCGTTATGTCGGCCATTGAAACCTCCGTTTCTCTTTCATTTCTCCTCCTTAGCTGACCATGAGGTCAAATATCGACGAAATAACATATCATTAGCCATTTTGCAAGAGATAAAATGGCTGAGCCCGGTTATTGATGGCACTCCGCTCATGGGTATATGGGTATAAATGCTAAGTGGCACAAACCTCACGCATGGTTACAGGGGAGATCGTTAAGCAGAGCGGTGAGTTATGCACAAATCCTTAACGAAAACATTATAGCAGAAATTTCTTGACCTTTCAACTTGACCTAAGTCAAGGATAATCTCCCGGGAAATGGGTATTGTTTAATCATGAGATAGCTGCTGGTTCTCGCACCTTCACACAGGTGCGCGAAGGACGCAATTGCTCTCGAATGATTCGCGTTTTGAACCGCGTGCTATGCAATTACCGGGAGGAGAAAGACGATGAGATGCCCTGGGCAGGACATGAGGTTCTGGAAGTCCGAGGATATCTTTGAGATCCCCTGCCCGAAGTGTGGAGGCAGGGTCGAGTTTTTCAAGGATGAGGTCAGGCGTAGGTGCCGCTGCGGCCATGAGGTTGTCAACCCCAAGGTCGATTTCGGCTGTGCCTCCTGGTGTCCCTACGCGGAGCAGTGCATTGGAACCGTCCCGGAAGATGTAAAGGCAAGGCAGAAGGCTGAAGAGAAAAATTCCCTGAAGGAGAGAATCGGCCTCGAAATGAAGAAATATTTCAGCACGGACTTCAGGCGCATGAATCATGCACTCAAGGTCGCCCGTCATGCAGAGCAGATCTTGAAGGCAGAAGGAGGAAACCCTCTGGTTGTTCTGGGAGCTGCCTACCTTCACGACATCGGAATTCACGAGGCTGAGAGAAAGTATGGCGACACAGCAGGACCTTATCAGGAACTGGAGGGACCTCCCATCGCCAGGGAAATCCTCGCAAAACTGAATGTCCAGAAAGAGATGGTGGATGAAATCTGTGACATTATCGGCCACCATCATAGCCCGGGAGAGGAGGAATCACTCAACTTCCAGATCGTTTATGAGGCTGACTGGCTTGTGAATATGCAGGAGGAGGGAGGCCCTAAGGACCGTGAGACCCTCGATCGTCTCATCAAGAGAACCTTTAAAACAGTCACCGGCAGGTCACTGGCTGAAAGGCTGATTCTGTAAAAAAATGACCTCTCTCAGGGCCAAAGGTTATACACCGCGTCATTAACCACTCACGGTAGACCGCGTCATTCCTGTCCCAGTTTTCACCGGGATAAACTCCAGCAGGAATCCAGGGGAAAAGACTGGATTCCCCCGTATCAAGTACGGGGCAAGCTTAGTCAAGCCCGGAATGACAGGCTGCGCAAGATTGATGTCATCTTCTCCATGCTATCAGCTATTTGTTATTAGCCATTAGCCTTTTCAGGGCAAGGGCATTCTTGATGGCGAAGCCATAGGCGTCGTTATTGAAATAGACGAAGACCGCCTTCTTTCTCTTCTCCCAGTTCTGGATTTTCCCAGCCCATTGTCTCAGCTCCCCGTCCGAATAATTGGAGCCGTAGAGGACTTCACCGCCGTGGAGACGAAGATAAACGGAATTGGATGTAACTGCCTCTTTCATGGGAAGGCCGGAACCGTGGGCGATGCAGAAGGCGAACTTGAACTCCTCCAGGATTCGAAAGGCGTCCTGACAGTGCCAGGATTCGTCCCTGAATTCGAACGCGTGGCGAAGGGCCTTCGAACGGGGAAGGGTTGACAGAAGGACGCAAAATCGCTCCAACCTCTCCTTCTCAAACTTGAAACGCGGCGGAAGCTGCCAGAGAATTCCCCCCAGTTTTTCTTTCAGGGGAGAGGCATTCTCCAGAAGCAGGGATAACGGCTCCCGGCAGTCCTTGAGACGTTTGATATGGGTGATGAAACGACTTCCCTTGATAGCGAAGACAAATCTTTTGGGGGTCCGTTTATACCAGCCTTCGAAGACCGCTTTCGTAGGCAGGCGATAGAAAGTGACATTTAGCTCAACCGTGTCGAAGGATTGACAATAGAATTCAAGCCATTTTCTCTGGGATAGGTCAGATGGGTAGAAAACGCCGTTCCACCAGTGAGGATAATTGTAGCCGCTCGTTCCGATGTAGATCATCTCTTGCAAGCACCAAATTCCAATCCCGCCAGGGCGGGACCAAATCCCAAATAAATTCCAATTCGGGAAATTCGAAATCTCAAACAAAAATCGTTTTGGTCATTTGAAATTGGAATTTGGAGCCTATTTGGGATTTGTGATTTGGGTTTTGGAATTTTTGAATCACCAATCCATCAACTATAATAATTCTTGTCGCCGGGGCCGCGTTGGGACCACTTCCGCTTGTAATACTCGCGTCGGATCTTCTGGCGGAGGGTCGGTACGGCCATATAGAGGAGACCAACAAGCAACCCCCCGAGATGGGTAATATGGGCGATGCCTCCTCCGCTCCCCTCCATCGAAGCGAAGAGTTCGATAAGACCGTAGATGATCACCATGTACTTGGCAGGAATAGGAAAGAGAAAATAGATGTAGATGAGTCTGTTTGGAAAGAGCCACCCGAAGGCCAGAAGAATTCCATAGATTGCCCCGGAGGCGCCGACGACAGGGATTCGCTGATACGGATAGGGAGTAAAGATCACTGTGCAGATTCCCGCACCGATGCCGCACAAAAGAAAATACCTCAGGAATTTCTTCGATCCCCAGAGATTTTCCAGTTCTCCTCCAAACATCCAGAGGCCAAGGAGGTTGAAAAGGAGATGAGTGATACCGCCATGGAGGAAGATATAAGTGACCAGCTGCCAGAGGAAATATTTTTTCCAAACCAGAATGGGAACAAGAGCGAAGTAGAAGACGATGAAACCGTCGATCAATCTTTCGATGAGGAAAACAGCGCCCATAATGATGATGAGATTCTTGATAACGGGCGTCCAGCCAGATCCGAAGGAGTAACGATATTGGTAGAAGGGCATATCGAAACCTCACAGTAAAATCTAATCAAAAATATTTGAAATTTCCTGGACGAGTCATCCTGAACCATGCCCTGATGAAAATCAGGGTTGTTTCAGGATCTCACCAAATTGGACCAATGGGTGAGATCCTGAATCGGGGTTCAGTCCCGCCGATGGCGGGATTAGAGACAAATTCTCACACTCTTTGTGTAAGAATCTAATCCTCAACCTCAAACCTCAAAACTGAAAAAACTTCTAATCCGTTGTTTTTGATCTTCAATCTGAAATCTCACATCTGAAATCTGAAATGGGGTTACCGTATCCGATATTTCCTGATCTTGTAGCGGAGGACCCTTTCGCTGATCCCGAGGGCTTCAGCAGCCCTGGTCTGAACCCCCTCGTGCTGGTGAAGGGCCCTTACAATTAGATCCTTCTCAATCTCCTCGAGGGATTCGGGAAGGGTCTTATCTTTCCCGGAAGTCTGCCATAGTTGCTCAGATTTTTCATCCCGGACGTGGAAAGGGAGATCTTGACTGGTGATGCCCTCTCCTCTGCAAAGGACCACTGCCCTTTCAATGATATTTTCGAGCTCCCGCACGTTTCCCGGGTAGGGATAGCGAAGGAGGAGGGCTCTCGCCTCTTTCGACACATCGGAGACCGTCTTTTGATTTTCCATCGAGTATTTTTTCAGGAAGTGGTCGACCAGAAGGGGGATGTCTTCTTTCCTCTCGCGAAGGGGAGGGAGAGGAATCATGATGACGTTCAGCCGGTAATAGAGATCCTCCCGGAAGAGCCCCTTCTTCATCGCCTCTTCGAGGTCGCGATGGGTGGCTGTGATCACCCGTACATCGGTTTTGAGGGTGGCGTTCGATCCCACCCGCTGAAGTTCCTTCTCCTGAAGAATCCTCAGAAGCTTTACCTGGATCGCAGGCGAGAGATCTCCGATCTCATCGAGAAAGATGGTTCCGCCATCTGCCTCTTCGAATCGACCGATCCGTCTCTGTGAAGCTCCTGTGAAGGCTCCCCTTTCGTGACCGAAGAGCTCGCTCTCGAGAAGGGTCTCCGGAATGGCAGCGCAACTCACTTTGACCAGGGGTTTTCCAGTACGGGGACTCGCATGGTGGAGGGCATTGGCGATCAGCTCCTTGCCTGTCCCGCTTTCCCCCCGGATGAGGACGGTGGCCTGGCTGGGCGCCACACGGGCCACAAGTCCCATCACCTCCATCATCCCAGGGCTTCCATAAACGATGTTATCGAATCGGGAGCGCTCCTGAAGGCGGGCCTTCAGCTCCCTGTTCTCATGGACCAGAATGGAGCGTTCGATCGCTTTCTGGAGCTTGAGAAGGAGTTCTTCGAGGTCGATGGGTTTGGTCAGATAATCGAAGGCTCCTTCCTTCATGGCCGATACTGCCGTTTCGATGGTTCCGTAGGCCGTCATCATCATCACCAGCACGTCAGGATACCGCTTCCGGATCTCCGTGAGGGTCTGCAGACCGTCGAGCTCAGGCATTTTGTAGTCAAGGAGAGCGATGTCGACACAGTCCTCTCGGAGTCTCTGAAGGGCCTCCCTGCCGTTCGCGGTGCCAGTGACAGAAAACCCCTCTTTCTTCAGAAACCCTTCCAGAAGCTCCCTCTGGGTTCGTTCATCCTCGGCAATAAGAATCTTCGTCCGTTGCATCCCTGCTCTCAAAAAATGTTCGAGGCTTAAGGCTGGAGGTTTAAGGCAAAAGATCTTGCCTCCCACCTGCATCCTTCAACCTTCAACGTCCTTAGATGGGCAACGTAACAGTAACCTTCGTTCCGGATGCGACGCTGCTCTCCACCTTCACCTGACCACCGTGAGCTTCGATGATTCGATGGGCGATCGGAAGTCCAAGCCCCGCCCCTTTTTCTTTCGTCGTATAGTAGTAATTGAAGATCTTCCCGATTTGATCCGCTGGAATCCCGGTACCCGAATCAGAGACAGTTACCTCGACCCGGTCTTTAAAGGAGTGGGCATTGATACGGAGGACCCCGCCCCGTTCCATGGCCTCCATTCCATTCTTCATAATATTGACGAAGGCCTGTGTCAACTTTTCGTTGTCGATTTTCAGGAGAGGAAGATCGGAATCCCACTCCGTCTGAAGCTTAATGTCCCGTGAAGAGGCCTCTTCTTGAAAGAGAATAACGAGGTTCTTCAAAATTTCCTGTGGAGATGACAGCCGAAGGTCAAGCTGAAAGGGCCTGGAGAGGCTCAGAAACTGTTCGATGATCCCGTTGACCCTTTTCACCTCTTTCTGGATGACTTCTGTGAAAGAGAGGTATTCCTCCCTTTTCGAGAGTTCTTGTGGGGAGAACTCCCTCCTCAGTCTCTGCAGCCCCATGCCAATGGCATTGAGTGGATTTCTGATCTCATGGGCAACCCCAGCGGCGAGGTGGCCGAGAGAAGAAAGGCGCTCTGTCAGACGGACCCGATCTTCGAGCTCTTCCATCCTTTTGAGGTGGCGATTCTGGTTTACCCAGATGAGCGTGACCGCCGTGACTCCCAGGAAAAGAAAGATAAAAATTGACAGGGCAACATTCTTCTTGATCTGGCCAAGGACCGGGTAGATCTCCTTGGGCGAGAACCCAACCCGTATAAGACCGGCAGGTTTATTATCCAGCGAGAAGGATTCCGCTATTTCAAAGATCTCTTCTCCCTTTCCCGTCTTGTAGATGTGGGAGAGGGGACGTCTCGTCTGAAGGGAAATCCTCAAGAAGGGATTCTCTTCGTTCCTGCCGATGATGGCAGGGTCTGTTGAGGCGAGGGTGTTGAAAGATGCATCCTGCACAGAGACAAAGAGGACACCCTCCCTGAAGGCAATATCGGAAATAGCCCTTTGGATGGCAAACTGACGAAGGAGCCTCTTCATCTGCTCGTCATTGAGATAGAGGGCGATGATCCCCGGGGTCGTCTTCCTCCAAATAGCGATGGAGAACCAGTGTCCATGCCCCTTTTCGGGAAGGGGCCTCCCCAGAAGGTCAATCAGGACGGGTCGCTTGCCCTCGATCAATTCTCTGAGCATGGAGTTTCTCTTATTCATGACAGGGACGGGAGGCCATGCCCTGAGGAGTGTTCCACTGGGATCGTAGATTTCAATTGAAGCCATCAGATACTGCCTGGCGAGGGATTGAAGGTCAGAGGAGCCGATCGGTTTTTCTCCGTCGATCTGATCGATTCGGTGGGCAGCATCTACGAGGTATTCCGCTGCCGATTCCTCGAGGCCGAAGAAGGCTCCTGTGAGGGACGACGTGAGCTGGTTGCCCGGAGTATTTTTGACTTCCTGGAAAGATGTAAGGGTTTCCTGAATATTCTTCTCGAAGTGCTGGAGGAGAACAATTCCCTCTCTTTCCAGAAGGGAATAGAAGCCCTTTTTCGTCCGGTTGATTTCAAGAAGTCCGTTGATCCCCAGAATGACGAGAAGAATTCCTGAGAGGATTGCCAGATAAACAGGCGAAAAGGTCCGCTTTGTCTTCTTCGCGCCCAGGGTTAGAACAGGATCCATTCCTAATCTTCTTTCCACCCTTCCGGCGGCGGCGGTCTTCTGAAAGGTCTTGGGCCCATCGGTTCCATTCCCCGCATCATTCGCCGGAAGAAAGGGAATTCCTGTTCCGGGCACCAGTTATTCAGTTGTTCTGGAATCAGGAGACTTCGCACTTTGATCAGGTAGTCGATCATCTTCTCTTCCAGCTTCGCCTGAAGTTCGTTCAATTCAGTATATTTGGAGCGGATTGATTCCACCTTGGCCGATGGGTTGGTCAAGAATTCCCTGAGCTCAAGCCTTTTCAGAAAGATCTCAGCCCGAAGGAGTCTGGTCTCCTTCAAGTGGGCCTGCTCAAGAACCTCCAGGGTCTTGGCCTGTTCTGTGGAAAGGTTCAGGTCGGATGCTTTCCAGCACTGGCCATCCGATTTTCGCGGGTCCATCCCCATTCCAGGTTTGATTCTCATTCCGGGGGTCTGGGCAGGAAGGAGGGTTGACGGAACGAGGAGAGAAACGGTCAAAACAAAAAGAATGATTCGGCTTTTCATAGAATCCCCCTGAGAATCCCTAACTCCTTTAAAGATATCGGAATGGTGTCAAAAAGTCAAAACAAAAGGGGAAAGGAATCCCTTTCCCCTCTGTGACAGTCCGCTGAGTAGAAACGGAAAGATCACGTTCCTACACGTTCTTTCATCTATTATTGGGCGATGGGTTTCCCGATTTACTTGCACATTTCCATTCCACCCATTCCACCCATTCGATGCCTCATCATGCCCGTCCTTTGTTCGGATTCCATCATGTCGCCATGGCCCATCATCTCACCAGAGATGAAAAAAGGGAAAGTTGTTGGCTCTCCCTTTCTCACCTGCTCATGAAAGGCATCCATTCTATGTTGTTGAACTTCTTCGCGACAGGGTGTCACGATTGGATGCACATTCCCGTGCTACCACTGGCCCATACCACGACCCTTCATGCCCTTGGGACCCCCCATCTCTCCATGGCCCATCATGTTTTTGCGGCCGAATCCATCTCCCATTCCCCCGCGGTCTCCAAATTTGGTGATTTGTTCGGGTGTGAGGAACTTACGGGCTTCAAGCATCAACTGGACACCTTTGTCTCTCATCTGGTTTTGAAGGTCTCGCAATTCTTTCTCCTTATCCATGATCGCCTTGGGTTCAGCCTTTGGATCTGTCCAAAGAGACCGAAGTTCCAATCTCTTAGTTACGAGAGCACCAATGAGTTGAGCATTCTCTGCTCTGAACTGCCTGCGAAGTTCCTGAAACTTAGCCCTCTGCTCGGGTGTGAATTCGGGGCCCTTCTCTGCCCGCCAGCCTTCCTGGAAATGCATCCTTCCAGAGCCGGGACCGTAGCCTGGGCCTGGAGGATCGGCAAACGTCAGGGCTGCGCCAAAGAGCATGACTACCGACAAACCTGTGACAAACAACAATTTTTTCATTCTTCCTACCTCCTGTAAAGTGATTTTGTTAGTGATAGAAAAGCAAGGGACGTGCCAATCACTGAAGAAAGATTGAACAATCTGCCATCCTGGGAAAACGGAAAATTTTTCGGATTGACTTAGTCAAACAAATCGATGGGTTAAAGATCTCTTGAGAGGAACTGCAGGATAACATTGAAGGCCAAGAAGGTCATTTCCATGGGAAAAATGATTATCTGAAAAAAGGGATAAGAGAGGAAAGCATTGTCGGGCCTCCGGGGAGAAATAGGAAATAGTCAGGCAGATCAATAAGTAAGACGTTTCGACAATTTTGACGAGCCCTTCGACAATAGTTTCCTCCGGTCCCTGGAGAAGGAGACAGGGGAAAGAGAATGGACGGAAGGCTTGCCGTAACAGTCTCGTCATTCCGAAGAGCTTCCCTTGACAAGAAAAGATAAAAGAGGTAGAAAAAGGCTTGTATTTTGGGCTCAATCGGGAGAATTCTCCATAATGCCTCATGCCCGGAAGGCACCCCCGCCTGCGCTGAAGGTTCGGCGGGCAAGCACGCCTGCGTGCCGAACCGCAATACCAGCGCCAGACCTGTATGGGCACTCCGGCGCGCAAGCACGAACCATTTAAATTTGTTTCTGGTTTTGATCTAATTTTTTCGTAGGGGCGATCCTGCGTGATCGCCCTTTTTCCGGGTAGACATTCGGGTCTGCCCCTACGGAACATAGGGTTTAAGGATACGGATCGCGGATACGGTCACGTTATTTTCAAAC
>Ga0031655_10001906_pt1 | contig 12207 bp, 6 predicted proteins | sample FrelakmetHBP12HB_FD_55187 | JGI IMG/M metagenome (GOLD analysis project Ga0031655, IMG submission 55187) | Freshwater lake sediment microbial communities from the University of Notre Dame, USA, for methane emissions studies -HBP12 HB | ecosystem: Environmental > Aquatic > Freshwater > Lake >... | reverse complement strand
CTGATACTCCATCATTATTTGAAGTAGTACCTAAAGGTTGGATTGGTGCTTACAATTACGGGCAGCATGTAGCTTCAGATTTAACTGCATTTGCATCTACAAAAAATCTACCCGATCCTAAACCATGGAGTAATCGCTGGTATTCTACCGGTGTTATTGTAGTAGATGCAGATCATATTGATCATCTTTTTAACATTACATCAGAAGAAGATTTCAACTATTACTTAAACAATACAAACCATGACTACATTTTAGATATTGGTCCACGTTTTAATCGAATGCCATATTTTGATCAATTTTCAAATCATTATCAAAGGTTTGAGTTTTACATTATTCACTATTCTCAACTAATGCAGCAAACGGGTGTAGAAAATCTTAAGCGTATAGTTCAGGAAGATTTAAACATATGGGAATCTTTAAAAGAAAAAGATTACCACATACCCCGACCCGTGATAGTTAATATGGGTGGTGGTTTAGGAGATCAAATCTGTGCTGAACCAATAGTTCGAGAACTTCGTAGATTACACCCACATGATTATTTACTTATAAAAAGTCATTGGTCTGAACTGTGGGATAATCTTAAAGGTTATAAAATTGATGGGATTGTACCTAAAGATGTAACAGAATACCCAGCAGAAACCTTACAATACTATACTTACTGCGGACCAGATATCTCTATGCAAATGGGCGGTATGACACATAGCAATATGTCGTCAACAGAATTAACTTCGTACCTTGCATTAAATCGTCCGTTACCGCCGGGAAAAAGAGAAATCCGTCTAGACTCTACACAAGCTATTACTGAAACAATGCAAAAAAAATTAAATTGTACGTTGAAATGGCTCAACTCAGCTATTGTACTGCATCCCGGTTTAACTTGGCCTACTAGAACAATTGCAGATAAGGTTTGGTTGGAACTTATTCAACTATTAATTAACGAAAATAATCATATAGTTATAATTGGTCAAGGTGGTCCCTATCAAGGTCCGGGCAGACCAGAAAAGATTGGGGTACTTGATTTCTCTGTACCTGATAATAAAAACATAATTGATGCCCGAAATAAGTTAACAGTTAGCGAAACACTAGCACTTTTAAAACATTCAAGAGTATTGATATCAAATGACTCTTCACCGATACATTTAGCAGGTGCAACCGATATTTGGATTCTAGGGATTTTCACAACAAAGCACCCTCATTTCGTACTACCTTATAGAAGATGTACTCCTTGGTACAAGGCTGTTGCAATCAATAACAGACCTGATTGTTGGCCTTGTGGAGTCAATGCATTAAAAGCTTTTCCAGAGGGGTTACGAGTTGACCTATGTAAGAATTATAATAACCCCTATTGTTGCCATCCAACTGCGAAACAAATCCTAAAAAGTTTAAAAGAAGATGTTTTATGAAGATATTGTTTTATGATTGTGCTTCTACTTTTTCCTANGGTTCGAAAACATTTCAAACAAATGCAATAGGTGGAACTGAAGCTACTGTAATAAGAATAGCTGAAGCTCTGTCAAATTATCATAATATTACAGTAGCACAAAAATATCGAACGGAGGTAGATAGCACAACTAAAGTTAGTTATGTACCATTAGACTATCTAAATGATCCCGATGTTGTTATTTGCGTAAGAAAAATTGATGACTTTGTTAAAAAGTTTAAAGTTAAAGTACATGTACTATGTCAGAATTTTGATGAGGATCTGATTGAAATTGGAGAACTCCTAAAGGAAAATAAAGGAACTCTTATTTCAGTTTCTAATCATCTACTAGAAATTAATAAAAAACTTCTCCCCGATATAAACCACGTATGCATCTATAATGTCATAGATGATGATCTATACGAAGACAATACCCCTAGAGACAAAAACAAGCTAGTATTTTTTAGCTCACCACATAAAGGATTTTTTGATACTTTATATGCGTTTGGTTTAATGCGAACACTTGTACCCCAACTTACTCTTTATTACTCAAATCCGGGTTATATCATGTGGCCACATCAAACCCCGCCAAATGCAATCGACCTTGGGTGTTTACCCTATAATCAAATAATAAAACACGTTCGAGAAGCATTTTGTGTTTTCTATATTAATAAAATTTTTCCTGAAACTTTTGGTTTAATTTACGCAGAGGCTAATGCTGTAGGTACACCAGTACTAACGCATTACCACGGTGCTGCCAGAGAAATATTACATCCTAACAACCCCATTATAGATTGCAATCATCTCCCCAATGTTAGAGATACCTTTATGGATTGGTATTTAAATGGAACACCAATAGTAGCGGGAGTTGACAAATTTAGAACATCAAAAGTAGTACAAAATTGGCTTGCACTTCTTTCAATGTGTTGATACTTTTAAATACTATCAAGTAACCATAAAACGAGGTTTGCAATGAAAAAAGCAGTATGGGTTCTCTTAATTGGAGACTACTTTAAAGAATTATGTGATATTACGCTACCTACAATCGAAGCATATGCAAAAAGAATAGGTGCAGAAATGCATTATATTACTGAAAGGAAATTTCCTGAATTTCCTATTACATATGAAAAACTTCAAGTATACGAATTAGGTAAAGAATACTTTTGGAATATTCTTATCGATGCGGATACTGTAATCAAACCTACATATCACGATGTTACACAGATAATTCCTCAAGATCATGTTGGATTTGAAAAAGAATACAAAGCATCTTTTTTGTTTCAAGCTAATAAATGGTTTGTACGAGATGGGCGCAATAAGGGTATAGCAGGTAATTTTATTGTTACATCAGCGATGACTCATGACATATGGGAACCATTACCTTTAACTTTCGAAGAAATGAAAGAAATTTTTGGCAAAACTCGTCACCATATTATGGATGAGTATGTACTCAGTACAAACTGTGCTAAATACGGACTAAAAACAGCGGGTATTTCCGATGAATCAAAAATGTTACATCTAAGTGTAATAACTGAAACGGCTAAAGATTGTATTGCTAGGGCTAAGGATTTTTTATCTGAAGATTTTAGCGGCCAAGAACATCCTATAAAATTCAAAGAAGATCTACCACATCTATTAAATAAGTTAAATCTTACCGGCTATGGTGCTGAGATAGGTGTTCAAGAAGGGGTTTTTTCTCAGTATCTTCTCAAAACATGGATGGGTAAAAAACTATACCTTGTAGATTGTTGGCGACATCAGAAAGAATATACAGACATTGCTAACGGTGATCACAACCTACAATTAAATTGTATGGCTAAAACATTTATGAATGTTTATGGCTTTGATGAACGTGCAGTTATGATAAGAGAATTATCTGTAGATACTGCTAAATTATTTGAAGATGGCTTCTTTGATTTTGTTTTTATTGATGCAGATCATAAATATGAATCTGTTAAAGCCGACCTAGCTGCATGGTACCCTAAAGTTAAAAAGGGTGGTATTTTCTGCGGTCATGATTATCTCGAATCCTCATCAGAAAATAACGGCAATGCTGATTTTGGGGTTAAACCCGCAGTTGATGAATGGGCTTTAAAACATAAATTAACTATTAATGTGACCTCAAAAGAAGTTTTTCCTTTCTGGTGGGTTCAAGTTTGATTTCATATAAACAGATGGAAGGTATACAGATATGGCCATGACGATGAGTAGCCGAACAACCGGCCACGAAAAATATAAAAATGATTATGCTAAGAAACAATTTAAACCTTTGCCACCAGCACATTTACAAAAAAAAGCTATAATAACTTTAACAATGGGTGTTGAATACAATACAATAGCTGAATTCACACACCCCTCTATTAAAGCATATGCTAAAAAAATTGGTGCAGATTTCCACGTAATTTCTGATAGAAAATATCGACAAAATACACCAATAGGCTATGAAAAACTTCAATTAAGAGATTACTTAGAAAATTATCATCGGATCATATTTATTGATACCGACATAATCATCAGACCAGATACCCCCGATCTTTTCACCTTTGTACCTGAAGGCTGGCTAGGAGCTTTCAATGAAGGTGAATGGATGCCTGAAAGACTAAAATCACTGGAACAATCTTGTAATGAATTTGGCTTAAGCGCACCGTTCTTTAAAAATCAATATTACAACACAGGTGTTTTAGTTTTTGAGCAAAGACATTATGATATATTTCAAGACCCCCCAGTATTTATTGATCATTTCTATGAACAATCCTATTTGAACATTATGTTTGCTCGTAATTTAGTTAAGATCCGTAACCTATCCCTTAGTTTCAATAGAATGTCTTTTGTGGATGCTTTAAGTATATCTAAAGACCATTATTTAGAATCACATATTGTTCACTATGCTAGCCAATTAAAACAACTGGGATTGAACGGATTGTGTCAACAAATAGCATCTGATTTGTCTACTTGGGATCAATTAAAATCTAAAAAATACCACATACCTAAAGTATTAAAAATATCTATCTCCGGTGGATTAGGAGATCAAATTGAAGCTGAACCAGTAGTTAGGGAATTCGCCAGACTGTACCCCTATGATAAAATTTATATAGCTTCTCATTGGCCTGAAATCTTCGAAGATTTGCCATATGGAAAAGGAAGACTAATCTCAATTGATATCAGAAAACATTTCATTACTGAAGATATTTATCAAGTATTTAATACCTATAGCCCACCTGAAGACGAGGCATGGAAATACATGACACATGTGTTTTGTCATTCTTGCGACTTTTCTTCAAACTTAGCTTTAAGGCGAGTACTGCCACCGGAGAAAAAAACTATTATTCTAGGCTATACTTCAGATCATATGAAAAATATGTGTTCTAAACTAGGTGTTAGTAGAAACTATTTCAATGATGCGNTATTAGTACACCCCGGTAGATCATGGCCTACTAAAACAATGACTCCTGAATTTTGGGAAGAAATAATTGAAGGTCTTTTAAAAGACGGTAGAAAAGTAATTGTCTTCGGGAAAGACGGGAAAGATTTACAAGGATTGATACCTATAAAAATCGATACTAGTAAAATCTTAGATGCTAGGGATAAACTTTCTTTAAAAGAGTCTTTAGCATTATTGGATAGTTCACATATGTTGATATCCAATGACTCAGCACCTGTGCATATGGCTGGTGCTACAGATATTTGGATTGTGGGGATATATACTGCTAAACACCCTGCATTTGTAATTCCATTTAGAAAAGGAACTCAAAGTTATAAAACAATTCAAATTCAAAAAGAACCTGATTGTTGGCCTTGCAATACAAATGCTGTAACAACATCGTTAGACGAAGTAAGAGCAGATTTTTGTACCAATCTAGAAAATCCATTATGTTGTTTTCCTACAGCACAACAGGTTCTAGATGGCATAAAGGATTGTTTTTAATTTCTACTTACCTAAAATATTTTTTCTATTGTAGGTAAGTACCGGTGATGTAAGATAATTATGGTGATTAGTAGCGAGTACCGGTGCTGAAAAAGTTACTGTAGCACTCATATAAAACCCAAAATTATTCCCATATGCATTATTGGGACCACAGATAACAAATTCAGAGTTTGGGTAGCTTCTTACACCGAACAAATTATCATTATTTATAGGTGAAATTTCAACCCATTGATAACCATTTATGACACTAACTGGAGAAGATTTATTAGTTGCGGTCCCATCACCTAATATACCACCTGTATTACCTCCCCACGTCCAAGCATAGGAGGAACTATCTAACGCAGCCATACACTGCGAAAAATTATTATCGGGTAAATAAATAAACCGCCTACCCCCAACAACACTAACAGGAGAAGACCTAAGTGTAACAGTATTATCACCTAATTGACCAAAATTATTATAACCCCAAGCCCATAAATATGAGGATGAATCTAAGCCATAAAAACTAGCGTGTGAAGAACCAATATTTATAAATTGCTTATTGCCTACAACACTTACAGGAGATGAGTTAGAAACATTTAAGTTATTACCCAAAGTTCCTTGAACACCATAACCAAAAGCCCACGCATAAGAAGAACTATCTAAAAAGCAACAACTACCAGATAAATCACTTGACGAAACTAATGAACCATTAGTAGCAGCTAATTTCAATATTTGTCTCCCACCTACAACACTAACCGGTGAGGATCGATTTGTATTGGTATTGTCACCTAATGAACCATAAGTAGCATTTGCACCCCATGACCATAAGTAAGAAGAAGTATCCATACCGTAGCATATATCATAACTAGGAAGAATTTTAATCCATTGCTTACCACCTACAACACTATGTGGCCAAGAACGACCTTGAGTAAAAGGTGAATTAGAATTAGTTCCTGCTTGACCATACGTATTGGTACACCACGTCCACGCATAAGAGGAAAGATCAATCCCTACCACGGGAGCACTATCGGAAGATGTACAATACCCTAATCTCAACTTAATAAATTTTAAAGAGGTAGAAATAAAATTACCCGTTGGTATTAAAGAAGGACTTCTTGGTCCATACTGCGTGGTAGTACCAAATAAACTATTTTGTATCAAACCACCCCAATACCATGCGTTTGCAGATTGATCTAAAAATACAGTCATATATTCGTTATTAGTATTTGAACTACTCATGGCAATCTGCATAAATAAGGGCGGTTTCCAAAAACTATAACCCATTTGATACAACAATGGTTTTGTAGGGATATATGAATTTAAAACATTACCTGTTCCTAGCATACCATTAGTATTAGAACCCCATGTCCAGACATTAGAACTAGTATCTAATGCAAGGACTGAAGATGTACCACCCGATAAGCCACCGCATATTTTATTCAGGGTAAAAGGAAATTGATTTATGGTAGGGGCAGATCTGGATATATTACTATTATTTCCATACTGACCATAAGTATTATCACCCCACGTATATTGTTTGTTGTTTTTGTTCAAGCCAAAAATAGTGTAGCCACAGAGAGATAGTTTATTCCATTCATTAGCCAATACAGAAGTAGGCGATGAACTATTTGTTTGTGTGCTATTGCCATATTGACCATACGTATTATCGCCCCAAGCCCATACATAAGAAGATCCATCAATTGCTAACACATAATCGTTTCTACCCGCCTGTATATTAGTAAATTGTATACCACCGACAACACTAACTGGAGATGATCGACTTGCATTGGTATTGTCACCTATCGCACCACCACTATTACCTCCCCAAGACCATGCATAAGATGAAGCGTCTAAAGCACATGCTATACCAGAACCAACTACTAATTTAGTAAATTGTTTACCGCCAACAACACTTGTCGGAGATGATTTATTTGTAGCAGTATTATCTCCAATATAACCTGACGAATTACTACCCCACGCCCATGCATAGGATGAACTATCCAAACCACTAAAAAATCCAGAACCACTAGATAGCGAAAGCCATTGTTTGTTACCAACAACTGATTGAGGAATACCGTAAGATGCTCCCTGTCTATTATTACCGAGCAATCCAGAAGTATTATCCCCAAAAACCCACGCATATGATGATGCATCTAATGCCGCAATACACCCAGCCATACCATTTACAAATTTAATAAATTGTCTATCCCCAATAGCAGCTACGGGGGAGCTTTGATTTACTGTTGTAATATTAAGATCACTAGTTGCAACACCCCAACACCATATATAGGATGATTGATCTAAAATTGCCATATTATTACCGGCAGTAATGTCTACTGCCAGAGAAGAAGAATCTATTTTTTTTAAAGACACATAAGGTGTAACTTTTTTCATTCAATTCTCCTATTTCCCTATTATACTTTTTCTAGGCGTATTTATTACTGTAGGGGAGTTTAAATAATTATGTCGATAATTAACAATTGTCGGCGATGAGTAAGAGACAGATGTACTAACGTAATCTATAAATCTATTATAAAATTGTGATCCTGTAACTATATATTGGGAATTTGGGTATTGATTTACACCGACAAATCCGTAGTTATTCATTTCAATAGAAGAAAATTGATAACCACCAATCACACTAACCGGTGAAGATCGATTTGCTACTGAACCATCACCTAATATTCCAAGACTATTCGAACCCCATGCCCAAGCGTAAGAAGAGGAATCTACTGCAACCATTGCTGTTGCATCTGGTATTGTATATGTTTTAAGTAAAAATTGTTTTCCACCAATAGTACTAACAGGGGAAGATTTGGGTGTAACAGTATTATCCCCTATTTGACCATTAACATTTACACCCCAAGCCCATAAATAAGAAGATGCATCACTTGCAAAAAAACTATTATAAAGCGCATTAAGCTTTTTAAATAATCTACCCCCAACAACACTAACAGGTGAAGATCTGCTTGTTATTGTTGAATCCCCTAACTGTCCGCTAAGATTATTACCAAAAGACCAAATATAGGAAGAGTTATCAAGAAAAACAACACCTTTATTGATATTTGTGACAATATCTAATACTTGTCTAGCACCAATTACACTCACGGGTGATGATGAATTTACTATTGAATTATTTCCTAATTGCCCTACATCATTACGACCCCAAGCCCATAAATAAGAAGATGAATCTATTCCATAACTGTTTTGCCCAGCAATAGCGATAAATTTGAGCCATTGCTTTCCACCTACTACGCTATTAGGGGAATATGCAGTAGTACCGCTTGTATTATTTCCTGCCTCACCATAAGTATTTGCACCCCAATACCACGCATATGAAGACGAGTCTAATGCTGCTGCACCACCATAAACAGCAGACAAAGAGATAAATTGTCGATTACCTATTATAGAAAGAGGTGACGATGATGATACTGATGAAGATCCAATACCAACTACAGTATTGCCCCAAGCCCACGCATATGAAGATGAATCTAATATTAGGTTATTAGAGGAAGTTTCTGTGATTTTTATAAAAGATTTTGGGATTGGATAAAACGAATATGCTTGTTGCGGAAAATAAAGTTTTATAGGCCAACTTTTTGCTGTTGTTGTACTATCACCTAGTTGACCATTACTATTAGCCCCCCAAATCCATACATTCAAATAGTTATCAAATATAGCATAGTTAGTAAGATTGTTTTTGCAGTAAGTTACCTTTTTTATTGCCTTATTAACATTAATTGGAAAATTGACTTTTGTTGGTGACAACACATTTGGGGAACTATTTCCATAATAATAAGTATACGGAAAATTTCCCCACATATAAATCCCATCATCTTTTGTCCCAAATATAAGACCACCGGATGAAAATATTTTATTCCATGGGGTACTTAATACTGAAACAGGGGATGATTTGGATTGTAGGGTATTGTCACCTAAAAACCCACCACTATTATTACCCCACATCCACGCATAAGATGAACTATCTAAAGCAACAGTAACACAACTTGCGCCACCTATTTCAACAGATACAAATTGTTTTCCCCCTACCACACTTGTAGGTGATGATCTACTTAATATTGTAAAGTCACCTATTTGACCAGAACCATTAGAACCCCATGTCCAAGCATAAGATGAGCTATCTAAACCGCAAATACTAGCCCAAGCTACAGAAATTACATTAAACTGCTTACCGCCTATAACACTCGTGGGTGATGATGCATTGTTTATTGTATTATTACCTAACTGACCCACATTATTATAACCCCAAGCCCATGCATAAGAAGATGAGTCAAGCCCTACATAAATACCAGATGTACCACTAGAGGAAGCACCATACAAAGAAATCCATTGCTTTCCGCCAATAACAGATCTAGGTGCCGCCCAATAAATACCACTGTAATTAATTCCCATTTGACCTTGATTATTTGATCCCCAAGTCCAAGCATATGAACTCGCGTCCAATGCACCAGTTCCATTTGGAATTAATCTTGAAAATACACTATCTGCAAAAATAGGTACGAAAGAAGACCTATTAACAATATCCCCGTTTCCCAGTTGACCACTACCATTGGCACCACAAGCCCAGATATATGAAGATTGATCAAGCAAAAACATACAAGGATCTTCGCTGAAACTAATATCTAATATATTCGTAGCAATGGGAAATAGTTTAACAGGATTTTGATTTATCATTAATATTCTCCATTTATTTCCCCAATATGTTTTTCCAAACTACTTTAGTTGGGCTTATATACGAATGAGCAAAATTAACTGCAATAGGTGATGATATACTATAACTGCTAGTAAAATAATCAGTAAATCTATTATCAGTATCAATTCCGCATACCGCAATAGTTGAGTTTGGATAGCTTGTAGAACCTATCAAACAAGTACCTATATCGATATTACCCCATTGATAATTTCCCACAACACTTACGGGGGATGAACTAGCAGCACTTAGAAAATTTCCTAATTGACCATTACTATTACTTCCCCAAGTCCATGCATAAGAGGACGCATCTAATGCAACACAACTTAAAGGCGAACCTGAAATTAATGTAAATTGCTTTCCACCCACAACACTAACGGGCGAAGAACTTGCAATAATCGCATTATTACCTAAAGCACCATTAGCATTATTTCCCCATCCCCATGCATATGAAGAAGAATCTAATCCCCATACCATATAAGCACAATTCGAAGTAATTTTTATAAGTTGTATACCACCTACAACACTAGTAGGTGATGATCTAGAAAGAATATCATTGACACCTAATTGACCATTAGTATTAACACCCCAAGCCCATACATAAGATGAGCTATCCAATAAAACAGAATGAGTAGAACCTATCGCTATATCTATAACTTGCTTATCACCAATAACACTTACTGGTGAAGATCTCAAAATTACTGATCCGTCACCTAATTGACCATAGGTGTTATCACCCCAAGACCAAACATAGGATGAAGCATCTATTCCCAAACTATGATAATGCCCTGCTAATACTTTTAACCATTGTTTTCCGCCTATAATGCTTATAGGCGAAGATATATTATTAAAAGAAGTAGGAACAAAATTACCACCCTGATCAGAGATATATGTGGTGGTATTATCCCCTAATTGACCATGTGAATTTTCCCCCCACGCCCATGCAAATGACGAGATATCTAAACCTATTATATGACAATGATCAGCAGCAACATTTTTGGTTTTAGATATTGATAATTTACAAAACTGTAATCCACCGATTACTGATTGCGGTGAAGATGAGTTGACTAAAGAATTATTGTTACCTAATAATCCAGTACTAGCACCACCCCAAGTCCAAGCATATGAGGATTGATCTAAAAAAATAGATACTCCATCACCACTTGCACTGCGCTGATTATTCATAAGCATAATAAAACAGGAAATGATCTAGCTGAAGTATCACCTACGCCAAGATTGGCATTGGAACCACTACTGCTGCCCCAAACCCATAAATTATTACTTGTATCAAATGCCATTATGGTTACACCACCTACAATTTTTTTAATTGTGAAAGGGTAATTAACAGCAGTGGGCTGGGAATTGGCGGCAGTGGTACCGTTACCATAGTTACCGTTATTTGCTCCCCACACATACCATTGGCTATTTACTTTTCCAAATACAGTATTATTACAAACATAAAGATTATCCCAAGGTCCATTAATGCTTACCGGAGATAATCTACATGGATTACTGTTATCACCTAGTTGACCACCATTTTGACCCCACGCCCATAAATAAGAAGAACCGTCTAAAGCATAATTTGAATATTGTGAAGCTTGCACTGATATGTATTGTTTTGCACCTAAAACACTAACTGGTGATGATCTTACTTCCCAAGTACCATCCCCTAACACGCCCGTATATTCCCCAGCACCCTGACCCCATGCCCATGCATATGATGAGCTATCAAGTCCAACTACATGTTCTGAACCAGAAGTTATTTGAATAAATTGTCTTCCACCCACAACACTAACTGGTGACGATCTTGTTTGATTAGTATTATCTCCCACTGCTGCACCAGTACTTCCCCAAACCCATGCATATGAAGATCCATCTAAACCAGCTATAGGATAACCACTAGTACCACCGCCACATATTAAAGTACGCCATTGTATTCCACCCAACACGGATTGTGGTTGATAATAGGTACCAACAGTTTGTTGTCCCGTATAAATACCCGAACCCCATGCCCATGCATAAGAAAATGCATCCAAAAAACCAAAAGAAGTAACCCTAGCATATTTCCTATCGCATAAAACTGGTGTAGGGGATGTTCTTGTTATATTAATACCATCCCCCCCAGACCCCGTATACCATAAATAGGATGACGCATCTAAAAGTACAGCA
>Ga0031655_10001903_pt1 | contig 12213 bp, 10 predicted proteins | sample FrelakmetHBP12HB_FD_55187 | JGI IMG/M metagenome (GOLD analysis project Ga0031655, IMG submission 55187) | Freshwater lake sediment microbial communities from the University of Notre Dame, USA, for methane emissions studies -HBP12 HB | ecosystem: Environmental > Aquatic > Freshwater > Lake >... | reverse complement strand
GTGGCCGTTGGAAAGATGGGCAGGCTCGTTTGGCAGCCGGAGAGTACAGCCGCGAGGCACAAACCGCCTGCCGCCAGACCAATGAGAACCAGAAACTTTATGCGTAATTTCATGGGCAATTCCTTTTACCAAAGAGAGCTCTTCCGGTTTGAAGAGGAAGAAAACGTTATAACGTGGTGACCTTCTTACTCTGCCTCGATCAGCCCACCATGATAGACCAGTTCGTAAACCGTCTTGCCGTTCCGCGATTTGCGGGGATACGTTATCCATAAGTTCAGCTCGCTTATATTTTGTTTCTTACGCTGGCCAGTTTTTCTGCCATTTTCTGTGAACGATCGGTGCGTGTGCCAAGTTTGATATCGGTGTGGATGCGTGGCACGCCCATCTCGTGCAGGGTCTCGTGACAACGGCGGATGGCAGCAAAGACCTGCTCCCACTCCCCTTCGACGTTCGTACCGTTGGCGTGCAGTTCGTAGGTCAGGCCAGATTCCTGCAGAATGCGTTCGCAGGTGGCGATATATTCTGATAATGAAACGCCGACGCCCACTGGTACGACAGTAAAATCAACGATGACGTGCATGTTACCCCGTCCCNAANTGACGGTCCCCTGCATCGCCTAGGCCGGGCAGGATATAGCCGCGCTCGTTAAGATGGTCATCAATGGCGGCCAAATAAATGGGTACGTCCGGATGTGCCTTTTGCATGACGGCTATCCCCTCCGGCGCGCCGATGATACCGACGAACTTGATTTTCTTAACACCCCAGCGCTTGACGATATCGGTGGTGGCAACCGCGGAACCACCGGTGGCCAGCATCGGGTCCAGAATGAGACAAACGGAGACGGTCGGCTCGACCGGCAGTTTGTTGTAGTATTGGACCGGTTTGAGCGTGCTCTCATCCCGATACAGGCCGATATGCCAAACTTCGGCAGTAGGCATTAATTCCCAGAAGCCCTCCACCATCCCCAGGCCAGCACGCAGAATCGGGACAAGGCCGATTTTCTCTTTCAATTCTACGCCAGTCATCGAAGNGAGGGGTGTTTCCAGCGTTCGGGGAACAGTGACCAGGTCCGCAGTAGCTTCGTAAGCCAGCAGGGCGGCAATTTCGCGAACGAGTTCGCGAAATTTTTTGGGCTCTGTGTTCCTGTCACGCAGCCGGGATAGTTTATGGGCGACGAGCGGATGTTGGGAAGCAAAGATGTTTGGCATGACTCCTCCGGTTGCATTCATTATAGCCGAGAGTAAGTGAAAACCGTGGGAAGAACCGTTTCAAGGCTTGACGATTCAGCGGTTAATCGTGTATTCTAAAGCAAAGGTCTTATTACACATGCCGTATCACATCCTGGTTGTTGACGATAATGATATGAATTTGTTCCTGCTGGGGAAAATACTGGAACTGGAAGGATATCAGGTAACGATGGCCCGGAACGGCATAGAAGCAATTCAATCGGTTGCNCAAAATATGCCCGACCTGGCCCTATTGGACGTGATGATGCCGGATATGAACGGGTACGAGTTGTGCCAGAAAATGCGTCAGCCGCCGTTCAGTGCAGGAATCCCAATCGTAATGTTGACTGCCATGAGCAGCGATGGAGAACGTGCGCAGGCGCTGGAAGCCGGGGCGAACGACATATGGTCCAAGCCGTTTGATCTGGAAGTATTCCGCCGGCGAATTGGGGAGTTAATAAAAAAAGAATAAGTTGTGGAAAATCAGGATGAGGCTATCGCAGCTTCCGCTGATTTCCTTACATGCGAGCCTGCTTTTGGCAGGATGTCTCTACTCTGACTAGGCGATTGGATCGTACGCCGGAAGTTCACAGCGCAGCGGAGTATCGGCGCGGTAGCCCAGCGCATAGCCGGCCTGCATAAGCTGGTGGATCTCGCTTGTACCTTCGTAGATCACTNCGCCCTTCGAGTTGCGCNAGTATCTCTNCACATCGTACTCGTCGCTATAACCGTAAGCCCCGTGAATCTGCACGGCTTCGTTGGCAGCCTCGAACGAGGCGTCGGTGGCGAACCACTTCGCCAGCGAAGTTTCACGCGTATTACGCAAACCCTGGTTCTTCATCCAACCTGCCCGTAAATACAAAAGGCGCGCCATATCGTAGGATTGCACCATCCTGGCGATCTTCTGCTGAACGAGCTCCATCCTGGCAATTTCGCGACCGAATGCGCGTCGTTCTTTGGCGTAACGGATGCTCGCTTCCAGGCTGGCGCGGATCAGGCCGGTAGCTCCCGAGGCAACCGTGTACCGCCCATTATCCAGACAGCTCATGGCGATCTTGAAACCCTCGCCCTCCAGCCCGATGCGGTTCGCGGCCGGTACACACACCTCCTGAAAGGCAATCTAGCCAGTGGAATCAGCGCGCACCCCTAATTTCCCATGTATATCGCCAGTGGTGACACCCGGGCGGTCGAGTTCCACTAAAAAGGCCGAGAGACTTTCGTGGGGGTCGGCTGCCTCTCGATTCGTACGCCCCACCCACAGGCAGTGGTTGGCCTTCGTAGCCAGAGAAATCCACATCTTTTCGCCGTTCAAAACATAATCATCACCGTCGCGCCGCGCCGTGCTGACAATTGCAGACACATCCGAGCCTGCCCCAGGCTCGGTCAGGCCGAAGCAGGCGATCTTCTTTCCCTGCGCCTGCGGTGTCAGAAAGGATTGCTTTTGTTCTTCNGTAGCCCATTGGAACAGCGCCATGCTGTTCANCCCGACATGCACCGACATCGCCACCCGCAGAGAGGTATCCACCGCCTCCAATTCCTCGCACGCCAAGCCGAGTGAGATGTAATCCATGCCCTGCCCACCGTATTTCACCGGCAGGCAGATACCCAAAATACCCAGCTCGCCCATGCGCGGTAAAACGAACTCCGCCATCTGCTGCTGACGGTCGCATTCTTTGATAATCGGCGCGACCTCTTTTTGTGCGAACTCACGCACCATTTTTTGCACCATCTGGTGCTCCGGGGAAAGAGAGAAATCAACCATGTGCCTATTATAGCAAGATAAGAGCTCTTGAATGCTAGAATTTCTCCTATTTACATAGTACCCTGTAGCTTCAAATAACAACTCAATACCCAGGGATAATATTCATGGCGGCCGTGAATGCCCGCCCTGATGTAGTTAATTCTGGAACAGCACGCTGACAATCTCGTGCCCGCGCACAGGGAGGATGACGCGNCCATCTTTGTCAGGTTTCAGCGTGGCCTGTTTTTCCTCTGCAAGGTTGACCTGCTCCACCTTATTAAACAGCTTCCACGGCTTGAGCGTCACTCGGATTGGTTCTCCGGTGATGTTGTAGCCGCGTACCAGCCAACCGCCTCCAGATTCGCTTTGCTTGACAGCACTGACGACAAATGTTGCCGGCTCGACCTTCACAAAAGAACCAGAAACTGGCAGCGGCCCGGAGTGTAAACCAGTGCAGGCGAGGCGCATGGGAGTTTCGAAGGCATAAGCTTGTGCAAAGGTATTCTGCCAACCGCCAGCGTGCGGAATAATGGAATAGTCGAACACCCATATACCGGGCATCTGCGCACCGGGTGTTTCCAGGAATGGGCCTGCATGTCCCTTGCGGGTGGAGAAATCATCCCGCGACAACCAACCGACACAACGCAGCAGCGTGATGGCAATCTCAGCGTTCCCGGCTGCATTCTTCAGGACTTCCACTTCTGTCAGGCCGCGGTTGGCAACCGTCAACCCAGAGTTGCCATCTGTAACGCTGGTAAACGCCCGCTGCGGAACTTCGGGTCTNGGTTGCTCGACCCAGGTCTCATCGTAGGTTGGAACGCCAACCTTGCGTTCGACAACTTCAAAGTGTCCATCGTGGGAACCGGTATCTGAGGAGAACGGCGCCGGGAAATGGACCCGCAGGCGGTGGTCGCGGGCGCGATTATCTACTGTTGTGTGAATATCCACACGCGGAACGCCGTTCGTCAGGGTGACGATGGTCGTGATGGGAATGGTGGCCTGCTCTTTCGTGCGCGACTTCCGGTTCGGGGTGAGGCTGATGGGGGTGGCGAGATCCAGCTCGAGTTCGAGTGTCTGCTGGACCGGGCCGCGATCAATGCTGACTCGTTTTAAATGCGCGGCAGTCACCCGGTCCGTGGCGGGTGGAGCGTAGTTGTATTCGTCGCCGCAGTCACCGCCATCCAGGAAGCGATTCAGTCCGCGATAAGTGAGACCAGTCTGCTTATCCAAAATGGTGAGCGTGCCGTCATTAAGTGCTTCCACAGCGAAAAAGTCATTCTCAATTTTGAACGGCGGCCTGGCGTAGCGCTTGCGAATAGCCAGATTCTGGACGAAGGGCAGACGGGCCAGCGGCGACAGCAGTTTAACCAGCGGACCGAGCTGGATAGGCGCCTTTTCTTCAACGGGGCGAGGGCGCAACCACAACGTCCGATAGCCATGACCGGGAACATCCGGAACGGATACGATGATCTGCGTGGCTGAAGTGGAACGGGCGCGCACGTGATAGGTAGTGATGGATGGGTCGGTGAAAAACACTTCGATTTCTTTGCGCCTGAGGTTCCAGGCTGCCAGGTTGGGTTCGCCGCCCTCCGCCATAATGGTTTCGATAAACACCTCCGCACCGAGACGGCGGACCTTGATATCCTGAACGGTCATCCCGGCAGCCCGACCATCACTGATGTTGCCAAACATGGATCGCAATCCGCCAGGGTCGAGGGTCATATTGATGATCTCATGGCTCCCCAAGCCACGCTCCTGATAGGGCAGGGTGGTGCCGTTCTCATCCACCAGTTCGAATTCGGTGACATTTGGGGGAAGTTCGATGGCGGCGGTGATAACGTCTGTGCGGGATGTGGAATTGGGATTAAAAACAATGATAGCTGATCGACCATAGGGAATGGACGGCAGGCTGTCTGTGGTCAGCGAACCTCGGTCAGTTGTCACGCAGGAGGCAAGGCTTTCCAAAGCCTGCCTGGTGATTTCCTCGCCAATCTGTTCCACCTGGTCGAAACGGTTTTTCATCTCTTCGTGAACCTGGTCAATCGAACAACCACAGATGGAATCGTGCGGATGGTTCTCCATCAGCAGGCGCCAGGTCTGGAGCAGAATTTCGGATTTTCGATCGAGAATTGCAGGTNGCGGGCTGGCAATATTTTCCTGCCAGACGGTGAAGGGTTCGGCCCAGCGAGTAAGCAGGGTTTCACAGGCATGGTTGCGCTGTTTGATCCATATCCGGGTGGAAAGCACGCCTGGCAGGAGCTGCATACGTTTACAGTCGCGCAACTCACCAGTAATCGTCGGAAGATCCACTTTTTGCTTTTTAATTGAGGCCTGGATTGCCTCCACATATTGTGGCAAAGTGGAATGTATCACGTGCGTATTCCGCAGCATTTCATCAGCATAGGCGATGGCTTCGGAGGTGTTTGGGGGTGGTTCCATATGGTCTGTGCCGTACATGATGAGCAANTCAGATGTGGCGGAAACTGCGGCAAGTACATCACCTTTTTCACTGATCATGCTGGCGAAACGTTCCAGGTTATCAGCGGGCAGGTCAGCGCCGTTCCCATATCCTTCGCGCAAGTATGCCATCAGTACGCGCGAACCGTCGGGGGCCTGCCACCAGAACTCGCCAGGGCCGCCATATACGCCGCGCCAAACGGAAGCAACCTCGATCCCAAATCCGCGCAGGATTTGGGGGACCTGACCGATGTGACCGAACGAGTCGGGCATATAACCGATCATCATCTTGGGACCAAATTTATGGGCTGTGCGGTCACCCTGTTGCAGGTTGCGGATGTGTGCTTCGGGGCCCACCAGGAACATATCCGGCAGGATATGCCAGGGGCCGATGATGATCCGTCCTTTGCGAATGTGTTCACGGAGAATGGTTTCATTTTCCGGGCGCATGTACAGGTAATCGTCGAGCACAATGGTCTGACCATCGAGCATAAAATATTTGAATTCCCGGTCCCGTTCAAGGATGTCGAGCATCCCATCCACCAGATGGACGAGTTTCAGCCGGAACAATTGAAACGGCAGGTACCACTCACGATCCCAATGGGTGTGGGAAACAACATATAAATTGCGCATAGTCATTCCGATATGAGTTGTGTTAAGATTTCTTCCCAGTGGGGAAACAGCAGCATATGCGCCTCACCCGGGTAGATTGTCAATTGACTTTTCGGGATGCGGGCGGCAACGGCTTTGCCCATTGCAACCGGTGTATCCACATCATCTGTGCCGTGCCAGATGTGCACCGGCACAAGGATCTCTTCCAGTCGGAAACCCCACGGGCAGACAATCAGGCGCGCTTCCTGTGCAAAGCCACGCGTGCCCTGGCGCAGAGCCTCGGACTGGCTAGCGTAGTTGAGTTCCAGTACGCCCGGTCTGTTGAGGACGTCGGTGTCGGCCTGGGGCCGGTCCTTGGCACCGCGCTCGAACAGGTAGGCGGGGTTGTCGTGCCCCATCCGATATAAATACCAGACAAGCAGCTTCCAAAGCGGCCAGGGTGTGTAGCGTCCAATGGAAAAAGCGAGCCGGTTGAGCGGGGTCATCGTTTTTAGGGCTTCATCGGTGTCCGTTGGACCTGCGCCACACAGGACCGCCGCGGCACGCACACGCGCTGGCAAGGTGTGGGCGCAGGCCAGGGTGTACGGCCCGCCGCCGGAGTGTCCGGCGATATGAAAGGTTTCAATTCCCAGAGAATCAGCTAGGGCGCAAACATCTCGCGGCCAATCTAGGATGCGGCGCTTGGGCTGGTAGGTTGAGAGCCCGGAGCCGGGGCGGTCGGTGGTAATCAGGCGTACGCCGAGATGAGTCGTCACATCGTCCGGAGGGNGGAACAGGCGTGAGCCGGGAATGCCGTGGAAGAAAAAAACTGGTGTTCCGTGTGGGTCACCGTACTCGGCAAAAGCCAGGGTACGACCATCCATGAGAGAAATTGTGTTTTCCATACTTGTCCTCCGAAATGATTGAAGAGAAACTAGAGAAATGACATATTGCTTATTTATTTCTATAGATTGACTTTCTCCATTGTAAGCGCCTTTGCTTCTTTCATTGCTTCGAGACGGTTGGTAATTGGGAAGCGATTATTTAGGGGGCTGATGCGCGCACCCAGGGCGGTTGGCTCGTAGATACCCCAACGCGTCAGCCAGAGAACACTGCCGGTCAATCCGACGGCATCTTTGAGTTCTGCGAGGGTTTCCCTGTCCCAGCCGCCAAACAGTCCGTACAGGAACATATAAAGGGGAAAGCTGGGCAGGATGCCGATGAAGAATATCAATACGCTGGTAATCTGGTCGCCTTTCCAGATGAAACTGTTGATACCCCACAGGACGAAATAGTGAACAGAACCGGCCAGCAGCGGCGCGACCAGTGACTGCCAGATATAAAACCGCTGGGGGAAGCATACTTTATGGTTGATGATGTAGGCGGCGAAACCTTTGGAGAACAGTCCCACAAAGTAAGCGATGATCAACCCCGTNACCTGGAAACGCGCAATCAGGAAGAACGCCAAGGTCACGCGGATGATCTGCTCCGAGAACACCAGAATAGATTTTAAATAGGGTTTGTTGGCACCCAATTGTACATTATCACCCACCCAGGAGGGGAACTGGACCGCGCCCCAAATGGTGAGTGGTATCACGTAAATGGCTGCGCGCTGGAATTCCACCCCGGTCGAGCCGAGGATGAATTTTGGTGCAACTGCCAGCAGGACCGCGCCGATGAAGGCGCTGGTCATGCCATTGTACTTGTAGGCCATCACGGTGTAATACTGGCTCAGGATGCGCTTCCCACTGGAAATGGCCTCGGAAATGGCCGGCATGACCCCGTCATTGAGCGTTTGCGTGACATTGAAAGCGAAGATGAAGTTCTGTGCCAAGCCCCAGTTCCCCCAGATCTCGGCGTAATTGATCAGGCGCGCCTGGGTGATGGCAATTTCCATGGCCTGCCCGAAGGACCAGGCGGCAGAACCCAGCATCTCAAAGACGCCAAACTTGAAACTGGTTATGACCACGTCCCAGTCAAAATGAGCTAGGAACAGAATACGTGCGTTGTATCCCACCCGGCGATAGAGCCAGAGGCCAAACAGGAAGGTGAGCAATTCTCCAGCATAGGCAGCGATGCCCATACCGAGCAGACCGCCCATTGCCCCACCGAAGACCAGGTGGGCACGCCCCCACGCAAACATGATGGTCACAAAGACCGGCTGGACAAGCATTGGGAAGACAACGTTCAACCCGATGTCGAGCAGGCGGCTGTAGTCGAGCCGCTGGAAGCCAGTCAGGGCATGGCGCATCACCTGGTAAAAGCCAGGNATCTGGATGAACGAATGAATAATCACGCTCCAGGCATAGAGCGCGTATGCGGAATTCGGCGCAAGTGTGCTTGCCAATGCGATNACCAGCGCCACCTGCACTGCTCCCGAAAGCGCCTGCCACCACACGAAGACCTGCCCGTATTGAATGCCTTTCTTCGGGTCGTGAACGCGGTGCTCCGAAAGATACTTGATGAAGGCGATACTTGTGCCCATATCGAAGAAAGTCCACGCCAGATTGAAGAACTGGGTTACGCGGCCCCAGATGCCCAGCGCCTGCGCTGACGGTAGGATGTAGGATGGCAGGATCAGGTTCTGGTAAATGATGAGCGGGATGAACAGGACAAGACCGATGCTCAAGGCGACCAGGAACCCGCCCAGCGGACGGTGAAAGCCAACCTCTTCCCACTCCGTCTTGGCTTCACGGTCCTCGAATTTGACACGGTCGGAGACGATCCTATCCAACTCTTCGGGATGTTTCAGACTGTAACGCCGCACCACGAAGAATGCTCCGAAGGTGGTAATTAGCATCAGACCCATAACCGCCAACAGGATGTTCCGGTCGGTGGCATGGGGCACGGGCGAAGCGGGGTAATCAGCAAAGGAGAGCGGAGTCTGTCCGGCAGCGCGTTCGACAAGGTGGTAGATCAGGTAATTGAAATAGGCCCATTCCTGGATCTGCGGGTTGTACGCGGCAGTTTTTTGCGTTTGCGGGTCAGTGTAATTTGTCAGGTAAGCGTTAAAAAAATAGATATTTGGTTGATTACCGGCCCACAAAATCCAGGAGCCGCTTTCATATGCAGTGACCAAAGGTTGGACAGAGGAGTACGGGGTGAGCACTTCCATACGTTCACGGACTTGCGGTGCGCCGTTCCATATGATTTGCTTGACAAGCGGATCATCAATATTTATTTGAGTCAAGCTGACCGCGTCGGTCTTTTCAGTTAAAGTGACCGGGATGCCACTGACAGCTTCCACATCTTTCGCAGATAACCCGGGGCCGAGGATTAATACCAGTCCCGCACCGCGCTGCACCTGAGCGGCGATGGCAGACGGGTCCGGGATGCTGCCATTAAGAACAAAAACATCTGCTTGGGCTGGATTATTCACAAAGCTGAAAGTTCCCCGTGGGGCAAGGGTCAGGGCGGTGTAGACGCTGTTTTCCTGCGGGCCAGCNTAATAAATGCGGATCGTACTGCTGGCCGAGACCGGCATGGCAAAGCTGAGCAGGAAGAGCAGGGTGATTAATGCTACGAGGACACGACGCATATCTGATCTCCTAGTCGATAGGAACTTCCTGCCTCCGCCCAAGCAGGAACCCTGCGACGATGGTCAGGATAGTTCCGGTGAGGATGTAGAAGACGGAAATGGAGCTTGGGGGTGTGAGGGCAAAGATAAAAAAGTAAACCAGAATGGGCGCGATCTGGATTGGCACCTGTGCGACTGGTACCACATTACTGGCCTGGGCGTACTTGAAGGCCAGTTGATTCTGCCAGGTGATAACCGTGGCGCAAGACATCAGGATGAGAGCAGCGATGGTGAAAATGATAAATTGAGTGGGTGTGCTGTGACCGCCCAGAACGATGAGGACCAGCGCCAGGAGTGGGTTGATCCAGAAATCGGACAGACACGAGAGGAAACCATTCGCCAGCGCGATCAACATTCCCTTGCGGTTCTTGATGCGGGGTGACAGGCTGCGGGTGATGAGACTGAGAAGGAAGAAACTTGCGGTGAAGACGGCAATCCGTTGCAGAGCAGCCCGGCTTGCCAGGGTGGTCCTGACCTGAGTCGAATTAATTGCCAGACCACTCAGACCGAGGAAGAAAATACCAAGAATCATCAGGCCGATACCTATGATTTCGGAGGTGTTCAGGGTTTCGTGGTTCATCCGGACGGAGCCAACAGCCAAAATGATCAATCCACTGGCCATCAAGCCAGGTGTCAGGGCCGGACCGATCATGCTCTGGGCGAGCATGTAAGCGACTGTCCCACCCCCCAAGCCGAAGATCACTCCCGATACCCAGATAGGGCTCTTCACCAGCCGCCGAAAGAATCCATTCTCTTGGCTGTCCTTCCGAAACTCGTTGACGGCCCGTTTTTCGAGAAGCTGTCCAAACTGGGTCAGGATACCGCCGAAGACCCCAAATGCTACACCGGTAAGGTAGTGCAAATCCATTGCTTAATACTCGAAGCCGTTGTGTTGAATTACCGTTGCGAACCAGCGCCCGCTGTCTTTGATGGTGCGCTTCTGGGTCTTAAGATCCACATAAACCAGCCCGAAGCGCTGACTATAGCCGAGAGCCCATTCGAAATTGTCCATCAATGACCAATGGAAATACCCTTTCACCGGAACACCTTCGTCCATGGTGCGATGAATCTGGGCGATATGGTTACGCAGGTAGCGGATGCGACGCTCGTCACGCACGCGGCCGTCGAAGTCCAGCCCGTCCGGGACCGGGACACCATTTTCGGTGATCATGATCTCGGGCGCCTTCACCCCCGATACTTCTCCGGCGGGGAGAGGGGAGAAATACTCTTTCCAGATGCGAGTCAACAATTCATAGATGCCTTCAGGATAGATCTCCCACATGCCAGAGTACTCGTTGCCTTCCGGATGAACCTGTGCGCCGGCAACAACCGGGAATTTCCGGTCATACCTGGCGACCGTGCGCGAATAATAATTCACACCCAACAAATCCAACGTGCGAATCTTTTCCAGATCGCCGGGCTTGATCAGCGACCCTGCGAGTAATTTACCGATGGCAAATTCCTGGATTGGAGTGGTGCCTTTCAGCAGCGGATCGAGCGTAGCGCGGTTGAGAACGGCGTCCATCCTCGATGCGGCGTCGCGGTCTTTCCTCGATTGAGAAGCCGGGTGAACCGGATTCAAGTTCAGCGTAATGCCCACTTTGACAGGTTGNCTTGCGGAGGCACGGATGGCTTCGGCAGCCAGTCCATGGGAAAGCAGGAGATGATGCAGGGCTTTGAAGGCTGCGCGGACATCTTTAATACCCGGGGCGTGGCCACCGTCAAAGTATCCAGCCATGGCGGCCACCCAGGGCTCGTTGTGCGTCAGCCAGACCTTAACACGGTCTGATAGGCGCTCGGTCACGAGGCGCGCGTAATCGGCAAAGGCGTAGGCTGTGTCCCGGTTCGGCCAGCCACCTTTATCTTGAAGTGCCTGCGGCAAGTCATAATGAAAAAGGCATGCGTAAGGCTCGATCCCCTGCTTGAGCAATTCGTCCACCAGCCGGTCATAGAAACCCAAACCAGCCTGGTTGATGGCACCGGTCCCGGCAGGCAGGACGCGGGTCCAGGCAACCGAAAAGCGATAGGCATCCAGGCCCAGTTCCTTCATGAGGGTCACATCTTCTCTATACCGGTGGTAATGATCCACGGTTATGTCGGCAGTCTCGCCGTTGACAACATGACCGGGCGTATGCACAAAAGTATCCCAGATGGACGGGCCTTTGCCGTCTTCGTTCCAGGCACCTTCCACCTGGTAGGCGGCCGAAGCGCAGCCCCAGACGAATTCTTTCGGGAATGCAAGGAATTTGCTCACGAGCGACTCCAAGAAAAATGGATAAATTGAAAAAGGCAACCCGCTGCCTTCTTTAGGCCAAGGATACTGGAAAAACGCATTTCACACAAGCGACAAGGAAGCCTTTTTATGGTTATAATCAATTTATGACCGACCCATTAAATTACCCGAATGTTCGCGCGCGGCAGGGCCGCATGCTCAACCCGGAACCAAAACCCGAAGACCGGTTGGATACCACCCTGCGGCCGCAGATCCTTTCCGACCTGATCGGTCAGGAGCAGGTGAAAGAAAACCTGGCCATCCTGATCGCCGCCGCCCGCCAGCGCAGCGAAGCCCTGGACCATGTCCTTTTCTACGGACCCCCGGGCCTGGGCAAGACCACCCTGGC
>Ga0031655_10001901_pt1 | contig 12231 bp, 9 predicted proteins | sample FrelakmetHBP12HB_FD_55187 | JGI IMG/M metagenome (GOLD analysis project Ga0031655, IMG submission 55187) | Freshwater lake sediment microbial communities from the University of Notre Dame, USA, for methane emissions studies -HBP12 HB | ecosystem: Environmental > Aquatic > Freshwater > Lake >... | reverse complement strand
GAGACTGTCTTGCAGGATTACCAACGCTTATTCGACCTTGCGGGTGGTACACAAGCTCTTAAAAAGGGCGTGACCACGATTCTCAAGGATAATATCTCCTGGCACTATCCCATGCCGGCAGCAAACACAACACCGTGGCAATTGGAAGGATCCATCCTGGCGTTACGTCAAGCCGGCTTTGATGACTTGGTCTGTGTCCAGAATCAAACTGTGCTCACCAATGCNTTTATGGGTGAAGACTTGAATGGCTATCTGCCAATTTTTAAACACTACAACGTCCCCGCCCTCTATAATTTCCGAACGGAGGAAATGAAGTGGATCCCATACCAGCCCAAGGCGAAAATGCTGGCGCTGGACCATATTTATCCTGAGGGGATCCTTATTCCAGATTACTTCATCGGAAAAAACATTGTCCATCTGCCCACAGTGAAAACTCACATGTATACTACAACCACCGGGGCGATGAAAAATGCATTCGGTGGTCTCCTCAGCAAATACCGGCATTACACACACTCTTGGATCCACGAGACTCTCGTGGATTTGCTAGCCATCCAGAAAGAGATTCATCCAGGTCTATTTGCCATCATGGATGGAACAACTGCAGGGAATGGTGAAGGTCCTCGCTTGATGCAACCTGAAATTAAGAATATTCTTCTTGCTTCCGAGGATCAGGTGTCAATTGACGCAGTGGCTGCCAAATTGATGGGCTTTGATCCGCTTTCCATTAAATATATNCGCCTTGCTCAAGAGAATGGATTGGGAAAGGGCGATATCAGTGAAATAGAACTGGTCGGTGATGATATTTCTAACGAAAAATGGAATTTCAAGATCGGTAAAAATTCCCATACCTTCCTGGCCTGGCTGGCCTGGTATGGACCCACCAAATTCCTGCAGAAATTGATCTTCAGGACCCCCATGGTTGTTATCCCGATCGCCATCTCAGAAGCCGAACAGGATTATTTCTACTGGCCTTTTAAATATAGACGTGTTGCCAGGGAATGGCAGGAAAACACCACCTGGGGTAAATTATTTCAGGAGTATCAACAACGAGGGGTTTTGCAAGACTAACAAACGCAGCTTTGATGTTTTTAATCAGTTTACAGGATAATAATAAAAAGACACAGGGATTCCTGTGTTTTTTATTATTATCCCTCATGCTTCCAATTCTGCTCTTCGCATGGCCAGGAAGGCAGAAATTGCTACTTCCAACATTTTTTCATCCGGTTCACGGGTGGTCAGATGTTGTAACACCAGATTTGGTTTTACCAGTAAACGCACGAGNGGCGTTTGGATATGGTTGGCTGTCCAGCGCAGATACTCGTAAGCNATACCTGTCAGGATCGGGATCATTACTACCCGGCTGATTAATCNCCATGAAAGAGGTAATGGACCAAGAATTGTAAAGAAAAATAGCGAAAGTACCACCAGGGTCAGCAAGAAGGCCGTCCCACAACGTGGGTGCTCAACCGAGTATTTTGCCACACTGGTCGGTGTTAAGTCAGCGCCTGCTTCATAAGCATTGATGGTTTTATNTTCAGCGCCGTGATAACCAAACACGCGGGCTATGTCGGGCATATATCCGATCCCCCAGATATAACCGATCAGCAATAGGAGGCGAATAATGCCTTCCAATAGGTTGCTCCACCAGGGNTTCCAGTGTAAAAAGTGTTCTGTCAACCAACCGACAGCCGCNGGAGCCAAGAAAAAAATGCCAATGGCAATCAGGAAGGTTAGAGCGAGAGTCAGGTACAGTGCCGGGCCTTCCAGNTTTTCATCCTCCCCGCTTTGAAGGTTGGCAGAGTCGGTCAGTGCACGCATTCCCAAGCCCAGAGAATCCCAAAGCAGGATCAGCCCACGCAGGAAAGGAATTTTCGCCAGGTTGGATTTGTAGATACCCCCCAATAACTCAGACTTCGTCACGATGCTTCCATCCGGAGACCGCATGGCAATAGCGCACGTCTTCCGTCCACGCATCATTACTCCTTCCATTACCGCCTGTCCGCCGTAATTTATAAGCTTGTCTTCCATACCGGTAATCTCCNAAAAGATCAATGGGAGTCTTTGGTCCCNGTTGCCTGGACGAGTTTAAGGTTTTAAATTCATGAAGAAATGAATGACAGCCTCAATTCCCTTATACCAGGTAGGAAGGTGCAGTTTTTCATTTGGCGCATGGACGTTATCGTCCGGAAGGCCAAAACCAGACACAACCGACTCGATTCCCAACAGGTTTTGCATATCTTTCACGACAGGTATGGAACCACCCTCGCGCCGAAAATATGGGCGCGTACCCCACACCGTCTCCAGAGCCTTGCCCATAGCCTGAACGCCGATATTATCGCGGTCAGAGATGGACGCAGCCCCACCTGCCATAACAGTTAATTCCCAGCGAATATCCTTGGGGGCATGTTCTTCCAGATAACCCACGAATTGCTTGTGAACCTCCTCAGGATCTTGATCGGGGACCAGGCGCATGGATATTTTTGCCATGGCCCACGCTGGGATAACCGTCTTGGATCCTTCGCNGGTGAAGCCCGAAAGCAATCCATTGACATCAAGAGTAGGTCGTGCACCAGTACGTTCATTGACACTAAATCCGGCCTCTCCATACAACGCGGGCGCTCCGGTGACTTCCAGAAAATGTTTATCATCGATCGGAAGACGAGCTAATTCATCACGCTCATCCCTGCTGAGTTTGCGGACTTTATCATAAAAATTTGGCAGGGTTACACGGCCCATTGAATCGTGCATCCCTGCGATTAATTCAGCCAGACCAATGGCGGGGTTATGAACAGCCCCTCCATATATACCCGAATGCAAGTCATGAGCCGGGCCGTAAACTCGCAATTCAAAATAAGCAAGGCCGCGCAAGGCATAAGTAAGGGTCGGATATTCCTTTCCGATCATGCCAGAATCCGGGTTTACGGCAAAATNGCATGCCAGCAAACTCTTGTGCTCTGATATGAAGGTTTCCAAGNTCGGTGAACCTATTTCTTCTTCGCCTTCAAATAACCATTTAATATTCACCGGTAATCCGCCAGTTTTGACCAGAGATTCAACTGCATTGAGCATGACCAGAGCTTGCCCCTTCATATCTGATGCACCTCGTGCATAAATATCTTCGCCACNTACTACCGGATCAAACGGACCGGTCTTCCACAAGTTGAGCGGGTCGGCTGGTTGGACATCATAATGTCCATAGATAAGAATGGTCGGTGCCTCTGCAACACCCAGCCATTCTCCATAAACGATCGGATATTTGGCTGTGGGCATTATTTGGACATTCTGCATTCCGAGTGAACGCAATTGCTTTGCCAGCCACTCGGCCGCGCGGTGAATATCCCCAGCATGTGACGGGTCGGTTGAGACAGATGGAATCGATAGGATTTCCTTTAGACTGCTCAGGAATTTTTCCTTGTTTTTACGGGCATATTGTAGGGCATTGTCGCGTTGATCAGCCATGGAGGACTCCTTCTGGATGGTTGGAGGAAAAATCTCGGGCACAGATTCTGAACTATTCAATTAAGGTACAAAGGTCGGTTGAACGGTTTGTTCAAGGGTTCGACGAGTGACTAGGTACCAGGATGCAATCCCATTGAACCGATCGGCAGGTTCAAATAAAGGGACAGCCTGGACTCCTTGCACACGTTGATCCACGCCATAAGTATAAATTGGATAAAATAGAGGCAAGGCTGGTAGTTCTCGGGAAAAAACCACCTGGAAATTACGATATAACCGTGCACGAATACTTGGATCGGCTATCACGCGCGCCTGCTCCAAATATTCGCTGGCTGTACGGTTATCCCACTGGGAATAATTTTGGCCACCTGTAATCTCTGCCTGATGCCAGAATGGATAAGGGTCTGGATCATAGGAACGACTAAGGTCCAGGTCCACAAGAGCGGCTTGATAATTGTGCGGGGTCAGGTAATCGCTAAGCAACGACGTGTAGGAAACTGCCTGGAGTTTTACTTCTACCCCGATGACCGCCCAATTTTGCTGGATGGCCTGAGCCATTTGAGCATGAACAGGGTCATCCGGATAAACCATCGTAAAGGAGAGAGAAACATCCCCTTTGGCACGTACTGTTCCATTTTGGGGNAGAACATACCCAGCAGTCTTAAGTTGACTGACTGCCGAATCCGCGTCAAATCCAATATGCTCTACTCCATCGTAATAAGCCCAAGTTTGGGGTAGAAGTGGGCTATCTGCCACAACTGCCTGTCCCTGGAGTAGATTATCAANCATCCATTGCCGGTTGAGGCCGGTCATCAAAGCCCTTCGGATATTTTTATCCTGGAAAAAAGNTACATCATTGTTTCCNAGATTAAACAATACCATTGTCAATTGCGGTAACCGGCTGGAATAACAAGACAGGTTGGGGTCTGCACAGGCGGTNGCTACTAGATTTGATGGTATTTGGCTAATGCCAAGTACTTCCCCATGTTGGTAAGCTGCAAGCGCTGAACTTGCATTTGGGTAATATTGGAAAACGATCTGCTGAATAAATGGGACCTGTCCATAATAATTACCAGAGGCCGTCAAAACCACTCCAGTTATTAGTCCGTTCTCATTAGTAAGATGATCAAATTTATAGGGTCCACTGCCTACCGGCGCCATATTAAACTGAGCACTCGACAATTGGTCCGCTGAAACGGTTTCCAGCAAGTGTTTGGGTAGAATACCAAATGTTAGATAATCTAAGAAGGGGACAAAAGGTTCGGTTAGTGTGAACTTAATATTCTTATCATTAAGGCGAGTTATCTCCACGTTGTCCCACAAGGATCTTACATCTGCAGAAATAGCTGAATTCTCACTGCGAAGGAGGTTGATAGTGAAAAGCACATCATCGCTCGTGATAGGTGTTCCGTCTTGCCAGACCGCGTTGGCGCGAATGGTGATATTGTAGATAGTTCCGTCAGCAGAAACGCCCCATGATTCAGCCAAGTCAGCTTGTGGAATACCATTCGAATTGAACCTGATCAGGCCACTGAAGATCAAACGGTCGATATCACGATCCGCAGGGTTGTTCAAGTCAAGGAGTGGGTTCAACCTTCCAAACGTGCCCACTAGGGCTTCAGTATAAATACCCCCGCTAACTGGTTCAGGGAAGGTTGGATTTAAGGCTGGTTGCTGAGTCAATAATAAAACTGCTACTACAATCAGTGTCAGCACAACAACCAGGATTTGCCAGCGCAATCTTTTCATTTATTGAAAAAAAGAAAGGCCGCTCTCGGATGCAAACGCGATCCCTCGATGACCTTTCTCCTTATTGGGAATTATTATGCCCGGGCTGCAATTATTACGCAAGTAATCGCCAGGATAAAAAATAGAACACTAAAAACGATTGTCACCCAGAATAATGTCTTCTCAATACCGCGCCTGGCAGTAAAGACACCCCCGGAATCCGCCCCTGTCAAAACGCCGAGGCCCGCACCCTTGCTTTGAAGGATGATGCTGAGAACCAGTGCAATTGATGTTAAAATCAAAGCGCCATCAAGAATATTTGTCATTTACAAGCCTCCAGTATTTTTAGCCGTCAAATTATACCTGTTATTTTATAAAACCGTCAAACTGGTTTTAATCAATGTAATAGACTGCTGAACCGGGTTCGCATTATAGGGATTTTATGGACGAACTTACCGTAAACCTGCACATGCACACAAATTATTCGGATGGTTCTGGCTCTTACGAGGGCCTTGGGCGCGCTGCACTAAAAACTGGCGTGGATGTACTTATCGTTACAGACCACAATGTACTGGTGCTGGGTGTGGACGCTTACTATCGGGAAAAAGGAAAAAGAGCGCTTTTACTGGCTTGCGAAGAAATTCATGACCAAGATCGAGACCCTCAAAAGAACCATTTGCTGGTTTTTGGCGCAGGCCAGGAATTGGCCACCTTGGCCGACGACCCTCAGTCTCTAATAGACGCGGTAAGCGCCACGGGCGGAATATGCTTCATAGCCCATCCTGTGGATCCCGCTATGCCCGCCTTTAACGAGGCTGATATTTCATGGGTGAGCTGGGACGTAACCGGCTTCACAGGTATTGAGCTTTGGAATGGATTCAGTGAACTCAAATCTGTCGCCAAAGGAAAATGGGATGCGATTGCGTACGCATTCTTTCCCATGTTCATACCTCATAGCCCATTGCCAGAAACTTTGCGCCGCTGGGATGAATTGACCACGCAAGGAAACCAAATAGTCGCTGTTGGAGGTTCAGATGCACATGCTCAGCATCATTCAATGGGGCCCATTCATAAAGTCATCTTCCCTTACGAGTACCATTTCTCAACCATAAATACCCATGCTTTGGTACCATACCCTCTTACATCTGATTTAGCACTGGATCGGAAAATGGTTTTTGACGCCCTGTCCAAGGGTCATTGTTATATCGGCAACGACCTCCCCGCATCCACCCGCGGTTTTCGTTTCTCTGCCCAGAGCAGGGAGAACAATGCCATCATGGGAGACGAGATATTCGCAAAAATCTCGGTTACCTTACAGGCTAAACTTCCCTCCCCAGCCAAAATATGCTTGATTAGGAATGGTAAGGTAATCAAGATTACATATGGTATTGAGCTGGGTTTTATTACGGACGATCCAGGTGTCTACCGAATAGAAGCCTATAAACACTTTTTGGGAAAAATGCGCGGTTGGGTCTTTAGTAACCCGATTTATGTACGTTGACACCCTCCCCAAAACCAAATTTATCGCTTACAATAGCACCCGTTCAAGCCGCACCGCGGCTTGCCTTCCGCCTCCGGCTCACCTACGGTGAATGTCCGGGAGCATATCCCGAGGAAAGGAGGTTTTCCCTATGCGTCACTATGAGTTAGTTTGTATTATCCACCCGGATCTGGACGAGGCCGCGTTTAATACCATTATCGAAAAGATCAAGGGTTGGGTGGTGGAGATTAAAGGCAGCGCGGACAAAGTAGAGATCTGGGGTCGCAAACGTATGGCTTATACCATAAAGAAGCACCGCGAAGGCCAGTATGTTTTGTTCAATCTCAGCCTCGAACCTGTTGCCACCATCGCTCTGGAACAAAATTTGCGCTTCCAGGAATCGATCCTGCGCTACATGCTCACTGCTGTTAAGTAATAGTTCCTAGTCGGTTTTTTAACATAGCCTTTCGAGTTAGGAGTCCGCTATGAGTCGTGGATTGAATAAAGTCATGGTGATTGGCAATTTGGGGCGCGACCCTGAAATGCGGTACACCCCTTCCGGGCGCCCGGTGACAACATTCACAGTTGCAACCAGCCGCTCCTGGAATACTTCCGATGGTGAGCGACATTCGGAAACAGAATGGTTCAATGTTGTCACCTGGGGTAACCTGGCAGAAATCTGCAAGCAATATTTGACCAAGGGTCAACAAGTTTACATCGAAGGCCGCCTGCAAACCCGACATTGGGAAGACAAGGAGGGTATCAAGCACTCCACCGTTGAGATCGTCGCCACCGAAATGATGATGCTAGGTGAGCGTCGGGAAGGAAATAACCATATCCCTACNGGTGATGAGCCTGTTGCCCAAGAAGAACCTGATAGCCNGTCTGGGGAAGATGAATTTCCCTTTTAGGCTTTTTTATATTTAGAAGTGGTAGCGGCAATAACCAATTTCTCCGTCTTCTGACTGCTGCTACCCGGGACAAACTGGAGTGATAGATCTATGGAACGTGAAACACGCAACGAAAATGATATGGAACAGGGCGGCGAACGTCGTTATTATGCTCGCCCGAAAATTTGCCAGTTTTGTGCAGATAAAAATCTGGCGATTGATTATAAACAAACGGATGTTCTCCGCCGCTTTATAACAGAAGAAGGCAAGATTCGCCCGCGTCGACAAACTGGTACTTGTGCCAAACACCAGCGTGCCCTGGCTGGTGCCATCAAACGCTCCCGCCATATTGGTCTGCTTCCTTTCACAGGCCACGAACGCGACGACGACCGTTAATTTTTTTCATCCTCGCCAAGGGCAAGGTTCCTTTCCGTGCCATCTGGTGACTATACGTTTGTTATTGCGATGTGGTTTCTACCTTGGTCATTAAACCCGCAATGACTCATCATTTGTGAGGCATTTATGGCAAAAGAAAAGCCAACCAAGATTGCATCCAAGAAACACCTGGCCCGTCTTGAACGCGAACGTCGCCAGACTCGACTGATCACCTTCCTTGCCATTGGCGTCATCGTCATCATCGTTGGGGCCATCGGATATGGCATCCTGAATGAAACTGTTTTAAAACTCCGCCAGCCTGTGGTTACCGTCAATGGTGTTTCGGTCACGATGGGTGAGTTCGAGGTCCGCGTCCGGGTCGCTCGTCAACAGGATGTTGACCAGTATATGCAGTATTACCAATTTGCACAAATGTTTGGGATTGACACTTCGTCCACCTCGACCTCGAGTATCGCCCAAACAATGAATCAACTCGAGTCGGATTTGAGCACACCCAATACGATTGGAAATCAGGTTCTAGAGGACATCACCAACGACTTGCTGATTCGACAATATGCCAAGGCCAATGGGATTGTTGTCACCGCGGCGGATGTAGACAAAGCTGTAAGTGATGCTTTTAGCTATTTCCCGAACGGGACCCCCACCCCCACACTTACACCAACAACGTTCTCCTATTCGACCTTGTCAGCAACCCAATATGCCCTGGTTACACCGACATTTCCCCCCACACAGACTCCCCCTGAAACGCTTGCCCCAACCGCCACCCTCGCCCCGGTACCCACCTCAACCCCGACTCCTCAATCTACTGCCACGGTTACCGCCGTTCCAAGCTTGACACCCACTGCCACCCCATATACATTGGCTGGGTTCCAAGGTCAATATAAGAATGCTCTTACCTATTACGCCAAACTTGGAATGAATGAAACCGAATTTCGCAAGATCTTTTTTGAAAGCACTCTCTACCGGACACGTGTCTCCAATATAGTCACCGCTGACATCACCCACCAACAAGACCAAGTTTGGGCTCGACACATTCTCGTCGCGGATCAGCCGACAGCTCAAACCATTTATGAACAACTTCTCGGTGGTGCAGATTTCGCCACACTCGCTTCCAAGTATTCTATTGACACAAATACTCAAAGCAAAGGCGGCGATTTGGGATGGTTTGGTAAAGGTACGATGCTTGCTCCATTTGAGACTGCTGCCTTCTCCATGAAGATTGGAGAGATTAGCGCGCCAGTACAAACAACCGCTGGCTGGCACATCATTCAGGTATTAGGGCACGAAGTTCGTCCGCTTACTGATACTGAGTACCAGACCGCTGTCACGAATGCCATGAATACTTGGCTGACAAACCAGCGCACAACCGCCAACATAATCATTGCTGGTAACTGGACGGATAACGTTCCTACTGTACCCAACCTGACTGATGCATTTAATTCCATGTATGCGACTGCGACAACCTACGCCAAACAATCTGTTCAGCAACCTACACAGACACCATAAATTTCCCCCTGTTTTATAAGCGAATCACAAAGAAAAGCGGTTGGCGAGAAGCCAGTCGCTTTTTCTATTAACCATCTCCTCTTTCTATTTCAAGTAATCTTCGGATATTTCATCCAATTTCAAGCTGATAACCTGACTGGATGAATCCCGGCCCATTGTAACCCCGTATATTACGTCTGCTGCTTGAACCGTATTGCGGTTGTGAGTGATGATGATAAATTGTGTCTCCTTGCTTAACTCCTGCAACAGGTCCCTGAAGCGACCAACATTTGCCTCGTCCAGCATTGCATCTACCTCGTCCATCACGCAAACGGGCGTCGGCGAAACCTTGAGCAGGGCAAAGACTAAGGCTATAGCTGTCAGGCTCCTCTCTCCTCCCGATAGCAATGAAAGGCCCTGTTCCCGCCTGCCTGGAAGACGTGCTTCAATATCGATACCTGTCTCGGTCAGGTTCTCGGGATCGGTTAATGCCAATCGAGCTGACCCACCCCCGAACAGCCGGTGGAAGATCTCATGGAATTCCTCGGCCACTGCGTTAAATGTTTTTTGGAATTCGCGGCGGGTCAATTCATCCAATTCGGCGATTACCTGGTGTAGATCAGCTTCAGCCTTCCGCAGGTCTTCCACCTGGACTTTCAGAAAGGAATGCCGTTCCTTTACCGATATAAACTCCTGCTGTGCTTCTGGATTTACCGCCCCCATGCGCCTCAATTGTGCACGTTGGCGGGTCATATTTTCTTCCAAGTCCGGAGCCAGTTCCATCACAACGGGTAGTTGCTCCACCATGCCATCAAAAGGGAGTGGTATTGGGCCAGAAACATCGGTTGTATATTCGAANGCGACAAGCCCAAAATCATCTTCAATTTTTTGGCGCAGGTTTTGTAATGCTTCTTCTTTGCGACCTAGCTCAAGTTGGAACTGGTTATTAACTCGCTCAACACGCGCCAACATAACTTGTCCTTCAACTTCTTTTTTCTGGAGGTTCCCTTCCAGCGTCTCGGTAGTTTCCAGTTCCTTTTCCGCCGGTTCAATTAGGGCATTCAGTTCTTCCAATTGGGCATTCATAATTGATGCCTGGTTGCGCTGGTTTTCCCGCTCGGTCTCCAGCCCAGCCTTGGATCGATCGATTTCTGAAAGGTGGTTATCCGCACCAATCCGTTGTTCCTGCAAATGAAGTTGGGCTTGTTTTCGTTCGTTATAACGCGACCGGGCATCACTTAAGGCGCGTTCTGCCACAGCGGTTCTGGTTCCCCAAAATATTCCTTGTTCCTGGAACTCATCCAAGCTTAATGTTGTCAGCGCTGCCGTTTTCGTCCGGACGGTTTCCTGCGCCTGCACTATATCTTTACCATACTGGGAAAATGCCTCCATGGATTGCTGGTCTTCTTTTTCAACCTGTTCGATATCACCTTCTATACTTTGCCTCTGGCTGATCTGCCAGTCACGCTGCCGCTGAGTCGTGTCTTTTCTGATCTGAGCCTGGCGTTCCGCCTGGCGTGNGGTTTCCAAGTCAGCACGTTTTTCTGCCAAGCTCTCTTGGAGATCAACCAAGTGCTTATGAGCTGTCTCCATCTGACCAGATATTTGTAATACAACGGTATCCAGGGCAGCGATTTGCTGATTTATTTCTGCTAAGGATTCCTGCATCTCACGTCGTAGGCGCGGACGCCCTAAGGTACCAGCTTTGGCTGGTTTTCCAGCTATAACCTGGCCTGTGGCGTGGAATACCTCACCTTTCAAGGTCACCACACGCACAATATTTTGTTGACCAGAAAGTGCGCGGCGTGCTGCTGCCCGGTCACGGACTACAATTACCTGGCCAAGCAATAGGTCCAGAGCCGGACGTAGTTCCACAGGGGCTTCGACAAGTCCCGATGCAATACCTAAAATACTGGCATCCGGTTTCAATTTCAGCGGTTCGGGAGGTGATAGCCAATCCAAAGGAAGGATGGATGCCCGTCCGGTTTGGTCNGAATCAAGCAATTCAAGGGCTGTCTCCGCGTCATGTCCNGAAGTCAGTAAAATTGCATCGGTGTATTCCCCCAAAACTGCAGAAATTGCCGTTTCCAGTTCTGCCGGCACATCGATGCTGGCAGAAAGCGACCCCGCCCCGCGCAGTCCGCCAAGTTTGGAATGCCGAGCGGCCTCCAGGAGCATTTTTGCTCCCTCGGCGTAACCAGCCAGGGATTGTTCTGCTTGTTCAAGCACTTCAATCTGTGCCTTGAGTCGAGCCTTGTCGGTATCTTTAGCAGCTCGTTCAGATTGTTTACTTTTTTCCAAGTTTTCCAGTTCCAATACCCGTTTCTGGGCAGACTGAAGTTCTATCTCAGCTTTTTTGACTTCTGTCTCTGTTATTTCACGCGCCCTTACTATGCTAATATATTCGTGCATGGCATTTTCTGCGGCGCTCTCTGATCCAGCAATATCGCGCGCGGCAGAATCTAATTTCTGTCTCTGCGCTTTTAAACGGGAGGATAATTCATCCAACCGAGCTTGCAGGCCGGCACGGTGGAAGGTATATTCCTCCAACTTTTTTCGAGCAGACCCGAGCTCCGTTTCGAGCTGGGACCTTTCTGCCTGGCGCTCATCTAAAGCAGTTTGAACTACTCTGGATTGGGCCTGGGCCTCATCAAATTCCATCTGCAGCCGCGACACCTCTAATTCAGTTTCAGCAAGTCGTTCCAGAGCAATTTTATATTCTTCCGCTAGACGCAATTGTTCACTTATCGCAGATTGCTGGTTATCGAGCAGGGAACGTTGACGCTCTTCCAACAT
>Ga0031655_10001899_pt1 | contig 12233 bp, 14 predicted proteins | sample FrelakmetHBP12HB_FD_55187 | JGI IMG/M metagenome (GOLD analysis project Ga0031655, IMG submission 55187) | Freshwater lake sediment microbial communities from the University of Notre Dame, USA, for methane emissions studies -HBP12 HB | ecosystem: Environmental > Aquatic > Freshwater > Lake >... | reverse complement strand
TAATGGTAATAAAATCCAAAAAATCCAGTTGTTAAAAACTTAAGCACTTTTTCTATCTTGAATTCAGTAACGTATTTTTTCCATTTGTTCACGTCTTGAATTAATGATAGTTTTAGTGGTTTAATTGGTATATACCCTATTTGTTTTGAGACCCGTTTATTCACAAAAAAAAGTTCAATAAATCTCAAAATCCCCTTAAATTACCAGGTCCCAGTCTTTTTTTAGTCTTAATCGCTTCAGGAAGAACCTGAATGGTATTTCCCTGACAAATTTTATATAATATGCCGGTACTTTTACGCTGTATGCCTCACATAAAGATCCGCCCGGTTGATATGGCTCGGATACATAAAACCCGCCCGCCAGGTGAATATGGCCGGTGCCAGTTCCGTTATTGCGGCTGCCCGGAGTACCAGGAGAACCCGGCATCTGAAGATATCTGCGGCAACTGCTACCATGACCGCCGGTATCATGTAAAAAACCGGTAATGATCCGGAATCTGTTCCAATCAGGGTAACCGGATTTTTCCGGAACGGGTTTTCCGGATCTCTCCATTTCCTATCAGGTGGTCAGTAACGAAGTACCGAATTCGGCGAACCGTCTTTTTAACGTATTTTTTTCTTCTCCTGCCCCCAAACCAGCCTATAAAAAATACCAACCCTTTTCACCCACTCTTGCAGAAAAAACAGGAATATCGGAACCAATCATTCACGGGACCGGGACGTCATAATGGATCACGAATTATTGCAGAGGAAGGACGGGATTACTCCCGGTACCACAGGAGTTATTCTCATACAATTCAGCTAATTGGTGCTGGATCGATCACGAAATTATGAGGAATCCACGGGGAGCAAGACTGGTAGCAAGCATCACCATATTGATCTCCCGGTGCCCGGTCCAGGTGTCAGCCTGCTGATTCGGGTCGTGCATCCAGAACTGTTCGATATTGTTCCTGACCGGCGCCAATCTCACGAAAGTCTCGACCTGCCGTTTCAGGACATCCGACCTTCCGAATAGTGCCGGGTTCTCGTTGATCCATACCGGCAGCATCTCCGCACCGGAGAGAGCGATCGAAAGACCGAGTTCACGAAAGGCAAGGCGATAACCAGCGGGCAAATCGAGGGAACCCCCGCGTTTAAAGCTGTCCACCCCTCTCAGGCCCGAGTCAAGGAGGGGTTCGAGAAGGTTGCCGTAAGGGGAGCCCCTTTTTATCGTCAGTTGCGCGATCCTCACCGCATCGGATAAGAGTCCCCCAATACCCAGGGGATCATCGGTTGAAAGACTCATCCCCCGGCAGATATCGGCCAAATCGGCAATAGCTGCGGTCAGTCCGGGTTGCGGCGATTGTCCGAAGTCCTGTACTGCAGCGAGGTGCAGCTCATGGTACGTAATAAAACCATCAAGAGGATCATGCTGGCCCATGGAAGGAACCAATGGGCGGGTAAGATCGGTGCTCATCTTCCAGAACATCCTCTTCCTTCCGCCGGAACGGGGTACATACGTGAAACCGGCATGAACCGTTTGTGCCAGTTCGATTGCCCATGTGAGATATTTTACCTCGTTGGTTACCTTGCTTACCTGGTGAAGCGCATGCATCCATTTCGTCAGGTAATGATAGTACTGTCCGTCCTGGTCCCATTCGCGGCGCTCGTTGTAAGGCTCGGCCGGGCCTCGTTCCCTATACGGTTTTCCAATCCGCAGCCCTCCTAAGGTTGGATGCAGCTCACCTTCCTGTTCAGGAAGTCCGCTGATCCAACCGGTACGGGGGTCATCTCCACGGTATCGCCCGAGCGTATGATGCACCTGGTCAACAAGGCACAGTGCCATTTCCCGGCAGGTAGTATCCCCGGTCTGCCGGAACAGTTCAAGATAATTGCAAACAGCAAACGCATCTGTCCAGAGGTAGCGCTGCGGGTGAGTGCCTGCTGGTTCCAGGCCGGTCAACCGGGCAAAGGCCAGCATGATCTTCCCGACGTGCTCTGCAGTTTCGGTCTGGTTCATCACTTCTCCTCATAGGATGTATAAAGGATAAAAATATCGGATTGGAATATTTTTTTTCCGGAATTGTTTCAGAAAATGTTTCAAAATTTGTTTTTTAGGCAATTGGCTATAAATCACCTGTCCAAAACATAGCATGGTGATTTCCATGTCCGCCATGAAAAGTTCAGAAGTCAGTAAAACCTTCGGTTTCAATCAACCGTATGCGTTTCCCATGCAGGTTCTGCAAAAACCATCCAGCACCGGAATTGCCCGGTTCACAGGTTACCCGGATACTGTGGCCGGTGATCTGGAAAAGAATTGCAATAATATGGGGATTGCGGTCAGCTCAGAAGAATTGAATGAACTAAAGACGTTTAGGGAATTTTTATCGAGGCACGTAAAACCAAATGCAATCTGTGATGTCCAGTGCATGCTCCTCTGGGCAGAGTGGATCAGGTTTTATAAAAAACAGACGAGGAAGATTCCTGATTTAATACTTGAAAAAGAATTCCGAAATTTAATTACTAATCATTTTGATCTCCCGGTAACAGAAGATGGTTTCCGTGGGTATATTTATCCCGGAATAAAGTACGTCCCATAATATTAATTGTCTGATATATGAAAGGGAGGGGGAAGTGTTGTTTACCCCCCACACGCAATTTTTTTGTGATAACGGTCAAAACCGCCGTACTCTTGTTTTTTTTATGGGGGGGAAGGTTATTCTTGGCAGTATTTTTTTGAGTTCTGGCAAATCCGGGGGCGACCGGTTCCGGTGTCGCCATGAAAAAAGACCGGATTTTTTATTTACCGGATGTCATCCTCACACGATAGCAAAAAAAAGTTATGCGATCACGCCAGAATCGATTGCCCATCGCGGATGGTAGTCAGGTACCAAAGAGACAGGTTCGGAATCAGACTTTTTTACCATGAAGTAAACGTCGAGGATCGCACCTTTGGACAATTGTGCAAAACCCGCCTCGGGAACGACAATGTAGTCCCGCGCCGCTTCGGTCGTATTCGGAGCGATCAACCCCGACCGTGCACCATTCCCTCCATGGGATATCCCAATTCCCCCATAGGTGTCGCCATTAATATCCGTTAGCCTGCTGAACCAGACCAGCTGGACAGGTACTGTCCCGGTATTTTTTACGGCGATGTATATCGTAATTGTCTGTTTACCCGGTTCGGTTGGGGTATCGATCTCAAAACTATCGACCGATGCAGTGAACGGGGTTTCTCCGGTTCCCAATTTTACCGATGCATTCATAGGTAAGACGGGATTTGTCACCGCCGTTATTGACGGAACTGGTAAAGGTGGTGTCGTACCAGGCAACGTCGGCTGGATTGTACCGGTACCCGATGGAATTGTCATACACCCGGCGACAAACAGCAAGATTACTACGCATCCAGATAAGAGAATTTTCTTCATAATTTCACCATATCTAGTAAATAAAACGTGTAATTATGTTAAAATTCTCTCCTTTGATGACGTACGTTCTCAGGGAAACTACCGGAAAACTTAGTGTTCGGCGCACCGGACCTCACGTCCCCGCATCCAGGAAAGAACGGCAGCAACTCCGATAATAACTATGGATGCCCAGAGCGAGGCGTCGATGCCCAGCAGGAATGCTTCCGAAACACCGCCGACAAGGTTCGTAGTGCCGATGAAAACCTCAAATGCGACGTTCCGGGGGATCGATGCTGAGGCAACCGTGATGGCAACAACGAAACTTCCCAGGATGCCAATATTCTGCACGGTCCTGAGGACTCCGGAGATCCCCCCATAGGACCCGGCTGGGGCGTTAGCCATGACAGCACTGTTATTTGAGGGGAAGAACATCGCTGAGCCGATACCTGAGATCCCGGATGCAGCTAATACCACCCAGAGCGGGGTATCGAGCTGAAGGGTGAGATATCCAAGCGTTGCAAGGATCAGCATCACCGCGCCGGAAGTCGCGAGGAGACGTGCCCCGTAACGATCGGAAAGCCTGCCCATGAAAGGGGAAAGGAGGCTTCCCACGACGTATCCTGGAGTAAGGAGGAGTGCTGCATCGAGAGGTGAGAGCCCGCGAATCCCCTGGAGGTACATCGTAACAAGGAAGACGACAGACAGGTAGCCCAGGCTTAAGAAAAAGGATGCCGTGATGGAATATTTCATGATCCGGCTTTTAAAGGCAGTAAAGTCTATCATTGGGTTGGAAGTCCGGAATTCATAGGCAAGGAACAGGACGAGGGCTACAACCCCGGAAAGGAAGGTCAGGACATTTGAACCTGCGGTACCCTGACTTGCAAAATCGACACCCGCATACGAGATGAGGGTGAGAGCAACTCCCAGCAGGATCATACCTGCCATATCAAGGTGTGCCTTGACCCTGACAGAATCCTTCACGTACCGAATCCCGAGCACCGTCGCAATTATTCCGATCGGCACGTTGATGAAGAAGATATATTCCCACCCGATATAGGTCGTAATAATTCCACCAAGGACTATGCCCAGCATCGCCCCGCTCGTCCAGCCAAGGGAAATATACCCGAATGCCGTGCCCCGGGCATTGGGGGGGAACTCATCGGCGATAATAGCGCCGCTGTTTGCCTGCATGAGTGCCCCGCCGAATGCCTGTATGCCACGGGAGAGGATCAGCCAATAGATTGTGGGGGACAGGCCGCAGAAGAGAGAACCTGCAGTAAACACGCCAAAACCCGTGTTAAACATCCTGCTCCTCCCGTAAATATCTCCCAGTCGCCCAAGCTGGGTGGTACATACAGCCACGACGAGGAGATAGATCAGGATCATCCAGAGGGTGGTCAGAAGGTCAGAATGGAGGTGTTCTGAGATGGTAGGAAAGGCAAGAATAACGATGGTGGAATCAATTGAACCCATAAGGGTCCCGAGCATGAGAATGCCTATGATGATCTTTTGCTTTGTATCCATCTGATCACGACGAGATTGGATTATGATTGAACAGTATTGTTGGGAAGGAACGGGGAAATTTTCTATCGGATCCCATATAAAGATCGTGATCGAGGGCATCGGAGTTCATAAAGAGGGACGTCGTCACGACGAATTCAATACGATACTCCGGGTGATTTGTGATTTCACCTTGTCCCGGGTCTTTGTAATGAGGAACATTTCGTCCATGGTATGATCATTTCTCAGACTTCTTCATCGGGATGGCAATAATCGGCTACATCCACCGGAGCGAAGGGACTGCTGACGGATCGGATATCCCCCTTATTACCGGCGGGGGGTCACTCAGTTCCTGAACCGCAGATAGTGGTTGAGAAAAACTCCCCCAAGCCAAACGGACAAATAACTCTGTTGGGGGATTGCCCTGATCGAAATCCGCGATCTCAATGAACAAAAGAAATGGGGTCGCTCTAGGGAAAATTTACTCTCCAGCCTGCCGTAGCGCACCGCACCTGCCTATTGCCCGTATCCCTGACGGCAACCCGGTTGCATCGATCGATGCTATCATTACCCTGACACCCGCAGATATTGCGGCCAGGCCTTCCAGTATTCGAACGTGCCGGGCGGGTTTCCTCTCGATGGCTGCTGGTGCGTACAAACCCCTCCCGGAAGTACTTGCATTGCCCCCGGACCGGAAATATGCCTGCGCGATGATGTCTGGCTATCCGCAGTACAAAACCTGCGGGATTCCGCGCCGCAAACACGTGGAGATCGTGTGGGGGTAGCGGCGGAGTCCGCTGAACTAGTGATGGAAACCGGACTAAAAAAGGATACTTTTTTCCACCGATTAGAACTTGATTTTCCTGAACAGGAATCCCCCGAGCACCGTCATCACCAGTGCAAAACCTCCGATAACTGCAAAACAGACGAGAGGGTTAACCTGTGAAACACCGGTCAGACCGTACCGGATCCCTTCAACACCGTAAGTAAGGGGATCCAGCAGGGTAACCGGTCCCATCCATGCCGGCAGTGAGCTGATGGGGAAGAGGGCACCGGAGAGACCGAATATCGGAAAGACGACAAAGTTCATGATGAGCTGGAAACCGGTCATATCCTCCATCCGTGATGCGATGGCGATACCAAAAGCAGTGAACGATATACCGATCAACGCCATGAACATGAACGCAATGAGAAACCCGGTAAGGCTCGAGATATGGAGTCCGATGAACACAGAAAGGACGAGGATCATGAATCCCTGGAGGACTGCCGTCGTTGCCCCGCCAAGGGTCTGGCCCAACATGATCTCGAGCCGTGAGACCGGTGCCACGAGAGTCTCTTTTAAAAACCCGAACTGTTTGTCCCAGATAATCTGGATCCCGGAGAAGACGGAAGTGAAGAGCACGCTCATCGCGACCATGCCCGGGATAAGGAATACTATATAGTTACCGCCGAGCCCGGGCAACTGCACGACAGAGTTCAGGCCAAACCCCAGGAAGAGCAAAAAGAAGAGGGGCATACTGATACTGCCGATGATCCGGCTCTTTGACCGTATGTATCGTTTCATATTCCGGAGCCAGATGGTGTAGATAATATCCATAGTTAATGCCTCACCATCCTCTGGTGCATGCGCATGTTCGTCTTATGGTCTGCTTCTTCCTCCCGGATAGTCTTCCCGGTAAAGGAGAGAAAGACATCCTCAAGGGTAGGTTTGTGTATCGCGATGGATTCGATCGGGATCCGTTGTGTGTTGAGCAAGGTCACGATAGTGCTGATATGCTGTTCGGCGTTTTGCAGGCTGATAATTGCTTCATCATTATGTTTTTCGACGCGGATGATCCAGGGTTCGGTCAGGGCGGCAACAATCGCTCCCGGATCGGAAGATTTGATGGTCACAACATCTCCTCCGATCCCATCTTTGAGGTTCTTCGGAGTATCGAGAGCGATGATCCTTCCGTGATCGATGATCGCGATACGGTTGCATAACCGGTCCGCTTCGTCCATGTAATGCGTGGTAAGGATGATAGTGATCCCCTTTTCCTTTGCGAGGGTTGCAATATACTGCCAGAGGTGATTGCGGGTCTGGGGATCAAGACCGAGTGTTGGTTCATCTAAGAAGAGGACCGACGGGTGGTGTAAAAGACCGCGTGCGATCTCAAGGCGCCGTCGCATCCCTCCGGAGAATGTTTTGACGATGTCATCTTTCCGGTCTTCGAGCTCAACAAGGTTCAGGAGCTCGGTGATCCTCTGCTTCCTTATGTCGGTGGGAATACGGTAAAGACGCCCGTGAAAGTCCATGTTCTCCCAGGCCGTCAGCTCTTCATCAAGGCTCTGGTCCTGGAAGACAATTCCGATGGATTTTCGTACCCCATCTTCATCCTTTTCAATATCGATGCCATTGATCGTTGCCGAACCTGAAGTAGGTTTGAGCATGGTCGAGAGCATGGACAGCATCGTTGTTTTTCCAGCGCCGTTGGGGCCAAGCAGGCCGAAAATCTCCCCGTGATCGATATCAAAGGATATGTTATCCACGGCGACCAGATCGTTAAATCGCCGGGTTAAATTCTGGATATGTATTGCGACAGCCATGTGTTATGGTCCTTTCCCGTACTGTCGGGCATTTCTTCCGGTAGCTTTGATGCCTGTTCTGTTAATACACTTCTCATAGTACCACAAAAAAGGTAATGACGTCAGATTGGAGCATCAACAGGTTAAAAAGTGCCGTAAATTGATTTTTTGCCTGATCATGCAACATCCACCAAAAGGCAGATCGAAAGAGAATGCCAAAAACAGGTGATGCTCGTAGGAGAGAGAGAAGAAAAGGGCAGGGTTATTTTTTGATGGCTTTTCTGATCTTTGCCATAAGGTCGGGAGGAACAGGATCTATTTTATGGACACTTTTTGCATGTTCCGCGATCTTTTTCATCAGCTCCGCTTCTGTCGGGGCACTCGTCTGGAATTTACAGTCCATACCGATATCCTTGCATACAAATGAGGGCATTGTGTTTCACTAGGACGCATATTTTTCCTGCAAATATTAAATTTTTTTCCTGAATATCAGCATATGATATATCAATTGCCAATACGGGTCTTTCCTGATCCCCAACTGGCCAGGAACAACAACCCGGGATTTTCGGCAATTTCTCTCTCCAGGAATTTGATCTGCCAGGCCTGCCGGAGGGGGGGCTGAATTTTGTATTTAAAAATGAGGGGATCCTCATAGATCCCATTTATCCTTTAAACGGACTTTTGGATCTTTTTACGATTTTTGCCAGCTCGAAACCTGCCATGCACACCAGTGCGAAACCGGCAATAAGGAGAATTGTTGCACCGGTAATATGCGTTATGCCGAAACGCTGTCCGATAGCGGGAAACCCCAGCAGGAGTGCGAGAAATGCTGACGCTCCCGCCGCCCACACGACCATCACACGGTTTGAAAACACACCAATCCGGTAGAGCGGATCATGTGCCGAACGTGAGAAGAACGCGAGCAGGATGTGCCCGATCATCCACGAGGAGAACGCAGCCGTCTGGGCTGCCGCGAGGGGGATGCTCAGGGAAAAAGACGCCCAGTAAGGTACAAATACCGCAACCCAGAGGGCTGCCCCACCCAGCGCAATACCTGTCAGCATCGGTGTATCGAGAAAAGGGATCCTCGGATCATGCGGCGGGCGTTGATCAATGGACGGCTCAGGAGGTTCTGCAACAAACGATGCTGATGCCCCGAGGTCCATAAAGAGCTCCAGCAGGATGATCTGGATCGGGGAGAAGGGAAACGGGATACCAGCCGCGAGCGACGCGGCGAAGACTGCAATCAGGGCGACCTTTACCGAGAGATAATACTTGACACCCTTGGAGAGATTGTCGAAAATGCGCCTGCCTTCAAAGATGCCTTTTCCGATGGTGATGAAATTATCATCAGCAATGACAATATCGGCAGCTTCCTTTGCAGCGTCAGTACCTTTGATTCCCATTGCAATCCCGATGTCTGCGCCTTTCAAGGCCAACGAGTCGTTCACACCGTCCCCAGTGACCGCCACGACTTCTCCCTTTTCCTGAAGGGTTTTGACGATCCGGTACTTATGCTGCGGGGTGGCCCGGGCAAACACCGAGACGTCGTCCAACACAGCCCGGAGATCGGCATCTGCAAGTGCATCAAGATCTTTTCCTTCAAGGACGCGGGCATCGGGAATCCCCACCTCACCGGCAATAGCGGTGGCTGTCCGGGGATGGTCCCCCGTCACCATGATGATCCTGATGCCGGCACGCTGTGCCCGTTCTATCGTTTCTCTGACGCCGGGACGGGGGGGATCTTCGATCGCTATAAGCCCGTCGAGAATAAGGTCCCGTTCAAGTGCCGGGAACGGAATATCCCCTTCTGTGGGATTAACTGTCCGGTGTGCGACCGCAACCACCCGCTGTCCCCGTGCAGTCTCCTGTCCAAGCGCTGCCATGGCCTGGCTTGTGTCACCGGATACTCCGGCAAGCACCTCTTCGGGAGCACCAATCACAGAGAGGACAAGGCTCCCGTTGTGATCCCGGATTACAGCCCGGGTTTTTTCCCCCGTCTCGAATGAACGTTCCCGTAGTATCCTGCCTGAATCGGCAGAGATGTGCTGAATGTCAGCAGCAGTGGTGATAGCACGATCGGTGATCGAATCAGAAAGATCTGTCATAGCGGAACGGGCAGAACGCAGGACCAGGGTGGAGTCGCGTTCGGGAAAGACCTTGGTGACTTGCATCGCACTCTCGGTCAGGGTTCCGGTCTTGTCGGTGACAATCACGGTCGCATTCCCCAGCGTCTCGGCCGCTTTTAATTTCTTGACAAGAAAATTCTCTTTCGAGAGCATATACGCGCCCAGTCCCAGGTTCATCGTGATGATGATCGGGAGTTCTTCCGGGATGGTGGCAAACGCAAGGGCAAGGCCGGTGAGGAACATCTGGCGGATCGGCTGTCCCTGCAAAAATCCAATAAGGGGGATTATGATCGAAAAGAACAGGGCAACAAAGACCAGGGTTTTTACCAGCGCTTTCATCGCCAGCTGGAGGGGGGTCTTTGGCTGCCGGATCTCCTGTGCCTGTGCAGCGATTTTCCCGATCCGCGTCGCCCCACCGGTAAATGCGGCTTCCATCATGCCCTCACCTGCGATTACAAGGGTTCCTGCTGATACTTCATCACCCGGCCCCTTCTCCCGGGGGAACGATTCGCCGGTCAGTGAAGATTCGTCCAGCTGGAGGCTGACCGCTGAAAGTACTCTCCCGTCTGCTGCTACCCGGGTCCCGGAGACAAAGACCAGGAGATCCCCCGGAACCACCTCTTCGGTCGCCACTTCCCGTATTGTACCGTCGCGCATAACCCTTGTTTTTGGTTCAGCAAGCTGTGCGAGCGAGGAGATGGCTTTTTTTGCCCGGTACTCGTTGGCGATCTCGACAAGGACAAGGGTTGCGATGATAGCATAAAGCGTGAGAGCGTCGTTGAGGTTTCCCAGGATAGTATAGAACACTCCGACAGTGAGAAGCAGGAGGATCATGGGTTCTGTAATCTCTTCCTTCGCGATACCGAGGAACGTGATCTCATGACGGGATGTTATCCGGTTCTTACCGAACTTTCTGAGTTGTTCACGTGCTTCTGGTTCGGTCAGTCCTTTACGATCGCGAGCCGGGGCGTCAGGATCCATGGATCTGTATTGTCAGGGATCGTAATTGAGAATTTCCGTATCTCCTGCTCAGGAAAGAAACCCCCACCGTGACTGAAAAACTGACCGGAACGGGGAGGTAAAAAATATACTTTTTTCAGGAGAATTAGTACTGAACACCGATCGCATGTTCCCTGAATCGGGCACTGGTCATCCTGAAAGGTCAGGAATAGTCTGATTCACCGGTGTCCAATCCTGAGGGGGTTCTTGTTATTACAAATTTTGTAATTGCCCAAAAAAATAATAAGCATTGAGATTTTTAAAAGGGTAGCTGCTATGCATGGAAGATCGTTATGAAATACCTGATGTACCTATCGTGTTTAATTCTCGTTCTTGGGGTAATTCTCATGCCCGTTGTTGTTATAGCAGCGTCAGCCCAGGTTACCCCGGATAACAAGGTAATCAATTCCACCCAATCCGGGGCAAATTCCGTGAAAGTCGCTATTCCTACCACTCGGGCCCCCCCATCAATCCGGAGAAGTGGAGATGCCTATCACACACCCCATACAACCTCTCCGTCATGAGACAACCGTTCAACCAACCTTTTCACCCCCGGTAAGAACTCCGGAGACGACCCGGGCTACGCCAACTCCCACTATTCCCCGGACCACCCTGCCGACTCCCACAACAGTACCTGTTACCCAGACCCCCCCAACGACAGTACCGGTAACCCCGACGTTAACTTCTACGACGGTCCCGATTACCCAGACAGTACCCCCAACAACAATCACGGTCACACCGACGGTGACAATTCCTGTGGTTACGGTCACGGTGCTGGTGTATCCATCAGGCCCGGTCTATTTACCGACGTATTACTATCCCCCGGGATACTCGTATCCGATAACTTCCTATTATCCTTCGGGTGCAATCACCGTTACTTCCAACCCCTCATCCGCAGTGGTTATCCTTGACGGGTATAATACCGGGACAACTCCCTATATATTCACCGGCGTGTCGCCGGGATATCACACGGTCGAGATTGACTATCCCGGGTACGAAGCCTACATAACCAACGTCTATGTTGATAACGGAGCAAGTATGGAAGTGGACGCAAACCTTGTTTCGCTGACGAATTACGGTTCAATGTATGTGGATTCGACACCCCAGGGGGCGGATGTATACGTTGATGGGAATTACGAGGGCAGATCACCGGTAACGGTCAGTTCGCTCACCGAAGGAGCCCACCAGGTTGAACTCCATCTCGCCGGGTATGAGGTTATGACAACTACAGAAACTGTGGTGGCCGGACAGGGGACGGTTGTTAACCTGGTGATGGGTCCTTATTCGACATCATCAGGGTCTGGTTCAATAGATATTACCTCAAATCTGCCGGGAGCGCTGGTATATCTTGACGGAATTTACAAAGGATCCACCATATCCGGGAATACGTTTAATGTCATCTCAGTCAGTCCCGGATCCCACACGATTCTCCTCCATAACCCGGGATACACGGATTTCACTCAAACGGTGGAAGTAACCGGCGGGCAGATCTCGTATGTTAACGCGATATTTTCCCAGCCATCGGTAGTCCCGCAAAGTACGGCAGTCTCTTCCGGAGGAGCTGGATCAGTCATCGCCACCTCAACACCCGCCGGTGGACAGGTATACCTTGACAACCAGTTCAGGGGAGTTGCACCGGTCACGATCTATAATGT
>Ga0031655_10001897_pt1 | contig 12236 bp, 13 predicted proteins | sample FrelakmetHBP12HB_FD_55187 | JGI IMG/M metagenome (GOLD analysis project Ga0031655, IMG submission 55187) | Freshwater lake sediment microbial communities from the University of Notre Dame, USA, for methane emissions studies -HBP12 HB | ecosystem: Environmental > Aquatic > Freshwater > Lake >... | reverse complement strand
CAGAGTGGATAGGTAAAGAATTGAAAACGGACGGTATTTATCTTATTGCCTCTGTTCGCAAGGTCAAAGATTTATGTCCGGGTTCAATTTGTCTCTTTATGAAAGACAAGAGGACGGTTGGCGAAGGTATAGTGAAAGAATTCAAACCATATTCTGGTCGCGAGAAAAGCCCCGTGACGGGTAAACCATATGAGGCCGTGATAACTTTTGATCCTTCATCGCTACGGCGATACGTTAAGCCGCTTGAATTGATAACTATTCGGGACCTTACCGGAAGGATGCTGAATTTCAGATCTGGTGGTAACTTAACCTGGGCGGAGTATGGCAAATGTCAAGCTCAGATAGTGAAAAATGGGTTTTGTTAGGCAGATCAGCCTTCACCAAGGGGGAAAGAATGCCAACGCTTGTTATTCATGCACCTTATAGTAAGGGCAAACCGGGAACTCCAAATAGCTTTGAAACGTATCTTAAGACTGGCATAGGGAAAGGTTATGCAATTTTCCCAAAAGACGTAAGTAAACTTCCCACGGGCTGTAAAGTTGTGTTGCTTAGGAAAGACAGAAATAGACTACGCGCAGAAGGACTTCTTGCCAGGCTGGTTCCAGCAGGTAGAACTCCCCAAGGAATACAGAGATATGACGTCTACTTTGAGAAGCAGACAATCGTTCCTTATGGGGAACCAGAGAAGCTTAATCATTTTGGCATTGCCGTTCTTGATTGTTGACGAGCAACCGCTGCAGGTCTGGAATAAGCTGCTTTTTCTCAAACAGAAGTTCGGGGACTGTTCCGAATGGCCCAGCCAGAGGGATTCGAACCGATGTCAGAATACGAGTGGGAACGTCTTCTCGAAAGTTTTACCTTTTGAACGTAACGGTGGGCCGAAGGGGACTCGAACTGTGTGTCAGGTCTCATTCCGTCAGAATGTGTAATGAGGAAAATAATGAAGATGAGACACATACCCCATTGGGATACCGGCCACCTGTTCCTGAGGTTAGAATACCGGTAACCCTAACTCCATAAGTGGTATCCTTTATGGGGGCAGGTCAGGCGGATGCATTATTGGTATTTATATAGTATAGTGTGTAAAGAAATTCGGTTCCTTATGTTTTCTACGCCCTTAGGAGGTAAATATGCCTAGGGATATGCATCGCGATGTTCCTATAATTGAAGAATTCGCTGTCAAGAATTATAGAGCTCTGTTAGATCTCAGAATGAAAAGTCTTTCACCATTGACAGTATTAAATGGACCCAATGGGAGTGGGAAATCTACTATTCTTGACAGTTTTGCGTTTCTAGCTGAATGCTTTTCGACAGGATTAAGATCAGCATGGGATAAAAGAGGGCGTTTCAAGGATCTTCGTTCTCGAAATTCAAATGGTCCAATCGAGTTCGAGATAAGATATCGGGAAAAGGAAAGTGAACCAATTATTACCTATCATTTATCAATTGATGAAGAAGACGGTATCAGACCGGTAGTATCAGAGGAATGGTTGCAATGGCGAAGAGGACAACGAGGGCAACCATTTCGTTTTCTAAATTTTAGAAACGGTAGTGGCGATGTGATATCGGGTGAGAAGCCTGATTTACAAGACCAGCGCATTACCGAAAACTTAGAATCTCCAGAAATGATAGCTGTGAATACCTTAGGGCAGCTTAGAAAACACCCACGTGTCACTATGTTACGTAGGTTTATTATTGAGTGGTATCTGTCTGCAATAGCACCACGAAACATGTGGAGTGTTACAGAGACTGGGCCAAGGGAGCGGTTATCGGATTCTGGTGACAATCTTCCAAATGTAATTCAATATCTGCAGGAAAGATATCCAGACCGTCTACGCCAGATTATCCAAGTGTTATCCCAGAGGGTACCGCAGTTGGAGAATGTGATTACCGAAATAATGCCGGATGGCAGACTTCTTCTTCAAATTCAAGATACTCCATTCGATAAACCTATAATTTCGAGGTGGGTTTCAGATGGAACCTTAAAAATGCTCGCCTATCTTATAATTATTTATGATATCAAGCCTCCTCAATTAATCGGTATCGAAGAGCCGGAGAATTATTTTCATCCCCGATTATTAGGCGGGCTAATGGAAGAGTTCAGAAAGGCATCTGAAAAGAGTCAATTGTTTATCACGACACATTCCCCAGAACTCGTCAATGAAATATATCTTGAAGAATTATGGATTGTATATAGAGAGAAAGACGGATATACCCGAGTCGTAAGAGCCCAAAATATACCAGAAATGTGTGAGATGAACAAAGAAGGTGGGAAATTGGGATCTCTTTGGATGGAGGGGTATTTTGGAGTTGGTGATCCTACTATTAAACAAGGTGGATGGTATAAACCGAGATTGCCCGGATTATAATTTGGTATGCATCTTGAGATATTAGTTGAAGAACCATCGGCGAAGGAAGCCCTCGATATAATAGTCAGGCGTATCCTTGGTCGAACACACTCATTTGTAGTCCATCCCTTTAATGGGAAGCCCGATCTACTAAAAAAACTCCCGAATAGGTTGCGTGGATACCGTCACTATATCAATGAAAATATGCGTATTGTGGTGCTGATAGATGCTGACGAGGGTAGTTGTCTTGCTCTGAAAAGAAAATTAGATTGCATTGCACATAGCGTAGGATTAACGACCAAGACAGACAATTGTGCGTCTTGCCACATAATGAATCGCATAGTCGTAAAAGAACTTGAAGCGTGGTTTTGGGGCGACATATACGCAATGAACAGAGCTTATCCCCGGATACCTGTAGGGTTAGTTAACAAATCAAAATATCGAAATCCTGATGCAATAGGTGGAGGTACCTATGAAGCATTGGAAAGAGAGTTCAAGCGTTATCGGATTTTTACAGCAGGACTACCAAAGAGGGAAGTAGCGAAAAACATCGCTATGCATATGTTACCTGAAAGGAATACGTCGCCAAGTTTTAAAGCTTTCGTTTGTGGATTACAAGACATTTGTCAGATTAGCTAGGAATGTAAATCGTCAGTTATCTCCCTGTTTGACTATTTTGCGACCGCGCAAGGAACTGATAAAGTACTAGTAACAAAAAGCCAAGAGGTGCAATCAAGGCTTACGATTGGGCAATGCCACTGGGCCTTGACTGCAGCTGGTCAAATACCGTGCAGAGGTCGCTCAACAAAAGCATTTATTGTTAAGTGAGGGGCTATGCCTCTACCAATTCCTGAGCCAGTTCGGGGTAGTAGCATGACTATTCCCTCATCTCAAAAGGGACTTTTGGGTGATTGATAGGGACACCCGGTGCGGGTATCTTAAAAATAGGGGTACTTTTTGCCTTTTTACTAGGGGAAAAGAGGGCTGTACCGTGAGCCGGGGCGCATCCGCCTCCAACCGGCGAACCGAAGCGTGGCTCCTATCTACGCCGACGCCGACAAGGTTCAAGTGCAGGGACGAGTGATAGCCGTGCTGAGGAAATGCTCTCCAGGCTCGCCCTAGCAAATGACCTACAAAGCCATCAGGAGGCAGTAATGATTGGAGCTTCTGCCCCTCCTCAGGGTGATGGGAGGGGAACGTGTCGAGGGAAACAAGAGAAAGGACCAGAATACTTCTTGCCGATGACCATCACATGGTGCGGCAGGGTATACGGCAGCTTTTGGAGCGTGAGGTGGACTTTGAAGTGGTTGGTGAGGCAGATAACGGTCTGGAGGCAGTCAGGCTGGCCAGCGAGCTCAAACCGGACGTAGTCGTAATGGAAGCACGCATGCCCAAGCTGGACGGTGTGGAAGCTACCAGGCGAGTCAAGGCGGAGCATCCCCAGGCCGCCGTTCTTATTTTGACTAGCTCTGAGGAGGAGGAATACATTATCGGGCTTGTTGCCGCCGGGGCCGGTGGCTACCTGTTGAAGAGCGCCTACGGGGAGGAACTAGTGCAGGCCATCCGCTCGGTCCGCGCCGGAGAATTTGTCTGTAACGTGGCACTGGCGCAGAAACTCTTGAAGCGAGCCGCTCACCTACCGGTCCTAGTGAATGCCGCTGAACACCTCACGCAGCGGGAAATCGAGGTGCTAAAGCTGGCGGCCAAAGGAATGAGCAACCGCGACATTGCCGGTTACCTTGGCCTCACAGAGCGTACGGTCAAAGGCCACCTCATGAACATTTTCGACAAGATGAGCGTTGGCTCTCGTACTGAGGCGGTGCTGCAGGCGTTAAAACGCGGCTGGGTAAGCCTTGAAGACCAAGAGTGAGGGTAGCTTAGTTAAGACAATTATAGATAAGCAATCCTACCGTAAATAATATTATTATTGCCCACCACGCGAATAATTGAGGGAATAATCCTGATAACAAGTCAAATCCTGTTCTTGGCGGTCTGTATTTCTTGGGTATAGAAGTTTTAAACTTGGACAATTCAACCTTTTCATTCTCAGAAATAAATTCAAGTGTATTTGGTACTTCTATTAAATATTTGCTTATGTCATTTTTAACAATTTTCAAAGGTAAATTATTATTATGCCGTTCACACAATTCATCCCAATGATCTAAAATCCATATTCTAATGCTTCGATTCATCCCAAGTTCATCTTCTATTTCACGCATCCTACGAGTGTTAGCACCGATAAAATGGGTTACTCGTTTAAACCATGAATACAAGAAATAGAGTACCGCAAAAACAATGAAACTAAAAATTAATAGGAATCCTAACCATACAGGAGAAAGGGTATTATTTTCTGATTTTATACTAACTGCTATGACCCCTCCTATTACGGCTGTGCTCAAAGAGGTGAATATACCGAAAGTCGTCCAATAATTTCTTGCACTGCCGTCGCTTTCTTTCTGACAAATTTCATATTCTTTTAATAGAATATCTACTCTATCTCTATCCATTTGTATTCTTTAACTCATTTCTTGTCTCTGTCAAATTACTGAAATTCTACCCTTAGCGGCAGTGAGTGTCAATAATAGGCGTGTAATCCTCAGCCTGTGGAGATAGTGTGGTTGCCCTTGACAACCCATAGGCAGCGTGTGATAGACTAGGGTATCATTGTGCGGAGTGAGCGAATGGCAAAAGTAACTCTCATGGTTGAGGCTGAAACCGATGCTTATGGGCCGGAGGAAACGGCGAAGCTCCTGGGTAAAGGCGAGGCTACCATCTGGCGGTGGCTCCGTGACGGTAAAATCCTGGCGGTAAAGGTCGGTGGGCGCACGCTGATCCCGGAGAAGGAAATAGAAAGGCTTCAAAAGGAACTGAGCATGCCCAATCCGACCAAACGGTAGGCCTTCTCGTTGGAGTTACCTCTGGCCACTCAAATCATGCTACGTATTCCGGAATTGGATAAGACTATGTCGATTGCAAAAGCGATTTCAGGTACATTAAGAACGGTTACCACCACGGGGACCTTTCGGACGGCGACCATTAGTACAGGGGGCGGGGAATACAACATGACAGGGTGGCATGTTAGACCGCTACACCACGGGGCCGGAATAAAGAATGCCGTTTGTAGAGCGCGGCTCTTCGTTCTTTTAGAGTCTAGCAAAGGCGGGATATTGTGTCAAGATAATCCTTTGTCTTGCGGCTTAAATCAAGTAGACTCGCCGGCCAAGCTGTAATGCGCAAGACCGCCGCAGCGGCATTGTTGTCTCCATACTAAATTTATGTTATAATAACGTAAAATTCGTTAAGGGATTGGACAGTGGCGAAAAAGAAGAGAGAACAGAAAATAGTAGACACCAGGTTACATGAGTACGAACTGGTATACATCGTCAGTCCTGAAATTGCCGATGATGTTTTGGAAACCAGGGTAAATGATATCAGCCAGTTCATTACCGGAAAAGAAGGTGTTATTGATGGGGTTGACAAGTGGGGCAAGAAAAAGCTTGCCTATCCTATCAAGCACTTTCAGGAAGGTAATTACGTACTGACCAAGTTCAAAATGGGCCCGGCGCGATGCAAAGANCTCGACGCTAACCTGCGAATGTCAGAAGATATAATCAGGCATCTGCTGATAAAAGTCGAACGTTAGCTAAAAGGGTAGAAAGCTCATGAGTTTTACCGGGGAGGTGATGCGGCGATGCCGAGTTTGAACAAAGTAACCATAATAGGGAATGTCGGTAACGAACCGGAAATGCGTTTTACCCCCAACGGAAAGCCGGTTACATCTTTTTCAGTAGCCACCAACTGGGTTTACACTTCACCTGAAGGTGAACGCCGCCAGGAAACGGAATGGTTCAATGTTGTCGCCTGGAACAGGTTGGCGGAACAGTGTAATCAATTCCTGGCTAAAGGCAAACTGGTATATGCCGAGGGCAGGATACATACCAGGAGCTGGGAAGGGCAAGACGGCCAGCAGCATACCAAGGCAGAAGTGATTGCCAACCGGGTAATCTTCCTGGATAAGAAGGGCGCTGCCGGTTCTCCGGACGAAAAGGGAGAAGATGCCGCCAGCGGGGATATGGAGCCGGAAGATTTGCCGTTTTAGTAAAATTGAAAAATCTTAATTTAAATAGGGGAAATAATGACACAACCTAGAGACAGCAGGACCAGGAGACCGACCAGGGGTAAGTATATACCCAAGCGTAAGGTATGCTTCTTTTGCCGGGATAAAGTCTTATATATTGACTACAAGGACCCTGCCAAGCTGCGACCTTACATATCGGATAGAGGTAAAATCACCGCGCCGGAAGAGCGGTGCCTGTGCCAAACACCAGCGTGCGCTGGCTATCGCCATAAAGAGGGCGAGGCATCTGGCTTTGTTGCCGTTTGTCGCGGCTCAGGTCCGCAAAACGGGGGTAACGAGTTAGTATATTATTAACACTGAATCGTTTTATCTTTCCATCATTTCCTCATCTAACGGTCAGTAAATAGCAGGGAGTTAAAGTGCCGAAAAGAACCTATCAACCTAAGAGTATTCCCAGAAAGCGTGAACACGGTTTTATGAAGAGAATGAGCACGCGCGGCGGCAGGGACGTTCTTAAAGCCAGAAGAATTAAAGGGCGGAAGAAATTAACCGTTGTCTAGCAGTCTCTGAAACCGGACCGGATGGAGCAGCCGTGAAGGGAGAGCAATTTCTCATCAGGAAAATACAGTTCAGTCTGGTTTATGATGAAGGGAAGTCCTGGGCAAGCAAAGAAGTCGTCGTCAGGGCTTTAGCTAACGGACTCGGTTCATCGCAGTTCGGATTTGTCGTCAGCCGGCGTGTAGGGAACGCTGTAGTAAGAAATCGGGTGAAACGGCGGCTGCGGGAGATAATCAGAAAAATACCGGTGCAGCCGGGTTGGGATATCATCATCATCGCCCGTAATCCCGCGCCCGCTGCAAGTTTTATGGATTTAAGCCAATCGGTCAGGAAATTGTTAGTCCGGGCCGGATTGGTTACAGGGGAAAATGAAGGCTTTAGCGCGGGGACTAATTAAGTTGTATCAGGCAACCTGGTCGCGGGTGATGCCTCCGGCCTGTCGCTTTACGCCTACGTGTTCTGAATATACCTCGGAAGCCATTGAAAAATTCGGGATATTTAAGGGAACAATACTGGGCATCAGGCGGATTGCCCGCTGCCATCCGTTGAATCCTGGCGGCTATGACCCTGTGCCGTGACACGTTGATTATTTGACAATATTGACTAAGATNTAATAAATTCAACTGACCTTTTAGTGGAGAATATGGTGAAACTGAATAAGATGAAAATAGGCCTGATAACAACGCTGGTAGTGATAATTCTCGCTATCGGCCTGTTAGGCTTAAGCTGTGTCAGGGGCATTACGCCGGTAGGCTGGTCCGGCGGGACGGTGGCTAACGGTATTCTCTACGTCGGCGCCAATAATGGCCGGCTGGTAACTATAAACCTTTCAGATAATAGCCTTTTACCGGCTGAACCGCTCAAAGCCCAGGCTCAATCTGGACTGTTCGGGTGCTCGGCATCGAGTATCGGCTGTGGTGGCGGAACACCCAGCGTGCAAATTTACGGCACGCCGGTGGTCTCTGATAACCTCGTTTATGTCGCCGGGTATAACGGCAAAATCTATGCTTACAATACCAGTAATCTGGCGTCACGGTGGGTCTATCCGCGCGATAGTTATCTNCAGCCGTTNGTCGGAGGCATGGTTATCGCCCAGGGCAAATTNTTCATCGGATGTGCCGATGACAAGGTATTATCTCTTGATGCGATTACCGGCGATAAACTGGCCGAGTACAAGACCGGCGATAAAATCTGGGGAACGCCGGCGGTGGATAATGATACCCTGTACATCGGCTCTTTCGATAAAAATCTGTATGCCCTGAACGTCGCGGACTTGAGCCTGAAGTGGAAATATAAAACAGAAGGNTCGATAATTTCTACGCCGCTGCTNGACAATGGCACCGTTTATTTCGGCTCCTTTGATAAAAATCTCTATGCGGTCAATGCCGCCAATGGAACCCTGAAATGGAAGTTCGCAGGGGGAAAATGGTTCTGGGCGCAGCCGCAAATCGTTGACGGCACGGTTTACGCCGGCAGCCTTGATGGTTACATCTATGCGATAAAAGCTGACACCGGCGTAAAAATAACCGATTTCAACCTGGGAAGTCCGGTGGCTTCAGCACCGGTTATCGTTGGAAACTACGTTGTCTTCGCCTCCCATAAAGGTCTTATCTTTAAAATCGATACCGCCACCCGGGAAATGAAGCAAATCGCCGCTTTAAAGTATGAAGTTGACGGCCCGCTTACAGCCGATGAAGGCATTATCTACGTTCATCCACAGGTAATTATACTGGAGCGGATTAACGTTGATACCGGCGCCGTCTTACCTGATATCTCTTTGCAAAGTTAAAATCGGGGTATTGTGAATTGAATATTTGGGATTTAATCATCCAGCAGCCGTTAATCAATATACTGATAGTGATGTCTCACTACCTGGGNGGNAGNTATGGNCTGGCTATCATCATTTTAACCATCATTATTAACCTTGCCATATANCCCCTCACCAGGAACCAACTCAAGACCTCGNTGGCGATGCAGAGTCTGCAGCCCAAACTCTCCGAACTCCAAAAGAAATATGGCAAAGACCGGCAAAAGCTNGCCCAGGAGCAGATGAAGCTCTATAAAGAGTCCGGGGTAAAACCGGCCGGGTGCGCCATCACCATGATAATACAGATGCCGGTCTGGATTGCTCTATATCAATCNATNATGCTGGCTCTGGCCGTCGCTCCGGAAGGACTGCTTAATCTTTCCCGATATCTCTACCCATGGCACGTTGTTTATGCATCGCTCCCTTTAAGTCACTCCTTTTTAGGGATGGACCTTGCCCATTCAAATATCATTTTAGCTTTGCTGGTAGGNTCNACCATGTGGCTCCAGCAGAAGATGTCCACGCCNCCCTCGACCGACCCGCGCACGCAACAGCAGTCCACGATGATGCTCTGGATGATGCCGATGCTCTTTACTTTNATGGCNTTATCGTTCCCCGCCGGCTTGTCCATCTACTGGATTGCCTCCAGNATTTTCAGAATTGTTGTGCAGTACCGGGTGACGGGGTGGGGAAGTTTACGCAAGCAGCCCCCGCCGCCAGCNGGTGACACTGGGAAAAAATACGTGAAATTCGATGATGATCAAGACAAGAAAACTACGGAAAAAACTGATTCGGATGTTATCGTTAAGGATAGCGGCCCGTCCAAGGATAATATGAATCCTTATAAACCCGCCAAGTTCAAATTCTCTCAGGGTAAGAACAAGGGCAAGAGCAATCCGAAAAAGTAACGAAGTATCAATACGAGGTTGGATAGTATGGAGAAGTCCGGAAATCAAATTGATATTTTTGAAGAAGCCAAAAAAGTACTTGAAGACATTCTGATTTAATGGATCTGCCCGGCATGGTCAGGCCTTCCGATGAATTTACCACGACTGATGAGGACGGCAGCCTTACTTCCATCGGTCTCAATATAGAAGGCGAAGACCTGGGCATATTAATCGGGCGGCGCGGCCAGACGATGGTATCTTTGCAGTATATCGTCCGGCTGATCATGGCTCATAAAATGCAGGTCCAGATGCCCATCGTCCTTGACGTCGAGGGCTATAAACAGCGTCGTTGCGAGGGACTGCGCATACTGGCTATCCGCCTGGCGGAACAGGTAAAAACGCGGAAGGTGCCTTTCACCATGGAACCGATGCCTGCCTTCGAGCGGCGCGTTATCCACCTCGCCCTGGCAGACCATCCGGATGTCATTACCGAAAGCACCGGTGTGGGCGAGTCCAGGAAAGTAGTCATTACCCCCAAAACACTGCCGAACAATTGATTTCCGCTGGATAGTGTGTTAACATAAACGTGATAAAAGCGTCGACGGAGAAGAGTAAGGGCGCTATAGAGTATCCAGCGAATCTGGTAAGGTGTGAGCAGATATACTCGGCATCCTGAAAATCACTCCAGAGCTGCCAACTGAAAAACCCTGAAATTATCAGGGCAGAGTAAGCCAGGCCGGTCCCGTCAGCCGTTATCCCGGACGAGGGCATTATTTGTGTCCTGAAGAGTGTCCTTCCGAATTATCACGGAAGGGAAATTGGGTGGTACCGCGGGAGCTTTGAGCCTCGTCCCTTAAGACGAGGCTTTTTTATTTGCACGGAAGTTGTCATTGCGAGGAGCGTAGCGACGTGGCAATCTCTATCNCGGAGATANGGATTGCTTTGCTTCGCTCGCAATGACATCGGATAGAAGAATAATAAACATACGGGAGAAAACAATATGTTTAAACCAGTAGGCAGCCGGGTAAGCTTTCCGCAGATGGAAGAAAAAGCGCTTGTTTTCTGGAAAGAAAACACCATTTTTGAAAAAAGTGTTAAATCGAAGGAAGGCCAACCGCGCTTTGTCTTTTATGAGGGACCTCCTTTCGCCAACGGCAATCCGGGCATTCACCACGTCCTGGCCAGGGCTTTTAAAGACGTCATCGTCCGCTACAAGGTGATGAAAGGCCACTACGTGCCGCGCATCGCCGGCTGGGACACGCACGGCTTGCCCGTGGAAATAGAGGTCGAAAAACAGCTCGGCTTTTCCGGAAAAGACCAGATAGAAAAATACGGTGTTGAGGAGTTCAACAAGCGCTGCCGGGAAAGCGTCTTCAAGTACCTGAAAGAGTGGAATAGTCTGACCGAGCGTATCGGTTACTGGGTCGACCTGGAACACGCTTATAAAACGATGGATAACTCCTACGTTGAGACCGTCTGGTGGGCGTTGAAGCAGATGTGGGATAAAGGACTGATTTACCAGGGCTACCGCGTGACCCCGCATTGCCCGCGCTGCGGCACATCTCTAAGCTCTCATGAGGTGTCCCAGGGCTATAAAGAGGATACGGAAGACCCGTCTATTTACATAAAGTTCCTCATTTCCGGCGAATCGAAGGCCAAACTGCCGGCGGATAAGCCCGTCTATCTGCTGGCCTGGACGACCACCCCCTGGACGCTGCCGGGCAACACCGCTTTAGCCGTCGCGCCGGATGCCGAGTACGTTTTATTGCAAAGTGATAACGACTATCTTGTCCTGGCGGCGCGGCTGGCGGCGACGCTTAAACTAGAAGGCTATAACACGGTTAAAAAAATGCCGGGAGAGGAATTGGTCGGCACCGCTTACCAGCCCCTCTTTAATCCGCATGATTTCAGCGTGGAAAGAATGAGGTTCCAGGAAGGCGGAACGCTAGCGGCGCAAAAGCCGCAGAAAAATCTAACCTATCGTGTCATCAGCGGGGATTTCGTCACCATGGAAGACGGCACCGGTATTGTCCATGTCGCGCCGGCTTTCGGTGAAATCGACCATGAGGCCGGTAAGCAGTGGGGGCTGGATTTCGTTCAGCAGGTTGATTTACAGGGCAAAATCACAGGCTCTTATAGTTTTGCCGGCAAGTTCGTTAAAGACGCTGACACTCTTATCCTAGAAGACCTGAAAGCGCGCGGGCTGCTCTTCCGCCGCGAAACGATAAGACATACCTATCCCTTCTGCTGGCGCTGTGATTCTCCGCTGTTGTATTACGCCAAGCAGACCTGGTATATCAAGACAACGGCGGTCAAAGACCGCCTTATCTCCGGCAACGAAGAGATTAACTGGTATCCGGAGCATATCAAGAACGGGCGCTTCGGAAACTGGCTGGAAAACAATGTCGACTGGGCGTTCGCCCGCGAAAGATACTGGGGCTCGCCGCTGCCGTTCTGGCGCTGCGAAAAATGCGGCGCTTACGAGTGTGTGGGCGGCGTGGTGGAGCTAAAGAATAAACCCGGCGTTAAAGGTCTGCCGGAGCCGCTGGATATCCACC
>Ga0031655_10001888_pt1 | contig 12263 bp, 6 predicted proteins | sample FrelakmetHBP12HB_FD_55187 | JGI IMG/M metagenome (GOLD analysis project Ga0031655, IMG submission 55187) | Freshwater lake sediment microbial communities from the University of Notre Dame, USA, for methane emissions studies -HBP12 HB | ecosystem: Environmental > Aquatic > Freshwater > Lake >... | reverse complement strand
ACCGGATCGTCTCCGGTCGCGCTTGGAGTTGCCCCTCCTGGGATCGAACCAGGACTCTCCTGCAGACGAGGGCCTGAAATCTGTGCGGGACGGGTCCTCGAGAATGGCCACAAACAGCCAAGAACAGTCCATTTGGCGTCACATTCGGCTGCGGCGACCTGTGCGCGGACGCGAGCGCAGAACCGGCCTCCCAGAGCGCACCTGGGAGACAAACCGCGTCTGAACCGCGCACGCATTCTGCGCTGCCCGCAGGCATCGGACGTGCACCTGCATACCCTTCTGAGCCCGATCTGCCTGCCCCTTCTACTTGCGCGGGGTTCAGCCTGTGCGCACACTCGTTTGTCCCGAGCTTGGTCCGCCAACGTGCCATCGAGCATTTCCGTACCGACAGTTGCCATTCTGGAGCAGCCGCAGGCAGTCCAAGGTTTCCCCAACATGGTCTTCTCCACCGCGCCGAACATCGCGCTGGCGCAGGACGGTCATCGCTACGTGCTCAAGGGACCGGACCCCGCCATCGTCTTCGCGGAGGTTGCGTGCTACTTGCTCGCGGCAGAGGCGGGAATCCCAGTTCCCGAATGGGGTATATGTCATCTGGCAGCAGCGGCCACAATGCACTTCGCGAGCCGATACAAGAACTGGCGATCAGTCGAGCCACTGATCGGCGCGGGCAAGGCCTCCAACCCCGGATTGGTAGCCGACGTAGTGCCATTCGATCTTTGGGTGCACAACGTCGATCGAAATGTCCAGAACTTCGTAGCCGAGTTCGAGCAGGGGGCTCGAACCGCTACTCTCTACGCCATCGACTTCGAGAAGTCTCGCGCATTCCGGGGGACCAGTGCTCTTCAGTTGCCAATGATCGACGCGAAGAACTGCTGGCCCCGCGATGCCCTCCTGCCTCTGGTGCGGAAGAGCCCGGTGCCAATCGCGATGGCGCGGAAGATCCAGAGAACGATGACGTTGGACCGCATTCGTGGCCTGCTGGAGCCCGTTCTGCTGCAAGTGCCGGCTCCCCAAGGTTTCAAGCTTGACCTGATCTGCAACTACCTGGCCAGTAGAACGTCGGAGCTAGAAGGGCTTACGAAGGAGGCCTGGAATGGTTGATCTCAACCTCCATCCGTGGTTCTCGCTGATTCAGGCCAGATTGCTGCCTGAGACGGGCGAGAGGGTGAACGTGGCCTTGCTGGTTGCCGACCGATCACAAAGGCTACTGGTGTTCGATCAGGGGTTGCCACGGCTGGCCGGCATCCTATCGGCCGCAGATCGCGAAATCGTCGAGGGAGTTCTTGAGTGGGCACAGTCCAGCGTGCGTAATGGCGCCGCCCTCGACGAAATCGGCTTCAAGCTTGCCCCACAACTAGAAATAGGCGCGGCTCGCGAGCTCTACACGCGCATTGACGAAAAGACAGTGGCTTTGCTTCGTCGCAGCTATCTCGTAGCTCCCGCCGAAGGGCGGGCAGCTGGATACACGAAGGTGGTGCAAGAAACGATCGAGAGCCTTGCACACACTGTATCGAGTCTTGTTCCAGCCACGGGACCCAAACCTCTGTCTCGCGTGAGGCCGGACACACTCTATCCGGAGCACGCGGAATCTCTATTCCGTGCCACGGTGCCGACCGTAGCGTGGGCCGTACGTGATAGACACGTAGACTGGCTAATCGACGGCGTTCACATCACCGCTGGGAATGTGGAGCCAGCCATCAGGGCTGCCACCGTGAGAATCAACCGGGCCTTCTGGCACTACCAGGAGGGTCGCGCGAGAATCCAGAAGCTGACCAGCCGATCAGTAAAGACAGTAGGGGTGTTGCTTGATGGTGCCTCGGTTCAGCAAACGGAAGATGTCATCGATGCTCGCCGCTACGTCGCGCACATCTGGCAGGCGCACGCGGACTATGTTGTTCATTCAGACAAGCCCGTTGAGCTAGAGGACCTGAAACGTGAGTTCGCCTGGTGACGAGGTTAGGCCGCCATCGTATCGACCAGCCCCGCCCTGCACCTCTCCAGTCATCGGGCATCGACCAGATCATGGTTCTCATACGCTACAGCTGACGCCCCCTCTCTACCGCAACTGATCGGACCGCTCCACGCGCACTGCGAGCGGATCCATCCGCTCCGCATGCCCCTCCGCCCACGCAATCCACTCGCTCAGACTCCCAACCTCGAGATTGGTCGGTAGCATGATCACGCTCGCCTCTTTCATCGCCGCCACATACTCCCGCAGCCGGTTGGCCAGCTGCCAGCGCCCCGCCTGTTCCTCAAGCTCCTCCCCCCCCCTTTTTTCTTTCCTCTTTCTTTCCTCCAACCGGCGCTGAGCCCGGCGCTCGGCCTCCAGCCGCTGTTCCTCCTAACGCCGCAGGCGCGCCGCCGCTCCTTGCGCGGCAGCGATGGGGCGAATCGTTCCAGCATCCACGCTCAGATGCGAGGCGGCGTCCTCGTCCGCCGGCGACACTGGAGTCGGCCATCACCTACGGCTGAGGAGCTTGATCTCGACCGCGCTGTACAGCGTGGAGAACGGCCGCATAGTGGACGCGTGGTGTGAGATGTAGATTCGCGGGATTCCGTCGCACGCGCTCTTCAGGGAACATGAAGGTCAGGGCGACTCTGCGCCGCAACCACAGCAACCTGGCGGAACCAATGGGCATTCTCACCGCGTGCAAGCCGCGTCGCGAGGTCATTCAGGGCGACCTCGAGGACGCCATCTTCGCCGCTGACTTCGGCGACCTCATCGCCGGGGAACGCGGCATGCCCTCGGTGTACCGGGACGCCGCCACCTTCTTCCAGAACACTCACCCAGCCACCGACCTGAAGCGCATCATCGAGCACGTGTTCGGCCGCCTTTCCAAGAAGGGAGAAGGCGGAGCGGCGATTCGCCTGAGCACCGGTTTCGGCGGTGGCAAGACCCATACGCTGATGGCGCTCTGGCACCTCGCCAACAACATCGGCGACGCAAGGTTGGGCACCGAGCTGCTGCCCGCCGCCGGACGACCGAGGGAGGTCAAGGTAGTCGCGGTGGATGGCAGCAAGGCGGGCGACCCCGTCTTCCTGCGTCACGGGGCCGTCGAAGTGAAGAGCCTGCAAGGTGAGATCGCCTACCAGCTTGGCGGAGCAGCCGCGGTCAAGAAACTGGGCAGGGCGGACGCCACGGATGCGCAGCCCGACGAGAAGCTCCTGGCGTCCCTACTCCCCGACGTGCCCGTTCTCTTCCTCCTCGACGAGCTCGTGATGTACGTGGCAGGGCTCTCAGAGCAGGGCCAGGCAAACGTCCTGGCGCTGTTGAGCAAGCTGGTCAGCATATCGCTCAAGCGCGCGAAGACGGTGCTCGTGGTCACTGACCCGGGAACGCAGCCGGTCTACCAGAGAGTTTCCGCGGCGCTGGGTAAGGAGATGGCCGCCGCGAAGAAGCTCGATGAGATCCTCGGTCGGAAGCTCTCGGACTTCGATCCCATCGGAGGGGAATCTGCACGGGTCATCGCGCGCCGGCTGTTCGACTCGATCGATCCTGGAGCGGCGGAAGCGGCCTCCGCTACCTACCACTCGCTGTACCAGCGGGTCGCAGACGATCAGGCCGATCTGCTGCCCGCCCGCGCTGCGACGCCGGAGTATGCTCGGCGGATCGTGGAGTGCTATCCGTTCCATCCGCGGCTGCTGGACACCGCTCACGACCGACTCGGTGCGCTCGAGGACTTCCAGCGATCCCGCGGGGTGTTGCGGCTCTTCGCGCGCATCCTGCGGGACGTGTGGGACGCCAAGCTGGACATCGAGCTCATCACCGCTGGCGACCTGGACTGGTCCAGCACCCGGATTCAGGGTGACCTGCTCCAGCGACTCAACCGAGAGCCATTCAAGGCAGCCGTCACGGCCGACGTGGAAGGTCACGCGCGGGAGTTGGACGCGGGCCGGCGCGGCGTGCACACGCGCGTGGCGTCGGCTCTCCTCTTTGAGAGTCTGCCGATGCACGACAACAGCGCGCTCTCGCCCGAGGAGCTAACGCTTGCGGTATTGCGCCCCGAGGAAGCCGGTCCCGAGCCGGCCGAGGCGCTGGACCATCTGATCGGTGTCTGCTGGCACACCTATCCAACGCCTGGCGGCCGCGCCTGGCGGTTCCGGTACGATCCCAACGTCATCAAGCAGATCGAGGAGCGGCGCGACCAAGTGTCGCTCGAAGACGCTGAAGCACGGGTGCAAGGCGAGGCACAGCAGTACTTCGGCGGAGCAGGCTTCCGTCTGCGGGCTTGGCCGGAGCACGCGAAGCAGGTGTCCGAGAGCGTCGAGCTGCAACTGGCTCTGTGCCAGACGGTGGCGCTCGCACAGTCAGTATGCCGCAACGCGGACGACACCGACCCCAACGCCTTGATTCCCCGCCGATTCGTGAATGCTATCTGTGCCATCACGGCGAAGGGGCTTGCCTACCAGAACGCGGTCTCTCGTGCACAGGCGCTCCTCGCCGCGGAGGAAATCGAGCGCGAGTACCGCACGGGAGAGACCGGCGCCCAGATCCGCGAGCAGTTGAAGCGACTCAAGCCGGAACTGGAGCGTCAGTTCAAGATCCAGACCCGACGGGCCTTCGACCAAGTCGTCCTCTCCGGCGATCAGGTCTATGCGATCGACGAGACCTTCCAGGGTGGCGATGAGGAAATCCTGCGGCAGCCGCAGGGTCAACAAGTCCTCCGTCGGTTCCTCGAGGCGAAGGAACTGATCTTTGCGCCGACGGAGGCACTGGACGCTCTTCGGTTCGTGCGCGATTTCCTTCCAGGCGCTGTCCCGCAGCCCGCGCAGCCCGGCGTGTACTCCGGTCGGGCGGTTTACGAGCGTCTGCTCGGTGCACCGGGGCTGCGCCTGATCCCGGACGAAGACGTTGCTCGGCGCACCCTGCTGCGCGCGGTGGAGGTCGGGAAGGTGGTCGTTCGGCTGGCGGACGGCAGAGTCTACGATGCCAAGGGCGTGGTGGAGGGGCAGCCGGGTTTCCGTCGGAGGGTGCCTGGGGCCGGGTTGACCGGGTTAGCTCTGACCGACGACCTGATGGTGACGACGCCGGACACGCCGGCTACGCGCGACTGGCTGAAGGAGGACTCGGTCGCTGGACGCACTGGTGGTGGCAGGACAGGCGAACCAGTCCCTCCTCCACCTTCGCCCCCTGGGCGCGTCATTGCTGACACGTTCGACAAGGCGATCGAACTCGCTGGAGGTCGGCCGCTACTGTCGCTGCGGTTGACGGCCGACACGACCGCCAAGGCGGCCAAACTCGCCTCCGTGGCGCAGCCGTTGGGGGCCGATGATGTCGCGCTATCGGTGTCGGCGAGCGGTGGGCTGAGGACGGGCGGCACGATGTCCTTCCACGCCGATGGCGTGAAGCTGACGCATCCCGCGCGGCCACTGGAGACGGCCTCCCTCGTGGCGAACTCTCTCGTGGATGGGTCGGCGTATGAGGCCACCCTATCCCTGGGTTTTGGAGCTGCTGGACGCAGTGGAATGCCGGAGCCCCTCCGCAAGCTGGCGGATGCAGCCCAGGACCTCGTCGTGGAGTGCACGTTTGGTCCGCCCGACGGAGGTGCCGCATGACGATCCGGGAAGCGTCGTTCGCGCTTCGGGTAGTGAGGCGGCGTGCCGGCGACGCTGGCATCCTGTACCGGAGGACGCTCACCGCCAGGCGGGACGAGCGCCTTACACGCATCACCTCGATCTCTCCTCTGGCGTTTACGTCCGGCCTGCCCCTGCTGAAAAGTGCAGTCCGCGCCGCGGAGGGTCCAGCCGCGAAGCTGACCACAGGACCTTTTCACGCGCTCGATCCTGACTGGGGAGCCCGTGTCGCGTGCTACGCGCTCGTCGCGTCCGGCCTTCGGCGCGCCGACCGCATGAGCCGCGCGGCCGCACACCTCCGGGAAGCCGATGCGACCGAAGCGGCTTGGTGGTTCGCCCTGATGACACGGCGCGACGGGAAGCGGGCGGTGCGGGCGCTGCGGGTGCTCACGGAGGCAGTTCGGTGACTGCTGATGCAGGGCTGGCTCCCAGACCGGGTCGCCCCCGGCTTCTCATCGAAGAGTGGCTCCCGGCGGCAGCGATCGGCGTCGAGTGCATTCGCGAGCGTTCAACGGGCCAGCAGCCACCGGACAAACGGCTGCACGTCTGGTGGGCGCGGCGACCGCTGGTGGCCTCTCGTGCGGCAGTGTTGGCTTCGCTGCTGCCCGCCGACTTTCCGCGGGACGTGTTCGAGCGGCTGCTGGGATTCGCTCGACCAGGCTCGGAACTGGTCAAGATTCGGCGACTGATGGACACCGGAATGGACGTGCCCGGTGGTTTTGGTGGTGGTCGGGCGTTCAGTAGAGGGTTATCGGATCGCGATCTCGCCCGAGCACACGAAGCCGCTTGCTCGCTCTGGGGAGACGGAATCGTCGTGATCGACCCGATGGCTGGTGGCGGATCGATTCCGTTGGAGTCCGCGCGCCTCGGCTTCCGCACAATCGCGAATGAGTACAACCCGGTCGCCTGTTCGGTGCTCGAGGCGACGGTGGATTTTCCGTTTCGGTACGGCCCAGAGCTGGCGGAATTGACGCGGGCGTGGGGCCGAGAGTGGCTGAACCGAGTCGAAAAGGGGCTGGGAGTCTACTTCCCGCGTCGCCGTGATGGTCTAGTGCACGCCTACATCTACGCCCGCACGGTGGCGTGCCCTGACACGGGGCACGAGACGCCGCTCGTCCCTGACTGGCACCTACTCAAGCCCAACTCGGGTCAGGAGCTCGTGGCCGAGCCCGTAGTGGACATGAATGCCGGATCGTGGAGCGCAAGAATCCGTGAAGTGGGCAAGGGCCGGGGACAGCTCCACCAGCCTCCGCCCCCGACTTACGGTGATGGAAAGGGTGTGTCGCTCTTCTCGCACCGACAGATTCCGGGCGACTATATCAAGGCAAAAGCCCAAGCGGGAGAGATGGGGGCCCGGCTCTTTGCAGTAGTCATCCGTGCTCCGTCTGGCTTCGAGCTCGCGACCCCGACTGAGCAAGACGTGCAAGCCGTAGCCAACGCTGCCAGTGCTCTCGGTAAGGTCCAACGGAGGTGGGAGCAAGGCGGCGTGATTCCTAACGAGCCGTTATCCGAGATCAGCAACTATGATCGTGGCCACCGAATGTATGGGATCAACCGCTGGAGCGAGTTCTTCATGGCCCGTCAACTGCTCGCCATGGGAACACTAGTTGAGACACTGCGCGATCTCACGCCGGAGATTGAGGTTCGTGAGGGCCCTGAGCGGTCGGCGGCAGTTGGTTTGCTGCTCGGCTTCGCGATTGACAAGTTTGCGAACCACAACTGCCTTGCAGCGCGGTTCGAACCAACGCGGGGGGCGATCAAGGGCATCATGAGTCGTCACGGGTATGCGTTTGTCCCCAATCCTGCAGAGATGGCCCCGTGTTGTGCGGGTGCAGGGCTTCAATGGGCCATCGACAACGTCTTGGACGCGTACCAAGCCGTCGCAGAGCTGCCCCGCGCAGCAGGAAGCATTGCGCCCGAAATTACTCTCGGATCCGCAACATCTCTCGCGGCCATCTCTGACCGAGCAGTGACCTCCATCGTTGTAGACCCTCCTTATGGCGATAACGTCCAGTACGCCGAAGTCGCGGACTTCTTCTACGTTTGGCTGAAACGGTCGTATGGTCGCGTTCGACCCTCTTGGTTCATCTCTGCACTTTCGGAGAGGGACCTGGAGGTTGTCACTAACCCGGCGCTCATGCGAGTGGAACTTCGAGGTACGATCCCGGAGCGTCAGCTTGCCGCAGTAGCTCGTACGCGCGCGAATGAACGCTACCAAGGGTTAATGGAGGAGGTGTTTGTCGAGTGTCGGCGTGTGCTTCGCGACGATGGGGCGCTCACTGTGATGTTCACCCACAAGAAGCAAGAGGCGTGGGAGGCGCTGTTTTCCTCGCTGATTCGCGGGGGCTTTACCATCTCGGCAACTTGGCCGGTCAAGACTGAAAGCGAGCACAGCCTCCACCAAGCCAAGCAGAACGCTGCGCAGAGCACGGTGATCCTCGTAGCACGGAAGAGGGAACACGGTGCTGGGATCGGTTTCTTCGACCGCGATATGAAGGCGGAGATCCGCGCCCGCGCGCGCGCATCAGCTGAGCGACTCAAGGCGGAAGGTCTGAATCCAGTTGATCAGCTCGTCGGTAGCTTCGGCCCGGCGCTTGAGGTCTATAGTCGCTGGGATGAAGTGCGTACGGACACCGGCGACGCGGTCGGTGTGAACCGCGCGCTTGATGAAGCCTCCGGTGCGGTGAGCAAGTGGCGCATCGAGCAGCTTGCCGCCAAAGGACTCGGGGACGTCGAGCCGGAAGGACGGTTTGCACTACTCTGTTGGGATGTGCTCGGGGCTGCCGAGTTCCGGTTCAATGAGGCCATGCTGCTTGGTCACGCCGTCGGGATGGATGTCGATACTTTGGCGGCAGCCGGCCTGGTGTTCAAGGAGGGAGACAAAGTCAGGATCCTCTCGGCGAAGCAGCGGCGCCGTGACCGGCCGCTCGAGCCAGATGAGCAGGTCGAAACGCTGTTCGGCGTCGAGCGCCTGGGCAAGCGACGCAAGAAGGCGGATGCACTGAAGGTGCATCCGAACGACCCGGCATTCCGCACCGCGCTCGACGGCTGCCACGCCCTCGCTCTGCGGTATCTCGAGGCTGGCGCTGGAGTTGGTGGCATCGGGGCGGCGCGGGCGCTGGCGCGTCAGCAGCTCTGGAAGGCCGACGCCCCGGTGGCGCGTCTGATGGAGGCGCTGGTTACCGCGGCGCCAGAAGCGGTGCGGTACGATCGCGGCAAGAAATCGGCGGGCGCGCTTTTCCCAGAGTTCCGGGCGTGGCACGCGCTGCTGGAACCTCTGTTTGCGATCGCGCCTCCCGACTGGACAGAGCGCGCGCCCGCACAGATGCAGTTCGAGCTGTCCGAGGCGCTCGACAAGGAGCCGGCGGACGAGCTTGAGGAGGACGAGGAAAAGGACGAGGAGAGCGAGGCGTAGTGAGTCTTCGCAATCGAAAATGGCAACGGTTCCTGCGTGGCCCTGACCAGGATCTGGTCGAGGAGCTGTATGAGCCCGCGCTGAGCGTGGCGCGCCGGTACGACAGGTCCTGCGCCTACTTCTCGAGCACGGTCCTCGCTGCAGCGGCACGGGGTTTCGGCCCGTTCATCGAGCATCTGCTGGCACTCGGCGCGGAGGCGCCCAAACCGGCGGTGCGCCTGGTCGTCAATGAGGAGCTTTCGCGCGAGGATGTCGCCGCCATCCTCGAAGGTCGGGACACGGAGCGTCTGGCGGCACGGCTACTGGCGCGGCTGTCTCAGCCGTCGGACGAACTCGAGCGTGACCGCCTCGCGATGCTCGCCCTGATGGTACAGCGGGGATTACTGGAGGTGCGGGTCGGCCTGATGCGGCACGGCAGCGGCATCGTGCACGCGAAGTTCGGCGTTGTGGTGGACGAGTCCGGGGATGCCGTAGTGTTTATGGGCAGCGGTAACGAGACCGGTGCGGGCCTCCTGGACAACTACGAGAAGCTCGATGTCTCCACCTCGTGGGATGATCCCGCCCGCTTCGCGCACTATCGTGACGAGTTCGAGCAACTGTGGGAAGACCGCGATCCGGCGGTCACCACGCTTCTGTTGCCGGACGCCGTTCGGCTCAATCTGGTGCATTTCGCATTGGAGGATGAAACGGCGCTGCTGCAGCGCCAGCGCACGCGGTTCGATCGCCGGCGGCTGGAGACGGCAATGCGTTGGCGCTTCGTCACGGAAGCGCCGTTCTTCCCTACGGGCGAGCAGTCGTGTGATGCCACGGCGCCGGTTGACCTATGGGCGCACCAAGTTCGCGTCGTGAGTGAGACGGCCGAGGCGTGGCCGGCGGGACGGCTGCTGTGTGATGAGGTTGGAATGGGCAAGACGGTGGAGGCTATAATGGCCCTCCGCCGCCTGCTCGCAGGGCGCGGAGTGAAGCGGGTGCTCTTGCTCGTGTCGGCTGGCCTGCTAAAGCAGTGGCAAGAGGAGCTGCGCGAGAAGGGTGGACTAGTAGTGCCGCGGCTCGAAGGACAGCAGACCCTCGTGTGGCCAGACGGGACGTCGGAGACAGCCGGCGGACTGGGAGCAGCACTGGAGCAGCCGATCCTCCTAATCAGCCGAGAGCTGGCCCGCCTTGAGCAGAACGCGGCGGTCCTGCTTCAGGCACCGAAGTGGGACCTGGTTCTCCTCGACGAGGCCCACGCGGCACGTCGCGCGAAACAGGAGGAGCGCGAGTTCAACTCGGCTACGCTTCTGCTCGGTCTGCTGCGGTGTCTGCAGCTCGAGGGGCGGGCGCGGGGCATCCTGCTCCTCAGCGCGACTCCGATGCAGACGAACCCTTGGGAGCCGTGGGACCTTCTGAGCGTGCTGGGAGAGGGCTCGCCGTGGTTGAGCGACTTCGCGGTCGTAAGGGAGTTCTACGACGGTATCGCGAAGGTCAGTCAGGCTGGCTTGGCGCCACCCGTGTGCCGACGATTGGCGCAGGTTGTTGAGGCGGACGAGGACTTCCCTCCATCGCCAGTCCCTGGCGCGCAGTTGTCTGTTGCGTTGCTCGGCGCGCCTCACGCTCAGCGGCAGCAGCTCATCCACTGGCTGCGTCACGGCGCACCCCTCGGGCGCCGAATGCACAGGAACACGCGTGCCACCCTTCGCCGGTACTACGATCTCGGTCTGCTCCATACTCGGCCGCCTACGCGGGCGATCCAGGACGCGCGCTTCCAGTACCTCGAGCAGAGGGAACGGGACGTCTACGACGCTATCACGCGCTACGTGAACCGCCGTTTCGAGGAGCTAGAGGCGGAGCGCCCTGGCAAGGGCTTCGTGATGACCGTGTATCGGCGCAGGGCGAGCAGCTCCCCGTTCTCGCTGGACCAGAGTCTACGTCGGCGTGCGGACGGGTTGAACCGAGTCATCACGTTGCGGGCGACTGGCGACGACCTCGACCGGGAAATCGAAGACCAGAGCGACTTCGATGAGTTCCTGTTGGGCGAGACGCACGTTCAGCTATCGTCTGCGTTGCCAGAAGACCCGCAAGTTGCCAAGCAGGAACTGCGCGACGTGGAGCGGATCCTGGAACAGCTCAGGGGTTTGCAGGGAACCGACAGCAAGTTCGCGCAGTTCCAGGACGCCCTTCGGGTCGCGGCCGACGACGGGCGACCCGTACTCGTGTTCTCCGAGTTCGCGGACACCGTGACGTATCTCCGCGACCTCTTGTATCCGGCCTTCGGCGCCAGTCTGGCGTGCTATACGGGTGAAGGAGGACAGGTCTGGCGTGGGGGCCGGTGGACGGGTGTCCCCAAGGACGACGTCACGGCCAAGCTCGGCAACGGAGAGCTGCGGGTCTTGCTGTGCACGGATGCTGCCAGCGAAGGGTTGAACCTCCAAGCGGCGGGCGCGCTGATCAACTACGACCTTCCGTGGAACCCCTCGCGAGTGGAGCAACGGATCGGCCGCATCGACCGCATCGGCCAGCGCGCCGATTCCGTTCGGATCGTGAACTTGGTGCTCGCTGACAGCGTGGATGAGCGGGTCTACGAGGTGCTGCGCCGGCGGTGTGGCCTGTTCAAGCATTTCGTCGGCCCGATGCAACCGGTGCTGGCCGAGGCGCGCGGGATGCTGCTGGGGGTTCGCCCGTTCGATGAGCGCGTACTGGCGGAAGTCGAGGCGGGTGTGAACGCAGATGCAGTCGCGCTGGAGGCCTTCGTCGAGACTGAAGATGTGCCTCGCCCTCAGGGCCCGCCGGGACTCGGGCGCGAGGATATGGCGAGGGCATTCCAGGATGCGTTCCCCACCGGCACGGCCGTGCTGGCGGGCCGTGAGCGCCGCCTGGGGCTATACCAGCAGCAATTTGAAGAGGACGTGCATCTGTGGCCGGTCTCGCCTTTCAGCGTGGAGCTGAGACGTCGAGCCGACGATCTCACTCGCGCCGGTGAACTTCTTCCACTGGTGCTACAGACGCACGAAGAGGGCGCCTTCCGTGTGTCTGTGGCGATCTGGGTTGGGGCGGGACAGCGCGAGATTGTCGAGCGCGTTGATCGTCTCGAGGCGCTGCTCGGGATGTGGGATGGCCGCTACGTGGCTCCGAGAGACTGGATGGCGGCGGAGGCCGAAGCGAGGCGGCTGGCGCGCGAACGCGTCGCAGAGATGCGCCGAGCCGCGGGCGCTTGCGAGCGGCGTGGCCTCGAACGGCAGGTGGCCGCCGCTCGATTGCGGCTCGTGCGGGAGCTTGCACGCTACCTGTTGTGCGT
>Ga0031655_10001879_pt1 | contig 12313 bp, 14 predicted proteins | sample FrelakmetHBP12HB_FD_55187 | JGI IMG/M metagenome (GOLD analysis project Ga0031655, IMG submission 55187) | Freshwater lake sediment microbial communities from the University of Notre Dame, USA, for methane emissions studies -HBP12 HB | ecosystem: Environmental > Aquatic > Freshwater > Lake >... | reverse complement strand
GCTACGGGCAAAGGTTCATGCGGTCCGGGCTTTTTTACCAGGATCCACAGAACAATAATGGCCGCCAACAGGATCAACGCCTGGATCAGAAAACCGTATTTATAAAAACCGCCTCGTTGTTCTTCCAGGAAATAGATGGCAGAGCCCAAGATAATTACAATACCAATGATGCGTACGATACCACTTTTTACGCTGTAGGTGCGTATCCTGAAGCCGCCGGCAATGAGAAGGGCCGCACCCAGGACAAACATAAATAATGAAAAGAAAATCCTTGAAACAAGTGCCAGAGTTTGCATTGCGGTTGGGGACATCTCAGCCTCCTTCAATCAATCACGGATGAAGTGCGGGATTTCAACAGGTATTTCAAACGAAAATTCAACAAATCCGGAGTACTTGCCGTCCTGATACCAGGGTGTTTGATAGATCATCTTCTTGACGCCGTTCTTTTCGATGGTATAGATATTGGGCAGGCGTTTATCCATCAGGCGCTCGACTTTACCGCGCGCCGGGTCGGGGTGGCACTCAAGCATGTTCTTTCCAATGAGGGCATAACCGCCATCCTTTGCAAAAGCCTTGGCGGCCTTGTCGTTCATTTCGAGGACGATACCTTCTATGTCACAGACAGTGATCGCGGCAGGGAATTCTTTGATCCAAGCATGTTCTTTATTCATGGTTTACTCCTTAACGAAATGTGGTATTGCGTCGGGTACCTCAAATGAAATTTCTACGAACCCGGCATACTGGCCGTTTTTGTACCATGGCGATTGGAAGAAAAATCGTTTTTCGCCTTTTTCAGTACTCATATATAGATTGGCGTATTGAGCTTCCAGCATTCCTGTTAATTTTGTGCGGGAAGGCTCCGGGTGACAAGCAAGCGCGTCCGAACCGATCAAGCTGCCGCCTCCATCGTCCTTGAAAAGCTTTTCGGCACAAGCATTCATCTGAAGGAGGATACCGGTCGTATCACAGACCGTGATCTCGGCGGGAAGATTATCTACCCAACTGGATGGTTTGTAGCTCATACTGTCTCCGGCACCACGAGCGGAATCGTTCCCACGTCATCGAATTGCAACGGGCATCCGCCGCCACATTCCGCCAGCAGGGCACAGCCATCACATTTTCTCGGCAGGCCGCGGCGTTCGCGCAGCTTCACCGCCAGGTCATGGTTCCAGATCGAATCCCAGTCGTCAGCTAAAAGGTTACCCAGCGGCTGGTAATATGATTGGCAGGGTAAAACATTTCCGTCCGGCTCGATGCACATGTTATAGAGTGCAGCCGTGCAACCTTTCACACCCAGGTCCAGCACCACGGGGTCGAAACCGCAGTATTGTGTAGGTGTGTACCAGATGAGCCGCTGGCCGGACCCTTTGGTTTTTTGACGGGCAACTTCCAGTAAAGCTGTCAGTTCGGACTCGGCCAGCCCCGTCCCTACCGACGAACCGCGCCCTGAATGGATCAGCGCATTCAACCCCACTGTCGGGACTCCGGTCTCGGCCAGAAAATCCAGCATGGCCGGGATGGTGTGGACGTTCGTCCGCAGCATGGTGGTATTGGTCATCACATACAGCGGACTGGCAAGAGCATTTTTCAACCCTTTCACGGTCTGCGGGAAAGCGCCCTTGGTGCGCACCATCCGGTCATGGACCTCGGCGTCATGCGACTCTACCGTGATCTGGACATGGTCCAAACCCGCCGCGAGCAGTTTATCGACATACTGCGGGTCCGCCAGGCGCCGGGCATTGGTATTCAGACCGGTAATCTGCCCATTTTTTTCAGCGTGGGCTACAAGTTCGGGCAGGTCCTCGCGCAAAGTGGGTTCGCCGCCGGTGAAGATAATATGCGGAATGCCCAATTCCCAGGCCTTGTCGAGGACGCGCTTCCAGTCCTTTGTGGGAAGTTCCTTCAAGTCACGACCCTCAATGTTGTAACAGTGGGCGCAGTCGTTATTGCAGCGATAGGTCAGGGCCAGGTCCAGGCGATAGGGGGCGGTCGGACGCGCTGAAAACGGCATGACCGTCTCCAGCCCCAAATCGTGGATCGGGCAGGCCCCATCCGGGCGGACAAGTTCCTCTAGCTGGCCGCGCAGATTCACCAGGTCCGCCCGAGCTTGCGTTGAACCGACGTGGTATTTTTGCCGGATACGGCGTATCACTTCCCGTTCAGGAATCCCTTCCAGAACGAAGAAGGCCATCAGCGCGGCAGTCGGGTTAAGGTGCAAGATGCGGTTGGCATTGATGATCAACGTGCCATGACCGTCAGGATCAAGCCTTAAATGAATGCGGCTCTTCTCGCCGGGATTCTCGCGGCGATAATGGTACATGCCGGGTTTGGGGTTGTCCATCTTCATTTTTCGATTGAACCAGTCAGTCAACGAAACCATAGACACCTATAAAATGATCCGTTGCAGGGTCGGGCTAGCGTCCGCCACCTGCGCACGCACATGCACAACCAGCGCAGGCACAGGCACAGGCGCAAGAATGTCCACCACCACCGCCCGACCAGCCACCACTCTTCGTCGTGGCAACTGGTACCGGGTTCGTGCGGTTGGTCACGCCAGAGGTGAAAGACTTCACATCACCAATGACATGGCTGGAAAATCCCTGCACACTGGTGACGACCGAGGCAGCCATGGCTGCGCCCGGCACCCTGACGGAGGAACGTCCACCACTGGAAGAAGGCATGGAAACCGTCGATTTGGTGCCAGCGCTTGCGGCCGACCCGAAGCCCGGGTCATAGCGTCCCCACCACAACGGTAGGAAGATAGGGCCGGTAAAGACNCGCCGGGTGCGATCATCGTAATTCTTGTCGAGCATGGTCCATTCGAGGGATTCATCGTACATCTGGCTCTTGACTTCCGGTGTGCCGGCTGCTTCGATNTGCTGCCAGGCGCGCTCCATGATGTCCTGGTAGTAGGCCACCGTCTCCTTGCGGCTGAACCCTTTCATNTTTTCNGAAACGCTGTTGACCAGTTTGACGGTCATTTCCTGCAGTCCCTTGCGCCGGTTTGCCGGGTTGTCGTCTTTGAAGGCTGNCAGGAAATCCGTTTCATAATCGTGCATGTCGGCGGGTGGCGGGNTGGTNACTTGCAATTTNAGCGGCTCCTTGGAGATGACCGTGGCNGCNTTCTTCTTCACCACGCCAAACAGGATCATNGTCATGACCTTGTCGAGCGGCTGTTCCATCAGGATGCCCGCNTCCACNGCAGTNAGGCCGCGNTTGATGCCNTGGCCTTCAATCTGGATCTTNGGCGGCAGATAGGCAAGTTTCCGTTTATTCCCATTGACCGCACCCAAGATCGGCAAACCAACGAAGAGCAGAATAAAAAAGCCAAAGCAGCANATACCGCTTGAATTACTAACCAATCCGCTGACAAAACCGCCGATATCGAACGCCGGGGCCACAACGATCGCACCCGCCGGAACATATGAATTCGGGAAGGACGTGCCAAATGTATATTGGGTGGAACCGTCCGCGGTTGAACAGGCCCAGGTAAACCTCACCCGGCCCTGTTGATCAAGATCCGTTTGGGGGTTGACATCGCAAGGCCAGCCTCCTGCAGCCGGGTAGTATATTGATTCGGCTGGCTGCACGCCCGGAGGCAGGTGAAAAACAACCGTAAGGGTGTTGGCGCCATGCGCAGTCGTAAAGTAGGCCGGGGCAAACTCACCGCTGGCATACGTGGTTGTTTTACCAGAATCGGTGCTGGGATAGAGCATCCCGGTGATGCTGCCAACCACTACGTGGACGCTGCCGGTCTGCCCCGGTTGGATGGCATCCGATCCCATGACCACCGAAAAGCCGGAACCAGAGCCCTGATAGTCCGATTCGGAGACCGGGAGGCTATGACCGTTTACATCGGCAGACGCTGTGTTCATGTCAAAATTGCTGTTCGGCATGCTCACATCCACATAGTCGATCACATGACCACCCGGATCGTTGACAAAGGTGAATATATAATCTAGGGCCACCGTCCCATCGCTGTTCCAGTAAACCTGGACGGTTTCTTGGGTCAGGTTGAAGGAATACGATTGAGCAGCAACGCCGGAAACCATTGTGAACATCATGATGATGAGCACAATGGCAGCCAGCAGGCGGAGTTTTTTCATCTCGTCCTCCTCACAAATAATATTTTTACTTTTGGAGAAAAAATATTACCACTTGGGTTCTTCAGTCAGTGTATACACCGTGTTGCAATACGGACAGGTGACCACCGGTGCCCCGTTAACCAGCTTGATATTATCGGTAGTCAATGCACCGCCGCAGGAGCGACATTTCATCTGCTCGATCTTGGTCTCACCCGGCAGGTCCACCTTGACCGTGACGTTCTGGGCGGTTTCCTGTTTGGTTTTGCGCGCGGCAAAAACAATCATGACAATGCCACCTACGAGTGCAATGGCGCCAAGCACCATCCCCACACTACCCATCCCTGTCACTCCTTGCGCCCCGCCTGCAGCGCCCAGCAGGAGAAAACCTCCGAGACAGATGCCAGCTGCAGCCAGAAAGAGGAGTATTACTGCTCCTATATACATCCAGGTCGTAGATTTCATGAAGGCCTCCATAATAATCTAAAAGATATACGTGCAACCGAGGATAAGTGTAGCACTTTAATTTATACCAGACAATTGATTTCCTTCCTACTTTCCCCCCTACCTCCGGGAGCCCGGCTCGCTCCACGCACTGTGTTCATTTATCTGGTTCAAAAGCGGGCCGAAGAAAGAGGACACCCTAGCCAATATATGAGTCGCTTCCGCCCTAGAAACCTCCACTGCGAGGAGCCTGGACGAATGCAACCGCCCTGCGAGTACTCGCAGGGCGGTTGTTCCTGGCTATCGCATTCCTCAGGCTTTCGAACTTATTTTTATCCCCAGCGCCTTCATCTCCTGGATCATGCGGGGGGTTACTTCATTTTCGCTCATTTCCACAAGTTGCTCAACACTGATATCCTCGACGCCGGCTGCCTTCAGTTCTTGCAGAAACTTTGGGGAAATATCGTGGTCGCAAAGCTCGATGATCTGGTTGACATCAAGACCCTCAATCTTCAAATCCATTAGCTCCCGCAATAGTTTGGGGGATACGTCATGGTCGCTTAACTCAATAATTTCGTCACAGGTAAGCGATCCCAGACCCAATTCTTTCATCTCATCCACCAATTTTGGGGAGACGTCGTGCTCGCCGAGTTCGATGATCTGTTTAACAGTGAGATCATTCAAGCCCAATTCCTTCATCTCCCGTAAATATTTTGGGGAGATATCGTGGTCNCCCAACTCGATAAGATTTTCGGTGGTCAGGTCGGGTAGACCTAATGCANTCATTTCAGCAACGAAAGCCGGTGAAATATCGTGGTCGCCCAGCTCGATAAGAACATCCGCTTCGAGGTCAGTTAATCCAAGTTCGCGCATCTTGGCCACATATTGAGGAGAGATATCATGGTCGGCCAGATCAATGAGCTGATCGACATCCAGGTTGTCAATCCCAAGCTCACGTAGTTCGCGTACAAAAAAAGGGGTAATGTCATGCTCACGCAGTTCGATCCACTCACTCAACCCCCGCGGGCGGAGGCCCATGGCGAGCATTTCGCGGATGTATTCTGCGGTGACATTATTGCTGCCCAGTTCCTGCAGGTCGCTGATGGTCAGTCGCTCTATGCCGGATTCTTTGAGGGCGGCAGCCAGGGATAGGCTGCCATCGCCGAGACCCTGTCCCGGAATGGGGGTGTTCTTGGCTGNCATGGAAGTCGGTGAGGTTGGCTGGCCGGTAACTGTTATTGGGATGCTGGCTTCCAGAGCTTTGAAAAGTTGTTCGCCTTCCTCTGCGCTGATCTTTCCTTCGGCGATCATATCCAATATGAGCATGCGTTCTTTTTTTAAGTCCATTGCTGTTCCCTTTCTCTGATAATAAAAACAATCATGTAATCTCTTTGCCGAGTTGAGTCAGAAGGCGCGTGGCTTCCTGGACGTTGATCTCAGCCCGGCTCAGGCGCTCGAGGATTTCCTGGCGCTTTTCGGAAATAGCCTCATCCGGTTTTACATCGAAACCCATTTCAACGATGACTTCATCCAGGCGGCGGCGGATCGCCCAGTATGACTCGCCGGTCTCGCGCTCCATTTCCTTGACGTTGCCACGGTTGCGGATAAAAGTCTCTAGGAAGTGCATACTTTTGGGTGAAAGCGTGAAGAACGGAGAGAGTTGGTAATAACCAGCCACGCCTGTTCCACAGGCAGAACATGTGAGCTGGGTCACAACCAGGGGGGCTGAACAACTGGGACATTTCTGGGGAATAATACTCATGGAGTACACCTCTTGGGTAAATATACAATATATTTTGTAAAATGTCAATAATTTTTGTTATTTACAAAAAATTTTGTTATCTCGCCTACCGTACATAGCGTTAAAACAGATAGGAAAAATGCTCAAATAAACACATCGTTTTTCTCCTGTCAGTGTAGAATTGGCTCATGTCAGCAAACATTGAGATCAAAGCCCGTGTACGCAATTTCGACGCTCTCCGATCCCGCGCCGAAACCTTGAGTGACACCCCCGTCCAGGTAATCCCGCAGGAAGATACATTTTTTCTCACACCCAAGGGGCGCTTGAAATTGCGCCAGCTTGCTCCTGACCGTGCCCAACTTGTCTACTATGAACGTCCCGATCAGGACGGGCCCAAGCGTTCCACTTACTACATCTTTGAGACCGGCGACCCGGAAAACTTGAAAACGACCCTCTCCATGGCCCTGGGTGTGCGGGGTATCGTCCGCAAGACACGTTTCCTCTATCTGGTCGGACAGACGCGTCTCCACCTTGACGAAGTTGAGGGGTTGGGCCAATTCATGGAATTGGAAGTGGTCCTGCACCCGGAACAGACCGATGCCGAGGGCGAGGCCATTGCCGGGGATTTAATGGCCCGCTTGGGAATCCGGGAAGATGACCTGTTAAAGGTCGCATACATGGATTTGATCGAGGCTAAATTGGATGGGAATAAATAATGAGGTAAAACAATAACCCGCAACATGCTCGACTGCGTCCGAGCAGCGCCGCTACCATCCTGGCTGTCATCCACCAGGGGCAAAAACAGTGACGCAATGGGGACTGTCATGTTACAACACGAACGCCTTGCGAGTTTCTTTGCAAGGCGTTTTGATTTCCCGACCGGGGAGTTTTATCCTCCCCGGTTTGTACAGCCAATGTTCCACTGCCATCAGCCAGAGTTCCGGCGGCGTCTCGCCTCGAGCTGCGCCAGGTGACGATGCGTTCCATCGCAAAGNGGTTTNTTGCCCGACTGNCCACAGTTACAGAGGGTGACGCGGTTACGGGTCTCGAACAGTTGGCCATCAGAGCGCTCAACCGGGATGCCACCGGTCACCCACAGAGGCCCGCGGATGGAACCATCGGAAGTGATCTCCGTGGTCACAGCCACCTGCCGGGGAAGATCCGGCTCGATGTCCGGCCAATCTGTTTCGATTTGATAGGTCAATGCACCGGACGGGCAGCGCTCGACCATGGCCATCACCAGCGAGCGCGTCCTTGTGTCATCACAGTCGGCAACCAACTCGTCGATATCGGCATCCTGCATCCCACAAAAACCTGACTGCATGCACAGCGTGGGATCCTTCCTGACAATGATTCCCTTGCCTCCCAGAATAACTATTGCCCGGCTTGCAGAAGCTTTGGTATCTGCTGATTCAGTTCCGTCAAAGTTCGTCGCCCTGTGGCTGCCGTCACATAAGGGCTGGTTGCTCGACCGGCCACACCGGCATAGGTGGTATTCATCTTCTCCAGAGAGGAGTATGCCGTCTTTTTGCCAGGTCAGCGGCTCTCCATATTCGGAGACCACCTGCTTCTTGCTGACCAGAGGCACTTTCCCTTCCACCACATACGGTCCGTTTCTAATTACAACGATCCGCATGCCTTTGACCGTGTTGCTGGTCTTATCATCCGCCATATTATTTTCTCCGTTCTAATCCTACTTGAATAACCAGGACCCCAGCGCGACCGCTGCCAATGTAACGGTAATGTTGTCCACATCCTTGAGCGGCAGGGACTCGACAAAGGTGGCTGCCACGGCAATGATGGTGATGGGCAGCAGGTAATTTGTGAACGGTCCAGCAAAGACGCTACTGGCAACAAAGATGGCCAGGATCAAAGCCGTCAGGACCCATCCCCCGATAAACATCCCCAGAGACCCGGCCATGGATTTATCCTTGTTCCACAGCAGTTTCGGTGACCTTATACCGCGCCCCATGATGTCAGCCAGACCATCGCCACCGCACATCAACATCAAAGCCATTATGCCGATGGGTGATGTCTTCCAATAAACCAGAGTCATGACCACAAAGATGATGCCGTAAAAAAGTGGGCCGCGCAGGATCTCGCGCCGGTCACCGCTGCGTGACATCGCCTTGACCGAAGCTTCATCCTTCACCACGCCCAGCCCGATCATGGCGAACTGTACGGTGAACAGCAGTGGCACCAGCGCCGCCAGCCAGCGGGCATACCAAACGTCCGGGAAGAGCAACCAGCATAATACAAACAACGGTCCGGTCAAGATATGGATGAGTTTACGGCTCAGGCGGCTTTCGATCCAGCCGCGGTGTGCGGCAAAATCAAGCGAGCGGATCTCGAACAATGCGATGACAAGAGTAATGACCAGGGCAAGGTAAGGATTCATCGACATCTCCAATTGGGATTTTTATTGATTGTACACGGCATTTGGAAACGCGTCATAACAAAATATTCTTTTCCGAATAAAAAAACCCTGAACCTCGTTAAGGAGTATGAACGTATATCCTATGGAAAGGATCATCCTTGGCCGTCAACCGGAATGCGGAACCCGAACTCAGCTTCATCCAGCAAGCCCAGAACGGCGACCGCGACGCTTTTGGAGGACTCGTCCGCCGCTATTATTCCGATGTCGTCAACGTGGTTTATCGCCTGTGTGGCGACTCGGGGCTGGCGGAAGACACAACCCAGGAAGCCTTCCTGCGAGCCTGGGTGAACCTTCCCTCTTTCCACCCCCAGTCCTCCCTGCGCAATTGGCTCTACCGCATTGCAGTGAACGCCGCGCTGGATGTGCTGCGACGCAGGAGCGAAGACACTGCGGGGGGCGAAAAAATGCAGGGGCTGCCAGACCAGGCTGTGGGTCCCGAAACAGCCTTGATTGAGAAGGAACGGGNAANTTTCCTACAAAATGCAATACTCTCCCTGCCCGAGGCGTGTCGCAGGGTCCTGATCTTGCGGGAATACGGTGAACTCACCTATCAGGAGATCGCCCAAGTATTGGACATTCCGCTCGGTACGGTTATGTCCCGCCTGAACTATGCCCGCAACTGCCTGCGGGAAACCCTGAAAGAGGAGTGGTTGCAAACGGAGAACGAATATGTGTGAAGAGATGCTCCCCCTTTTGAATGTTTACCTGGACGGTGAACTGCATGGCATCCATCTGATGCATTTAGAGGAACACCTGGTCACCTGCGCATCCTGCCGGGAAGAACTGGAGCAACTGCGCCGCCTTTCGGACCTGCTGCACGCCCTCCCCACCCCCCAGTTCATACCCGTCGACCGCTTCGTGGCAAACCTAAGCCTGAACCTGCCGCGCCGCTCCTCAAACGCCCGTCCCCCAAGGTACGCTGCCTGGATCTGGTGGCTGGTGCCCACCGGCCTGGTGTTCGCCTGGTTTTTTGTGCAGACGGTGCTCATCCTCAGTGGAACCATTTCCCTGGCAAATGCAACCAACCTGCTTGGGAATGCCACCGCCTGGCTCTCGGGTGGGACGCAGCACACCCTTTGGTTTGATGCAATGAGCAGCGTCCTTGGCAGCCAGGCAGGCAGCTCTCCAGCCGCCTTCTCTTTCCTAGACCAGTTGAGTGTCTTTGGGGCCAATCTCCTCATGCAGATCTTCTGGCAAGGTGTGATAGTTTTGCTGTTTTGGGCCTGGCTGGCCGTCTGGTGGATCAGCCGCCGCTCGCAACTCGTGCAGAGCGATGCGAGTCATCAACGCTCTTGAGATCAGTATTTCCTCCGGATGTGAGTATTTTTTGCCGGTGAAGTAACCTAAAAAGTTATCTGAATATGAAAAAGGAGAACAACTATGATTGACATTGGTAAAATCCTCAAACGTGCCTGGCACATTTTATGGAACTACAAGGCGTTGTGGATCTTTGGGATTCTACTGGCACTCACCGCCGGGGGCTTCCGGGCCAGCGGTAATGCAGGCAGTGGGAGCGGTTACAAGTTCAATGGGCCCAGCAACTATAACCCCAATTACAAACCGGGTCCCTTCTGGACCAGCGTGAATGACTGGTTCCAGCAAAATATCGTACCCCTATTCACCCATCCGGACCAGCACATCGCCACCTTTATCTGGATTGGGGTTGGCCTGTTACTCTTCATCCTCGTTGTGGGCATCATTGCAGCCATCCTGCGTTATGTTTCCGAGGCAGCGGTCGTTCGCATGGTGGATGACTATGAACAGACCGGAACAAAGACCAGCTTCAAGCAAGGCTGGAGGCTGGGCTGGTCGAGGCGTGCATTCCGCTTGTGGTTAATCGACCTGATCATCAGCCTGCCAGCCATCGTCTTTCTGCTCCTGGTGGGGCTGCTGGGATTGGGGATCTACTTTAGCGTGAAGAATGGTGTGGGCTCCGCCCTCGCCATATCTATTGCTGCGATTGGATGCACATTCCTGTTCATCTTCGTTTTCATCGTTCTGATGGTCTTCCTGGGACTGTTGCGTCCCTTCTTCGCCAGGGTGGCCGTCCTGGAAAACGTTGGCGTCGGTGCAGCCTTCCAGCGCGGCTGGCAGATGGTCAGGCGCAATTGGAAAAGCGCCGCCCTCCTCTGGCTGGTCATGATTGGCCTCTGGATCGGATCCTGGCTGGCGACCATTATCGTCCTCATCATTCTGATCCCCGTCTTCATTATCACCGGCATCGCAGGGCTGGTCGTGGCCGTAATCCCGGGCCTCGCTGCCTTCGGCGTCACCAGTCTCTTCGCCAGNGGACCATTGACGTGGATCATCGCTGCCCTCGTCGCCCTGCCATTCTTCCTGCTTGTGCTGTTATCACCACTCGTTCTTATTGGCGGATGGGTGCAGGTCTATACTTCCTCTGCCTGGACACTTGCTTACCGGGAGATGAAAACGCTGGAAAATTTGATGGTAAACCTAAACCCACCGGAGACGCTCGCCCCGGCCGGCTAATCCTTCGCCTTAAACAAACAATCCCAGGCTGACATCAGTCAGCCTGGGATTGTTTGTTTTTATTCGTTCCCTTTACCAACAAGAAAGGGTCGGGGTAAGGGTGAGTCGTCGAATATATTTTTCCTCTTTTATTATTAAATATGACGACAGGTATCTGTCCCATCATGCATTTTTTTGAAAATCCAACCAGATTGACGCAGACCAAAATTCGATTTATAATCCCATTGAATAAATTAGATAAATATCACCAATATTAACATATTAAACAAAGGAGGCAGTTCCTATGGATATTCCAATCAATGCCAAGGTGAGCTGTTCGGATGGACCGTGCGGCGAGTCCACACGTGTACTCCTTAAACCAACCACCGAAGAAATAACTGATCTGGTAGTGGAAAGCAACGAGTCATTCCCAGAAACCGAATATATGGTTTCAATAAATATGGTCATAGAAGGCACACCTGACCAGATCCGGTTAAATTGCAGCAGCGATGAGCTGTCGAAAATGCCGGTCTTTGATAAAGTGGATTTCGTTCCGTCGCTGGCAGGGTATATNGGCAGCCCATATATGATNTGGCCGTTCTATGCTCATAAAGCCTTTGATATTACTCTGGTAAAAGAGCATATTCCCGCTGATGAGCTCACCATCCAACGNGGTGCCCGGGNTAAAGCCACCGATGGGTATGTAGGCCGCGTGGATGAATTCCTGATCGACCCGGGGGTAGGTTGCATCACCCACCTGGTGATGCGTGAAGGCCATTTATGGGGGCAGAAAGACGTGACCATTCCAGTGAGCCAGATCGATCACTATGAGGATAATATTGTTTACCTGAATCTAAATAAACCGGCTATCGAAAAGTTACCGTACATCCCAGTTCGTCGCAGAGGAGAACGGTAGCATAATTAATTTTGGAGGAACGTATACTTTAGGAAAATAACCATCCTCTGTCGTGGTCTTGTCTAACCTGGCTGTCAGTGTCCGGACTACAACATGTACAGCCAGGTTAGCAATTGGTTTTACGCAAATCAGCCTCGTGTGGATAGGCAGAGGTGGTCTAAAGCAATATAATAGATGTAGCAATGGGTTTGCACCAATCATCTACGGTGTGGATAAATTGGATG
>Ga0031655_10001876_pt1 | contig 12320 bp, 13 predicted proteins | sample FrelakmetHBP12HB_FD_55187 | JGI IMG/M metagenome (GOLD analysis project Ga0031655, IMG submission 55187) | Freshwater lake sediment microbial communities from the University of Notre Dame, USA, for methane emissions studies -HBP12 HB | ecosystem: Environmental > Aquatic > Freshwater > Lake >... | reverse complement strand
CGTGCTGCCAATATACATTGCCGGGCGCTCACGGACCGGGGTGAGTCCTTCAAGAACGGTAATATGGGATGCATCGTACGTTTCAGTCAAGGAAAACCTCCATCAAAAAAAATTAAAAAATACGGTAATAAAATCACAATAATTATTGGTCGTTTAAAGACTTAAAGGATAGGCGTTAAAACCGGGTACTGGTATAAAAAGGATTCTCCTTTTACCGGAACTCTCCGATTGATGCATCAGCAATACCGAGCTCGCGGTCAATCGCGAGGACGAGCCGGTTCAACGTGATAATCACATCCCGAGCGTCTTCCCTGTCCATAGTGCCCGGCTGGTGCCAGATCACTTTTTTTCTCAAAAGCGTGGTAATCTCTTCAACTTCAGTACCTTTGAACTTCTCTGGCAGGACAAGACCATCCACATGGTCGCCAGCTCCAAACCAGGCTTGTTCTGGGGGCAGCGCAAAGTGCCGAATTATAAGCATAATGCTCGTAATAAACCCATGACCAAACGGATTCTCCATAATCACACCATGGTGACAGGTNCTAAAAAAGGTACTGTCTATAAAAGGCGGACTGCAGTCAGCCAGAAAATGACGGGGACTGCAATAACAAAGATTATTGACANGGAAAGGAAAGCCAGATCACCTCTGCCTAAAGGTTTTTTCTTCACATACAGGAAGCTGTGTCGACCGTATCCACGGCAGAGCATGCTTGTGTATACCCGCTCACCCTGCTCGTAGGACCGGATGAAGATTGTTCCAACCGTATAACCGATCTGTTTCATACGGTACCGGTAGGGAAGGGAAGGGTCAAACGGATCAAAACACCTTGTGGCCAGTGATTCATTGATCTTCCGGTAAATATAGCCAAAGACGAACAGATACCGAATCATCATGCCGAATGTGAGAGTAAATTCCGGCGGCAGTCCTATGCGCCCGGCTCCTTCGAGCATATCATGAAGTTTTGTCGTTGATGAGAGCAGGATGATTGCTGAAACGCAGACAACAAACTTCACCAGAAGGATGACGGCAAACTCTACAGACTCCGCATAAATATGGGTGCCAAAAGGCAGATTTGCGATTACATGGAAGACCGGATAATACCGGTTGGTGAAAAAGATCTGGAAGAGGATGATGAAAAATCCAAACGGCAGTACCATGAAAAGACGTTTTGTATAGACCAGCCATGGTAGACCGGCCAGTGCCCAGAGAGCAGCAAGGAATGCGAAAAAAAGTATACCGATTGTAAAAACTGATGGCGAGTACGGAATCGCGACCATTGCAATGATTACCGCGAGCAAGCCAATAATCTTTACCCGTGCGTCGAGCTGATGGACGAAACTGTCCCGGTATGCAGACTTCTCGATATAAAAAAGTTCCTCGATCATGGGTGATATCTGTCCTGCGGGATGCACTTGTATGTGTTTATCAGCGCCCGTTCAACATCTTCATATGTATATGCCATGGGAACCGGCACACCGTTCTTATTCAAAGAACGGATCAGTTTTGGCAGCACAGGTACATCGAGCCGGACCGAGCGGAGCAAATCCTGCTGCAAAAAAATCTCTTCAACACTTCCCTCCGCAACAAACTGCCCCCTGTTCATTACATATACGTAGTCGGCGACTTCGGCAACCATGGAAACATCGTGCGTAGAAAAGATCACGGTCATACCATATTTCTTTGAGAGAGAGTTGATGAACTCGACCAGATCATGGACACCTTTGGGATCGAGCCCCGCAGTAGGTTCGTCGAGCACGAGCACTTCTGGTTCCATCGCAATTATACCTGCAATAGCGACCCTTTTCTTCTCTCCCCCGCTCAGGTGATGTGGAACCCGATGGGCGAGGTCTTCAATGCCAACGAGTTTGAGTGCTTCATGCACCCGGTGATGGGTGGTTTCCTCGTCCAGTCCGAGGTTGGTAGGACCGAATGCAACATCCTGCTCAACTGTGGGGGAAAAGATCTGGTCATCAGCATTCTGGAAGACAATACCGACAAACTTGCGCACTTCACGGATATTGTTTTTGGTGATGGGCTCACCACGAATCAGGACCGAACCTGATGTCGGTTTGAAAATACCATTAAAACATTTGAAAAGTGTGCTCTTACCAGCGCCGTTCGATCCGATCACTGCTATGCGGGCATTGCGGGGAGCTACGAAATTGAGGGAATGCAGTGCGGTGACATTGCCTGGATACGTGTATGTAAGATCGCGGGTCTCGATAAGGTGCATGGGAAATTCCGTTTAGTTGTAGGTTTTTTTTACAAAAAAACCCTCTTAATTCTTCCGGGCGATAAACCGGCTGATACCAAAGCCGAGAATGAAGAGTACAATTACACCAAAGACGATGGCTAGCACTTCCCCGGGTTTGTCGAGCCCCGGCAGACTGTAATCAGGAAGGGGAGCCTGCCATGCAAACGTGTTGCCGGTCTTATTTGCCACTGCGGCTTCAGCGGACCCAACCTTATATTCATCGATATGTACCGTGCTCATATCTTTCGCCCCGTACGCGGACAGGAACGTGCTGTCCAGCCCATCCGGGTAGGTTGAAGCATAGTAAGGGGCGAATATCGCAATCGCAAGGGCGATAGTGATGCCGGCGATGATGAGCATATCCTTCGCTTTTCGGGCACTGACAGGAATTTTTGAAGAGACAATATCCGGGCGTGCATGAATGATGAGTGAGAGGGCAAATGCGGTGACACCTCCTTCGATAATGCCGATAACCGAATGGTAAACACTCATAGTCACAAGACCGAACGCAAGGGGAAGGGTTCCTGCAACTGCAAGTTCAACTGCACAGACAACAGCAGGAATAAAGAGCGAGACCCAGCCGGCAATGAATGCTGCACAGAACCGGTTGTGAAATATATTACTGACTGATTGATAGGTATAAAATCCGAAAAATCCCCCGAGCACACCCATGTTGATGATATTGGCTCCCATGGCAGTGATTCCACCGTCGCCAAAGAAGATTCCCTGCAGGACCAGAACAAGTGTGAGGATGAAGATCGCTGCAAACGGAGAGCCAAGTACGATAGCCGCAAGAGCAGCTCCAACCACATGCCCGCTTACCCCGCCGGGAATAATGGAGATAGGAAGCGCCATGTTAAGCGTCTGGATTGCGAAGATACCAGCAGCTAATACCGCGACGAGAGGCACTTTTTCCTCGCTCATCTCGCGTTTCGCCCAACGGAGCGAGAGTGCAATGAAGATTAGAGCGATAATCCAGTATACAGCAGCCTGCGAGATCGGGAAAAAACCATCGGGAATGTGCATGAAGTCACCAGAATATGTTGTTACGTTTATAAAATATTGTAGCACGCAGTGGTTAAAAAATATTGTTATTTAATAATCAATCCAATTGTTTTCAAGAACGTGACAGGAAATATCATCACCGAATTAAAATTAATCGCAATAAATCTACTTACTCACACCACGATTGGCTGATAACCCTGTCATTATGTTTTGTATTCCTGAACATTTTTCAAAACCTTAAAAAACAATCCGCAACGATATACACATCACTGAGGCTTCTATGACAATGGACTCCGATCTCTCCCGCATTGGAATATCGCTTCCCAGCAACCTGCTTGACAAATTTGATGATATTATCAACCAGCGCGGGTATTCATCCCGTTCAGAAGGGATCCGTGATGCAATCCGTACCTACATTACTTATTATAAATGGATGTCCGATGTCAAAGGCGAACGTGAAGGTGTCATCACNATGGTGTATGATCATGACCAGCGGGGCCTCCTNGTCACCCTCACTGATATTCAGCATGAATATCACACTATTATCAAAGCATCACTCCATTCACATGTAACCCATGACCGCTGTCTTGAAGTGATTTTAGTTCATGGTGATGGAGCCGAGATCAAAACATTTGCCGAGCGGCTCATGTCCCAAAAAGGTGTTGAGTCGGTGAAGCTCACGACAATCCAGGTGGAAGAGTAATTGGCGAGTAACAGTTAGGCAAACAATTTTTTTCTTCTATATTCTATATAAATCCGGCATTTTTGCTTTTTTTTATATAAAGATAAAGTAAGTATACAAATCATTTTGTTTTTTTGTGATTATGCCTGCCAGCAAACCCATAATAAAATAAACATGCATTGCATCGATGCCTTGCCAGACTTTATTATTTCATGAGATTAGGTAAAGATATAGGAAGATCTGGATAGATATCACCCAAAACGAACACCTTTCATCAGGTTTTTCGTTTCCTTCATCAGGATCCTCCATTTAATACAAAATATCTTCAAATAATATCTTATAATGCTAAAAAGTCGCTTAAAAACAATAAAATTTTTTAAGTTAAAGATATTTAGATGCACGAAAAATTATTATTAAACGGAAAAACGATGAAAAAATATCGACGATCTGTCAATATCAATGCACTTTCCGGAGATTGCTATGTATAAAGTATTGTATGTCGATGATGAACCGGTTCTCCTTGAAATCGTAAAGATTTTTCTGGAAAAAACCAAGGAATTCACCATCGACGTAACAACTTCGGTAAATGACGTCTTAAAATCAGAGAAACTAAAATCATACGATGCTATCATTTCCGATTACCAGATGCCTGGGATGGATGGTATTTCCTTCCTCAAATACGTTCACACGGAATTTGGCGATATACCCTTCATTATTTTTACCGGGAAGGGAAAGGAAGAGGTCGTCATTGCGGCACTCAACAACGGTGCTGATTTTTATATCACGAAAGGAAGCGATCCGCGATTCCAGTTTGATGAACTTGCAAATACCATAAAAAAGGCAGTTAAACGAAGGCAAATACGTGAAGGATACAAACACTCCTCACAGCGGTTATCAGATCTTGTCAACTTCCTTCCTGATGCAACCTTTGCCATTGATCTTCAGGGACGGGTGATTGCCTGGAACAAAGCAATGGAGGAAATGACCGGAGTAAAAAATACTACGATTATCGGTGAAGGAGATCATATCTATGCCCTGCCATTTTATGGAAAAAAACAGGATTTACTCCTCGATCTCGTACTTCATGAGAATAAAGAAATCGAAGAGAAATATCCATTCATAATTCACCAGGAAAATAAACTCATTTCTGAAAGGGAGTTCCCGATGCTGTATGGCGGAAAAGGTGCCTATCTCTGGTTCATTGCGTCCCCGCTCTACGATGCAAATGGCACTGTAACTGGTGCTATACAGGTCATCAGGGATATAACGGAAAACAAGCGGGCAGAACTGTCCCTTAAAGAAAGCGAAGAACAATACCGTTCCCTGTTTGAATCTTCACAGGATGCAATCTTTCTTCTTGAAAATACCAGGTTTAAAAAGTGCAACGGCCAGGCAGTCGTGATATTCGGGTGCACAAAAAAGAAGGATATCGTGGGGCGATCGCTCCTAGATTTTTCCCCGGTGATGCAACCCGATCGGGTGAGTTCGGAGCAAAAGGGGCAGGAAATAATTTCAGCGGCGCTTGGTGACACCAGACAGGTTTTCGAATGGTTGTTTACGCGTCTGGATGGAAACCCCGTTTTTGCTGAAGTGACGCTCAACCGTGTGACAATTGGTGGAAAGACACTCCTTCAGGCAATCGTGCGGGATGTGAGTGAGCGCAAACAGGCAGAAGACGCACTGCGGAAAAGCGAGCGAACCTACCGAACCGTTGTCGAGGATCAAACCGAGTTAATCTCGCGTTTCCGTCCTGATGGTACGCAATTATTCGTAAACGAGGCATACTGCCATTATTTTAAAAAATCACGTGAGGATATACTTGGGAAAAAATTTTTCCCCAGGATTCCGGAAGAAGATCATCGCCAGGTCAGAGAACATTTTGCATCACTCAAAAAGGAGAGTCCTTCGGCCATTGATACGCACCGGGTGATTATGCCAGACGGTTCTATCCATTGGCAACGATGGTCTGACCGGGCAATATTTGATAAGAAAGGTTCAATTGACGAATACCAGTCTGTGGGACAGGATATTACAGAGCAAAAGCGGGCGGAAGATGCACTTGCCCTTGCCTGCCAAAAAATGAACCTTCTCTCAAGCATCACCAGACATGATATCCTTAACCAGCTTACGGTTCTTTCCGGATATCTGGCGTTATCAGAAGAATTTGCTTCTGATGAAAAACTTCTTGGTTTTATCAAAAAAGAGGCTACTGCAACAGAACGGATCAACCAGCAGATTACGTTTACGAAACACTACCAGGATATCGGGATACAGGCACCTCAATGGCAGAATGTGCATGAAACTATTGCTACTGCAGCAACGTTGCTCGACCTGAATTCGGTTGATATCCAGATACCCTTCAGCAATATCGAGATCTATGCAGATCCCCTTTTAGGCAAGGTTTTTTACAATCTCCTGGAAAATGCAGTGAGGCATGGGCACAATACCAATGTAATTCAGTTTTCTTTCCATGACAATGGAGATACGCTGACTATTGTATGCGAGGATAATGGGGGTGGTATTGACAGGGAAACAAANAAACATCTGTTCAAACGAGGATATGGAAAAAACACGGGATTCGGGTTATTCCTGATACGGGAGATCCTCTCTATAACCGGAATAACCATTGATGAGAATGGAGAACCCGGCCGAAGTACACGGTTTGAGATCATTGTACCGAATGGCGCGTACCGGTTCATCACTAATCAGAAAATTACCGACCAAAAAACGACTGAAGTTCAGGGTTAATGGAGGGTAACCAGGTACCCTGTTCTGAACAGTCTTTACATTCTCTACAATTCTGTCTGCTTTGTCCTGATATCAAAGCCCCGTTACCACAAAAATCGCATTACGGAACACTCCAATTCCGATATCTCGTTCTCTTACCGGATAATCAGTACTATATAATAAGCTGAGCTTTGTATACCGCGAAAAATGCCTTGAGAGAACGGACAGGAAAACGGACAGGGATTATGGTAACATTTAACCAATACCAGATTATGATGGGGGCACTCTCGGGGACTCAGCCCAATCCGCTCTGACAATAACCGGTTCCTTTATATCTTACAAAGAGATTACTGATTATGTCACCGAGACGTGCACCAGAACCGGAGAAATCCGGTACAACACCTCCCCTCAAAACCGGGCCCAGCAAAAACAGGGAACGTCACCTTGAAGATGCCCGGCATCATCCTTCTGATCATCCCCTTCCCCATCCNCCGCATAAAACCATTAAAAAGCCTGTTCTCCCTCCCAAGCATACGCCCCATTCNCATCCCCATGGTGATGAATTGCCTCCCCATACAAACCCACCAGGGCCTATCAAACCCTCAAAAAAGATGACCAAGACCGGGTCCAAACCCTGATTTTTTAAAAATTTTTCCCCCCGATCTGTTCTTCTCTTATGATATTTTGAATACAATAAGGGTATTTTCAGGGTTTTTTTGTTCTCTCATTCTTTTATCTGAGATCCGGGAAACTGGCATAATACTCGTATGTCAGGCGCGGTTTCTGATGAGTGTGAATGAAAATATATTTTTGTTAACTATTTTTTGAACAACGACAGAAATCCTGACCGGAGAAGCGGGGCTGCGCANTTCAGTATGGCAGGTTTATGAAGAAGTTTTTTGACAAGTATACCTGGCCGGTCCATATCTCCATACTCAACAATCGTGCTGATAATGTCAGGAGCATTAAGAGCCCGGATTAATGCGTCCATGTCTTGGGCAGATATGTTCTGGCGCATCTGGAAAATCCGGAACCCGAGATCCAGTTCCCGTCCNATATCTGCCCTCCACCGTTGTTCATATTCAGCAAGAGCTGCGTCCGTAAATGTNTCGGTTTCACAACAGCTAACCGCGATCGCGGCTGCGTGCCGGGCGGAACGAATACCGGTGTACACCCCCCCTCCAGAAGTGGGTTTTGCAAATCCGGCAGCATCACCAACAAACAGCGTGCGGTGACCATGGGTTTTGGGCATGAGACCCAGCGGAAGGGTCCCGGTGACAAGATGTGTTGCACTCTTACCATATTTTTTTACGAATGCTGCGAACCGTTCCGGAACCTGAGACTGCCCGCACAATCCAATTCGCACACGTCCCTTTCCTGTCGGAATCAACCATCCGAAAAAGTCTGGTGATGCATCGGGATAAATTTCCACAAACCGGGGATCGCATTCGTGGAGAAGATCTACCTGGATACCGGCAAGGTATGTCTTTGCACGGGGCATGCTGTAGAAACGGGCAATCACACTTCTGGGGCCATCTGCTGCAATGAGGAGCCTGAACGGAATTTCAGTATGCCCGTTCACCCCCCGTGTCAGGAGTGTCGTTCCCCGTATGCCATACGCTGCCGTCTTTAAGGTGAACTCTGCCCCTGAGTTTGCCGCAGCCTCTGCCATCTCACGGTCAAGCGATCCCCGGTCCGCAACAACAGCCTTGGGTGTCTTTGCATCGATAAGGATCTCGCTTCCCAGACCGGACACTACACGGGCACCGGAGACTCGGGCGAGCACTGGACGTTCCGATACCCGGCATTCCGCAAAGGCGGCATTCGACAGAAGTCCGGCACACTGAACTGGGTAACCAATAGTACCGTGCTCCTCAATACAGAGCGTTGAAAGCCCTTGCCTTGCACATTCAGATGCTGCAACACAGCCGGCTGGTCCGGCGCCGATCACAATGACATCGTACGACATGGAAACAAACACATTTTTTTTGGTAAACCCGAACGGGAGGAGGCTATTTTTTCCTTTCCAGCTTATAATTATGATGCGTAGTATCCAGAGTAGTCTTTGCTGCATCCTGGTGTGGTTCTTCTCTCTGAAAATAGCCCATCAGGAGAGAGAACAGACCAAACACAAATGCGAAGTTGCCGATTATGACAATGACGAGATTATAAGACAGCACAGGGACGTACCAGAGACGAGCGGCAAGCAGGACTATGCCGGCAATGAACATACCGGGGATAAGGACATATTTGGTTCTCGGATGGGGAAGTGCAAGAGTGATAGATGTAAAGCCGTAATAAAATGCGATTCCTGCGATAATAAGCAGAAAAATGATTGCAAAGATTAGCTGTGCTAAAAATGAGAGAACTGCCAGGATAAGCAACCCTGCAGAAAGACTAAACCAGAACATCGATTCATCGGTTTTAGAAGTAATGGCAAGGAACAGGAAAACTGCGATAACCAGTCCAATCAATACCAGGAATAGCACATAAAATGTTGTAAGCATCATTTCTGGATCGGGAAACATCAACGCCAAAAGCCCAAAAACAACGCCGATAATGCCCCAAACAAAGCATGATAATCTTGTATCCATGATAGTATCACCGGCAAGGAATCGATCTACACAAGCATCCTTATCTTCTTTTAGTGCCACAACTACAAAATTCATCCTATTATTTTCCTGCTCATTTTCCTCTATACTCCCCATTTCACGGTGATAATAGTGATCGATTCTTACAAGACCAGAATTCAATCGTTTGCTTTTTTATAGGAATTTCCTTTTTTTCATTCGCCCCAAAAACCAAAAAATTCGGTGGGGAATATTTTTTCCAGACCATAGAGAATCGCAAAGAAGAAAACCGCATACGGGATAAAAATCAGCAGGAACTTTATCCAGCCGACAATTTCTGTTGCCCATACTATTGCGTTTGAGAGTGCATCTGCGATCACAATTGCATAGAGGATACCAATAAAAAAAATCGCCCATTTTTTGACGGGTGCAAAATCCACGGATACCGTTGATGTTCAGACTATTAAAACTACAATTTATAATGCAACATGAGAGGAATCATCTTTCGTATAAACAATAAGAGGAATCTCTCGGTAGGAATTAAGTTCACTAAAAGTTGTTGCGAATATGTCACTTGTTTTTTTTAAACTGGTTTTAACCTGGAACTTCAGAAACGGTTATTGCATTCCCTGTCCAAATACCGGTTATGACTGATGGTCCCAAGGGGGCTCATTTGGATAAGGGAATCACAGAGCATGACAAACCTACAGCCGCCCAACCGCAGAAAATGGATTTAGCATTCTACGGTGCACTCGCATTGTTCGGTGTGCTTGTTTTATTAATCGTGTTCATTAATGTACAAGGTATCCGGACATCTGCTGGAATACTCTTGACACTGAATAACTGGACGTTGCAGTCCTATGTCGATACGAGGGGTGTTCTCGTCCCGACTATCACCAGAACACCCATAACTGCCAAATTCGGTACTGACGGCAAAGTGAGCGGTTCAGCCGGATGCAACCAGTACAACGCCAACTATACAACGCGGAATTTAGCGATAATCATCTCCTCGCCCGTTATGACAGAGAGATACTGCGAAAATCCGATCGTCGGGCAGCAGGAGGCAGCGTACCTCAATGATCTTCCAAAAGCAGTGGAACTCCGGGTGAGCGAATCAAATCTGAACTTCTATGATACAACCGGAAAACCGGTGCTTGTGTTTGTAATGACGTGACAGATATGCAGTTAAGACACGACGGTTTATGAACATCCTCGCAGGACTCATACTGTTTTTTCATGGTTTATATCACCGGAAGAGTGAAAAAAGGACATAGTCAGTAAAAAACCAGCTGGGGTCTTGTTCTGTTCATTCGCGAGGACAGTACTTCCACTTCAGGGAAATTCTTACATTGCGCTAGTTCTTTAAAAATTTCTGAATTCAACAGGTACGAAAAAATNTATGAATTGACAGCGGCTAGAAGTTAATAATCATCAAAAAAATTANCGCTCGATCAGATGGATGTGCTCATCAGTCTTTTTTGCGAGCTCACCGAGACCCTGCAAACGGGCAACGTCCGAAATAGCTTCGAGCACATGGACCGATTCTTCAAGAAACGAGAGGACATCGGTAGGAAACATCTCAATCCCGTACTCATCCAGCATGAAAGCTGCTATTTGGCGATGATCAAGACCATTTTCCCGCAGTTCGATTATTTTTTTTGCAAATTTTTTCTCCGGGCAACCGCATAATGGTGAATCTTTGCAATCACAGCGGAGGAAGTCATTGAAAAAAGCGAGGATCTGCTCCCTCACGGCAAAATCGAGCGCATCATAATCAAGCCTCGAAGAAAGGGTTTCGAGCATAGTTCCGGAAAACGCAAGTTCGGGGAGGCGAAAGCCTGCAAGCCGTTCTAACTTTTTTGCATGACGAAACCGTGCCCGATCAGCGATCAATCCTCATCTCCAATCCCCTCATCAAAGTTTTTCAGTGAGGCCATCGCCTCACCCATNCGTTCGCATTCTATCAGCCACTCATCAAAAAGGGTTGTCTGTTCAATATCGTCNTTCACGTATTTGCCACAGCAGGATGCTCCGTCAATGACACTGGCACCGATATTTGCTGCTGCTTCAAGTGCCTGCTCCATATCCATCTCAATGTCATCCCTGCCCTTCTTGACAAGTGTTTTAATATCTTTGTTAAATCCTCCGGCAAGGTACAACCTGCAGGAAGCAAAGAGCACAAGTTTGGGGAGCTGCAGGATCTCAACAATTTCTCCGAGATCGCCATCAGGGGCAGCTGACATTACTATCGTTTCAACCTGCGAGAGCTTGTCAACTGCTTCATCAAAAGGGTACCGTTTGTTCTGGTAAAGCCTTATGATCTTTAAGACGGAAACGGTGATATCCACCGAGAAACTGTCAAGCACCCGGAATCCTTCGGGCAGCTCATCGCTCTTGGGATCTGCTTCAAAACTCGATTCTTTGAGTGTTTTTAACCAGTTATCCCAGCGTTCCTGGTTGTAAAAAATATAAAACAACCTGAGCGGTTCAGCTTCTATTTTTTTGCTTGCTTTTTTTACCATTTCAGTACACTACTCGTTTGCGAAATTAAAGGATTTCGTTGTCAATCCTTGTTGAGGATCGTTTTTGGGGGAATATCCTTACAGGATTGAAGATTCACGCAGTTGATATGTCATCACTAATGGTTATCTTCCCAGACCATCTATACTACAGACAACAGGGGTGAGGCACGTGGGCATTCCCGAAAAACTCGTTATGCTGAGATATGGGGAATTATTCTTAAAAAGCGAGTCGGTAAAGCACCATTTTATAGGAATGCTGCTTCGGAACATTGGAAAAGCACTTTCTGCATCCGCTCTCGCCTATCACTTCGAAACCCCTCGCGGACGCATCCTGATTTACGGAAATCACCCCGAAAAGATTGCTGATGTTGTATCCCGGATTTTCGGACTTNTTGATGTGAGCATCTGTACCCGAACAAGCACCCGGCTCGAAGACATCTATAGAAAGGCAATCGNTNTTGCATCTGCAAATCTGCATGAAGGAATGAGTTTTGCAATCCGGGCGAAACGACAGCAGAAAACCGGCCTGAACAGCCAGGAACTGGGAACATGTATCGGT
>Ga0031655_10001873_pt1 | contig 12339 bp, 15 predicted proteins | sample FrelakmetHBP12HB_FD_55187 | JGI IMG/M metagenome (GOLD analysis project Ga0031655, IMG submission 55187) | Freshwater lake sediment microbial communities from the University of Notre Dame, USA, for methane emissions studies -HBP12 HB | ecosystem: Environmental > Aquatic > Freshwater > Lake >... | reverse complement strand
CGCAGGCGGGCGGGTCCGAGGTCAAGCTCCTCTACGGCTCGCAGATTGGGGAGGCGCCTCCCACGTTCGCGATCGTCGCCTCCCGCCCGGACGAAATCCCGGAGTCGTACCGCCGGTTCATCATCAACGGGCTGCGGGCGCGCTTCGGGTTCCTGGGGACGCCTATCCGGCTGCGATTTACGCGCCGGCGGCGCACGGGCTCGGCATGACGCCGCTCGGGTGGACGCACGTTGCGTGGCTGGTGCCCGCCTACCTCCTCGGGGCGGTGCCGACCTCCTACCTCGTCGCGCGATGGGCGGCGGGCGTGGACCTGCGCGAGCAGGGGAGCAAGAACCTTGGCGCCACGAACCTGTTCCGGCTGCTCGGCTGGAAGGCCGCCGTCCCGGTGGCGGCGTTCGATGTGGCGAAGGGCGCGGCGCCGGTGCTCGCCTACCTCGCGCTCACGCGCGAGCCGTCGTGGTGGGCGCTGCTGGTTGGGGCCGCGGCGGTCTTGGGGCACGTCTTCTCGCCCTTCGTGCGGTTCAAGGGTGGGAAGGGCGTTGCGACCGCGGCTGGCGTCTTCCTCGCCTACCTGCCGGGTGCGATCGGCGCCGCAGCCGTCGTATGGATCGGGCTCGTCGCCGCCACCGGCTACGTCTCGCTGGGTTCGATCTCCGCCGCGCTCGCCTTCCCATTCCTGGTGCGCGTCCTGTATCCGAGCCGGAACACGGCTTTCTGGGTCGCCGGGTGCGTCGCGCTGTTCGTGATCTTCAACCATCGCGCCAACATCCGCCGGCTGCTGGCGGGGACCGAGGCGCGGTTCCGGCGGCGCGGGGCCCCGGCGCCGTGACGCGCGTCGCCGTGATGGGGGCGGGGGGCTGGGGGACGACCCTCGCCGACCTGCTGTGCGCCAGGGGCGAGGAGGTGGTGCTCTGGGCGCACGAGCCGGAGGTTGCGGACGAAGTCAACCGCCGCCACCGCAACGACCTGTTCCTGCCCGACTCGCCGCTGCAGCCGTCGCTCACCGCGACCACCGACTGTTTCGCGGCGGTCGGGGGCGCGGAGGTGGTGATCTCCGCCGCGCCGTCGCACGCGGTGCGACGGGTGATGGGCGCGGCGTCCGCGGGGATCGCGGCGGGCGCGCTGGTCGTGAGCGCGTCGAAGGGGCTCGAGCCCACGACGCACCTCCGCATGACCGAAGTGCTGGCGCAGGTGCTGGCGCCGGGGAGCGCGATCGCCGCGCTGTCCGGGCCGACCTTTGCGCGCGAGGTATACGAGCGCCAGCCCACTGCGGCGGTCGTCGCCGCGGTGAGCGGCCAGGCGGCGCAGCGCGCGCAGGTGGCGCTCGGCGCGCCGCACTTGCGGCTCTACACCAACGACGACGTCATCGGCGTCGAGCTGGCCGGGGCACTCAAGAACGTCGTGGCCATCGCCGCCGGCATTCTCGACGGGCTGGGGATGGGCCACAACCCGCGCGCGGCGTTGATCACGCGTGGGCTGGCGGAGATCAGCCGGCTCGGCGCGGCGATGGGGGCGCGGCCCGCGACCTTCGCCGGCCTGGCGGGGATGGGCGACCTGCTGCTCACGGCCACCGGTCCGCTGTCGCGGAACCGGAGCCTCGGCTTCGAAGTGGGGCGGGGCAAGACGCTGGACGAGGTGGTGGGGCGGCGCCTTTCGGTCGCGGAGGGGGTCGGGACGGCACGGGCCGCGGTGGAGCTGGCGGCGCAGGTCGGCGTTGAGCTGCCGATCGCCCGGGAAGTGGTGTGCGTCCTGTTCGAGGGCAAGCCGCTCCGGGAGGCGATCGGCCAGTTGATGGAGCGCTCGTTGAAGAGTGAGACGTGGAGCTGACCGTGGCGGAACCGGTTCAGGAGTTCTTCTCGATCGGCGAGGTCTGCAGCCTGACGGACCTCAAGCCGCACGTCCTCCGGTACTGGGAGAGCCAGTTCCGGTTCCTGAATCCGGCCAAGAACCGCTCCGGCAACCGGGTCTACCAGCGGCGCGAGATCGAATTGATCATGCTGGTGAAGCACCTGCTGTACACGGAGAAGTACACCATTGATGGTGCGCGCCAGCGCATCGAGCAGTACCGTCGCACCGGCGAGCTCAAGCCGGAGGCGCGGCAGGCGCTGGCCTTGGAGACGGTGCGCGACCTCAGAGCTGAGCTGCAGAGCATCCTGAAGATCCTTGCCGGCGACCGGAAGCAGACCAGTGACTAGTGAGGGAGACTCCCCGCTTCCCGGGCCCTCGCTTGCCCTCGTGATTCCCGCCTTCCGCGCCGCCGCCGCCCTCCCCGGCGTGGTGGAGCGGGCTCGGCGCCAGGTGCCGACCGCGCGCGTCATCGTCGTGGACGACGGATCCGACGACGGCACCGCGCGGGCCGCGGAGACGGCGGGGGCGTCGGTGCTGCGGCATTCGGAGAACCGGGGCAAGGGCCGCGCACTCGCCACGGGCCTCGCAGCTGCGGTGGCCGCGGGAGCGGAGGCCGTCGTCACGCTCGACGCCGACGGACAGCACCCGCCGGAGGCGATCCCGCTCCTCTTGGAGCCCGTCATCGCAGGGACGTCGGATCTGGTCGTGGGCGCCCGCGCCCGCGATGCGGGGGACATGCCGCTCGGCCGCCGGCTGAGCAACTGGCTGTCGAGCACGCTGCTGTCGCGCGCCGTGGGGTTCCCGGTGCCCGACTCGCAGTCCGGGTTCCGGGCGATGCGCCGTGAGGTCGCGGCCCGCGTCCGCCCGGGCGGCAGGCGCTACGAGTACGAGACTGAGTTCCTGTTGCTCGCCGCACGCCACGGATTCAGGATTACCGCGGTCGCCGTGCCGACCGTCTACGCCGGCGCCCCCAGCCACTTCCGCTACGGGGCAGACACCCTGGCTCTGGCTGCGGTCTTCCTGCGGCACTGGCGCTCCATTCTCCTCGGGCCCGAGCCAGCCCCACGATGAGAATTCTCTGCACCAACGACGACGGCCTGCATTCCCCGGGACTCGAAGAGCTGATCGCGGTCTGTGCCACGATCGGCCAGGTGTCGTGCGTGGCGCCCGACCGGGAGCAGAGCGCGACCAGCCACTCGCTCACGCTGCACCGCCCGCTCCGGCCCATTCCACGCGGCACGAATCGCTGGCAGGTCGACGGCACGCCCACCGACTGCGTGGTGCTCGCCCTCGGCGCGCCGCTCGTGCCGACACCCGATTTCGTGGTGGCGGGCATCAACCACGGGCCGAACATGGGCGAAGACGTGCTGTATTCCGGCACGGTGGCGGCCGCGATGGAGGGGCTGATCCTCGGTGTGCCCGGCGTCGCCGTGTCGTTCGCCGGCCACGACTTCGACCTGATTCCGACGTACCGCGAGCTGCTGCAGCAGGTGCTGCGCCGCATCCTCGAGGTCGAGCGCTTCCCGGCCGACCTGCTGCTCAACATCAACCTGCCCCCCGTCGCGGCCGGCGAGGTCCGTGGCGTCCGCGTCACCACGCTCGGCAAGCGCATCTACGCCGAGTCGCTGTCGCGGATGAAGGACCCGTGGGGCCGGGAGATCTTCTGGATCGGCGGAGGCCGGCTCGACTGGAGCGGGGGCGACGACGTGGACTTCAAGGCGGTCGAGGACCGCTGCATCTCCATCACTCCGCTGCACGTGGATCTCACCGACTACCGGCAGCTGGAGGCGGTGCGCTCGTGGCATCTGGGCGGGTGAAGCACGTGCGTGGCGATGGGTCCGGCGCCTCGCGCGCGCGGCTCGCGGAGGCGGTCCGCCGGCGCGGCGTGCGGGACCCGGCCGTCCTGGGCGCGGTGGGCGACGTGCCGCGCCACCTGTTCGTGCCGCACGCGCTGCTGGCGAGGGCCTACGATGATGCGGCACTGCCCATCGGCCACGGGCAGAACATCAGCCAGCCCTCGACGCAGGCGCGGTGCCTCGAGGCGCTGCGCCTCACCGGATCCGACAAGGTGCTGGAGATCGGCACCGGGTCCGGGTATCAGACCGCGCTCCTGGCGCGGCTCGTGGCCCAGGTGTTCTCGGTCGAGCTGATCCCGCAGCTGGCCGAGCAGGCCCGCGCCGCGATCCTCGCGGCCGGGATCGCCAACGTCTCGCTGCTCATAGGAGACGGGACGTTGGGCTGGCGCGACTACGCACCGTACGATGCGATCGTGGTGGCTGCCGCCTCGCCGACGATCCCGCAGCCGCTGCTGGAGCAGCTGGGGCCGCGCGGCCGGATGCTGCTGCCCTTGGGCGAGCGCCACAACCAGGTCCTGACGCTGGTGCGCCTGGCCGGCGGGCGCACGGTCTCCACGCCGTTGGCGGGGGCGCGCTTCGTGCCTCTACTGGGGACGTTCGGCTTCGATGCTTGAGCGATTGCTGCTGTGGCTCGTCGGCACGATCGGCCAGCTCGGCTACCCGGGTATCGTGGCGCTGATGGCCATCGAGTCCTCGGTCATCCCGCTCCCGTCGGAGCTCGTCATGCCGCCCGCCGGATACCTCGCCGCCACGGGGCGGATGGACGCCGGGCTCGCGCTCGCCTGCGGCATCTTGGGAAGCCTCATCGGCTCCTACGCGAACTACTGGGTCGCTTCCCGGGTCGGCCGCTGGGTCTTCGTGCGCTACGGCCGGTGGGTGCTCGTCAGCGAGAAGTCCCTGGCACGCTCGGAGCGGTTCTTCGAGCGGCACGGGCCCATCGCCGTCTTCATCGCGCGGCTCTTTCCCGTGGCACGGCACCTGATCTCGATCCCGGCGGGCATCGCCCGCATGACGCTTGGCCGGTTCTTCGTCTACACGAGCGCCGGTGCCGGAATCTGGTGCGCGATCCTCATGGCCATCGGCTGGGTGATCGGCAAGGAAGGCAAGTCGCTGAGCCGCGACCTCGTGTACGCCTATTCCCACCGGGCCGTGATTATCTTGATCCCCGCCGTGGCGGTCCTGGTCGTGGGATACGGGATCTGGCACCGGCGGCGTACCAGGGCGTCGGCCACGCTGAAGCGAGAGGGCAGGGGCGGATGACACCGGCTGCCTCACCCGGGGCCGAGCTGGTCGGGCGCCGGTGGATCGTGGTGGGCCGGGTGCAGGGGGTCGGCTTCCGCTGGTTCGTCTTGAACCACGCCCAGTCGCTCGGCGTGCGCGGCTGGGTGCGCAATACGGACGACGGTTCCGTGGAGGTCGTAGCGTTGGCCGGCGCGGCGACCATTGAGCAGCTGGATGCCCGGTTAACCCTCGGTCCCCCCGGCGCGCGCATCGTCCGGATCGAACGCAGTGACGTTCCACATGAGATTGTGGAAGGCAAGTCGTTCAGGATCATGCACTAATGCAGAATAGTGAACAAGTCTTGTCGGGTCAGATGTGATTTACCAGGAGCACCGTCGGGCTTGAGAAAGCCCTTGCAGCTTGCGAGGTTACACGGCTGGGCCCCTGTAGCTCAGCATGGATAGAGCAGCGGTTTCCTAATGGCCGTGTTCTGTCCAAGCTGCGTAACGTAACATATTGCTCCGTAACAACTTCGATACTCAGCGCGAACCGCTCAACATCTGCTCCCCGTCGCCGCACACGGAGCGAGGTGTAACCCGATCTCCTTCAATGCGTTCGACCTCTGGTGCCACTGGGAGGCCTGGAGATGTTTGGCACGATTTACGGCACGATTTGACCGCGTGACCTGCGGCGGCGCTATGTCATTGGTGGCCGTGCGTTTGTCAGACGATTGGATAGATCACAGGTTTCAAGAACCGTCCGTGTCAGCCCTTGTCAGGGTTTGCGTCGGGTTGTCCCTGTCTTCGCAAGCCTTTTCGAATGCGTCCTCTGGTTCTGTAGGCTTCAGGAGCTTCGTCCGGGCGCTGCAGATGGTGAAGAAAGTCTTCAATCCCGTCGGCCGGGATCCGCCATTGACTCCCGAGCCTGTATCCACGCAGGACCCCGCGCTTCACCCAGACCCACACCGTATGTGGGTGCCGACGGATAGCACGTGCAATCTCTGTGACGGTATAGCCTCCTAGCGGCTCCGGACCGAGCTGGTGCCGATCGAGGGGTGGCTCGACGGTCAGAAGCTCCACCAGCCATTCTGGAGGCACCATGATCGCGGGTCTGGCGGTCGAGATCGCAGCTTGGGCCTGCTCAAGCAGCTGGGCCCGAAACTGCTCTCGCGTGACGGGATCGGTTAGGTGACTCACGCCGCCAAGACCGCGGCCGCCTTGCTGGTTCCGATCAAGCTTCTCTTCTGATTGGCGCATGCCTTCAGTGATCCGCATCAATGGCTCCAGATGAGTCCTCGCCACGAGGGGTTCACTCGAGGTGCCGCAGATACACACCCATGGCCAGCATGACCCGCCGCAGCCATTCCAAGACGCAGGCCAGCACGATCAGGATCCACTCGTCCGTAACGGACATGACCGGGAGCACTCCACGACTCGTCGGCCAGTCGTAGACGCCGTTGAGGACCAGGATGATGAGTACCCCCGCCACCGTGAGGGTGAGGACCGCGAGCAGCCGCAGCGCCATCGCCCAACGGTCGAGTCTGCGTGCCGCCAGTTCTACCAGGGGGTCTCTGGTTTCCGGGTCCATCGTGGTCTCCGAATAGCGGATCTTGACCTTCGGCGATATCCCATATTAGGATATTTCAGAGGCGCCGTCAAGGCGGCCAGTTACGTACGACCACGGATCAAGAGGCAGGGGTATCGGGCAGGAAGAAGGCTACGGGCTTCCCATAGAGCTTGGCGAACCGCTCAAGTTCAACGGCGTCGATCCGACGTTCACCCGACTCGCACTTGGACACGAACGATTGGGGCAGTCCCAGGGATGCTGCTACCTGCACCTGGGTCAGGCCTGCCTTCAAGCGGGCTGCCTTCAGTCGTTGAAGCAGCTGGCGGTATCTGGGGGAACGGGCCGAGGACACGCTCTACGCTACATCCCGAATGGGGATTATCCCAAACGGGGATACGTCAGGGATACTGTGGATACCGCCTCGAAGTTGGCCACCACGGTGCGGAGTTCAGTACGAGTAGTACAGGCCAGGATCATCGAAGTCCTGCTCGTAGTCACGCTTTAGTTGAAGGTGCTGGGTGACGTACGAGTCCGCACCGCCGAGCACATGATGCAGTTCGGCGATTACATCCCTGAAATGTCCGATGTCAATCTCGCGAGCTGGCATCAATGTGGGCTTCCCGGTTAGGTCGGTGGGGTATCGGAACGTGAAGGAGCCGGGATCTAGTGAGTCAAGTTCCTGGATGAGGTTCTCTGCTCGGTCGTTCCAGGCGCTTTCATTGCCACGATCCATCTCGGTCAGGTGCCTTCTTACCGATCGCCATAGGGGCAGCAGGGGGTGTCGGTCAGGAACCTGCGACGGTGAGTCGAGGAGTTCACCGAGATCCAGAAGGAGAGCCTTCAGGTACAGTTCCACATAGTGCCGGTAGAGGAAGAGGATTGGGATGCACACGAAATCGGTGTGTGGGCCGTGGTCGCGTAGTCCGTATACAAGCCGATCGGCTGCGAGTTTGTATCCAGCGGCGTATTGATACCAGTCAGAGTGCCCCGAGCCTATGCGGACAGCACGTGTTGATCCCTCGGGAAGGTCAAAGAGGCTGCGGCTTGTGATCGGCCTCGGCTCCAAGATCGGCATCTGTCATCCCCATCCCGAAGGATCCAGCAAGGGCCATTGACCCAGGGGCTCACTTCTCCACGGCAAGTAGTCTGATGGCGCGGTAGCATCAAGACCAGGCCTCATTCGCCACTGACGCCCGGCGAGCCGGACGCAGGATCTCCCGGTGCGTTTGCGCTCGGTGCAGAGGGGCCATACACTCCCCGGTTCGCAAGATCTGTGGGCATGCGTAGTTGAAGCATACGGAAATGGATGGGCAGTGCGACTTTAAGGCGGCGAGGAGACCGATGGCCCAGGCCCCGATGGAGAAGCGAATCTCATACCCGGCGCAGCTCGTTACGCAGAACGCGCACAGGTTCTACTTCGCCACAATCCCTGTGGATGACCTGTTCGACAGCTGCTTTGTTGCGCGCAGGGATGAGGATCCTACTACCGGCTTCCAGCGATCCCTGAATGAGTCGCGCGCCGATGACATTTCGAAATACCTCGCGGCGGGCACTGGCTCAATTCCAAGCAATATCGTGCTCTCGGCCCAAGAAGTGGCGGAGTTCAAGTATCTGCGTCGCACGAAGTCCATTTCGTTCGCACCCGGCCGCGGCGCGTTTCTAGTGCTCGATGGCCAGCACAGGCTCTGGGGTTATCAGAAGTGCCGCGTCCGCCATCGTGTCCCGGTTGCGATTTACGACGGTTTAGGTCGAGGTGAGGAGGCCAGGCTCTTCATCGACATTAACACGACCCAGCGCGGCGTCCCGGCGGCTCTTCTCTTGGACATCAAGCATCTTGCCCAAGTTGAGTCAGATCGCGAAGGCACGCTCCGAGACTTGTTCGATCGGCTGGGGTCTGATGCCGAATCCCCAATGGCCGGGAAGCTCAGTCCCTCTCAGAGCGTGAGGGGGAAGATCTCGCGAGTCACGTTCAATCGCGCTGTGGGTCCTGTGCTTTCCTCAGGCGTACTCTTGGATGCTGAGTCGGAGGCGCGATACCGTCTCATTCGTAACTACCTGAATGCATTTGACGCGGAGCTTCCGGACAAGCACCTACTCACACGCTCCGCCTTCTTCGAGGCGATCTTCAGCATTCTTGACGACGTAATTCAAAAGACCTTGAGCACCCACAAGACTGCGAAGCAAGGCGCGATTCAGCAGGTAATCCAGCCCTTGGCCAGGCTCGACTACCATGGCAGCGGTTCACGAGCGTTGCTGGACAGGAAGGGAATTTCAACTCTGATGCAATCGGCCCTCAGGGCAACCACACCGATCTCTCAAGAGATGCTGTGATGTTGCCCCAAGGGCCCATCTGGCAACACCTTCGCCAACGCGCGCTTGATACTGTGCCGGACGGCGCTTTCGTACCATTCCGCTCACCTCCGACCTTGGAGTCGTGGCTTGCGACTGGCGCATTCAGCGTTGCAAGCAGCTCCCAGAAGAAGTTCATCTTGAACGCTTCGGCGCCGGACATTGGGGCCGCCCTTCTGTCCGACGCCTGCTATCACTTGGACCATGCGGCGGAGCACTCGATTGGCGTTCGGTATCAACTCTCCTCCGGCAGATGGTACAGTTCCGCATGGTGTGCGGTCACCTTCTACTATTGGGCCTTCTATCTGACCCTTGCGCTCACTCGGCTGCTCGGCCACACGGCGTGGTTTGCCTCGAAGGGTCGATCAAGTGCACTTTCCACCCTCAGTCCGGGTGGTACTCCCAGTCCAGGCGCGGGTCCCTACCACGTCATATGCGGCCCTCCGTTGTCCGCGTCCCAGCGCGAGGTGACTCTTCGTAAGGCCGGCAGCACGCGGCTACACGACTTGGTATGGCAACTCTGGTTCCAGGAGTTGCGTTCGGCACTGGACCTGCCTACAGCTTCCAAGAGCAGTCAGCCGGAACAGCGCCTGTACTTGGCCCAGGTGCGGGCCGCCAATGCGCTGGGCGACACGTGGCCCTCGGACCTTCGGAATCTCGTCAACTACGCTCCTGGGTTCGGCTATGGCGCGGTGCGACGAGAAACTCCAGTCGCCCCGGTCTTCGCCTCCATTGCAGTGGACCCCGCGGCGCCCTTGCCCACGGTGGTGGATCGCATCGAGGCTAATGCTGGTTCACTAACGGCCGGTCAACCGTTGTCGCAACAGGTCGTAGTGGCCACGAGGGTACTAGCGGACACGTGCTTTATCCTTGACCTAGTCACCCGCACGCTCACCTCCGAAGTCATCGACAGGCGCTCTGTCGATGTCCGCTGGAGCCGCGCTCGGGATGCTTTCCTCGGGTCTCACTCGCACCGATTCTCGTCTGCGGGCTGGCCGTTTGGAGTCGCCGCGTAGGGGTCGTCCCTCGGCTGTCGGAAGAGCGGAGTCAGCGACGTGGTAGCCAGCGCAGTCGTGCAGCGACCAGTCGGGCCAGATTGCAGTGCCCATGATCTCCTCCAAAGGACCGCGCCACTCACGATAGCAGTCGCCGTCACCAGGGAGTCACCAGGCAGTCACTGGACGTGCCAATGTGGTTTTTCCATCTTCTGTTGGGCCGCGCGCACAGCAAGCTGGGCCGCCCGCTTCACCCACGAGGAATTCAGATGAACAGGCATCAAGGATGAACCTGGCGCTCCGAAAGGCTCTCGCGGCGGCGATTCAAGGGGACCCTGCACACTCGCAAGTCATTACCGCCCTTGCGGTCAACGCCGATGGGACTGGGACGATCACGTACAACCCCTCCGGCGTTTGGGTCGACCCGGAGGCCCCCGGATTCTCTGGCACGACGACCGAGGTTGGCGATGAGGAGCTTGTGCGTGCGTATCTGCTCCTGCGACTCGTCGCGGGCCTCGCATACCCAGTGGGGCCGGAGTTCCTAGAAGTCGAGCGAACGTACAAGCCTGTGGGACGGCCCACGGGCAAAGGCGGACGTGTTGACTTGCTGGTGAGGAAGAGGCGCACCAACGGACAGACCAAGGGCGACGCATTTCTCTTCATCGAATGCAAAGCACCAGACAAGTTCGACGTCGACCTGAAGCTGATCGAGGGTCAGCTCTTTCTTCTCAGCCGACAGGAAGAGCCACGTCCGAGGTACTTGGTCTATTACACGGTAGAGTTGCGACCCACCGGGCTCCTCGATCGACTGATTCTCATTGACACTAGTGCCTTCCCGACGTTCGAGGACTGGGACCGCGCTGGTCAGCCGATCACGGATGCCTTGCCCAGGCGCTATGGCCTGGCAGCCAAACGCCGATTTGCCAATGTCTCGGCCGAGACACCGGCGCTACATCAGTTGGATACGAGTGCTACGCCGGACACTTTCAATCGAATCCGGTCTGAAATCCATGACGTGATTTGGGGTGGGGGCGGGACCAACAATAACGAGGTCTTTGTCTACATCACCAAGCTGATGCTCTGCAAGATCTACGACGAAAAGGAGACAGCCCCGGGAGCAGAGTATCGGTTCCAGCGCCTCGGTGATGCGATCGCGCCTGAGACAGCTCAAGTCCTAGCCGCGCGAATGAACAGCCTCTATCGCGAGGCGGAGCGCAACTACCTTGCACTGCCGCAGCCGAGTGAGGGCCCAGCATTTGACGCCACTCGGATTTCCCCCGAGAAGATCGCATACGTTGTTGGCCGCTTGGAATCAATATCGGTCACGGAAAACGCACACCCCGGCGACCTGCTTGGCGAGTTCTTCGAGCAGATCGTGTCCCAGGATTTCACGCAGACCAAGGGCCAGTTCTTCACGCCCCTTAAGCTCGTGCGATTCATGCTCCACCTTGTCGGGGCAGATGAACTCGCCCGCGAAGTAATGCTCCACGAAAAGGACCACCTGGGCCGCCCCCGTCTTCCCTTCGTAATTGACCCAGCGTGCGGCTCCGGGACGTTCCTGATCGAATACATGCGCCTGGTTCAAAGGTCGCTTGCTAACCCGTCGGTCGTCACCACGTTGCCACGGCGTGTCCGCGAATCCCACGATGGGTGGTTCAAGGGTGCTGGGGGCAATGCCTGGGCACGCGACTTCCTGTTCGGCGTTGAGAACAACTACGATCTCGGCCTAGCGGCCAAAGTGAACATGGTTCTTCACGGTGACGGCAGCATGAACACCTGGATATGCAGCGGCCTCTTACCATTCGCTTCCTACTGGGTTGACGGTCGCAACAACGTGCTCGGAACACATCTGCCAGCTCCTCCAACACACCCGTACACCAAGGACCGCAACGAGCAGTTCGACTTGGTTATCTCAAATCCACCTTTCTCCATCAAGATGTCTCCCGACGAGAGGGACAAAGTCGTTGGTGCGTTCCAAGTCACGTCTGCAGCTCGCAGCGAGGCAATCTTCGTGGAACGCTGGTACCAGCTGTTGCGCGAGGACGGCCTGTACTGCTGTGTGCTCCCGGAAGCAATCCTGGACACGGCGACAAACGAGCCGGTTCGTCTCTTTCTGCTTCAGTACTTTGCGATTCAGGCAGTCGTATCCCTTCCATACGACGCTTTTCGTCCGTTCACGAGCACCAAGACATGCGTCGTGCTCGCCAGAAAGCGACCTGCCAAAGATGCTACGGCTTGGCGAGGAGCCTGGGAGCGGGCACGCCGCGAGAACAGGGAGGCGAGCACGCGGGAACTGTGTCGAATGACACTCGAGGCGCTCGGATGGAGCGATGAGCAGGTCTTCATGGCCGAACCTGCGTCGATCGGCTACAAGCGACGCAAGAACCTTCCCGATCTCACGATGTGAATCGCCCCGGGTTTTCCGGAGAGCTCACGGGTTGAGTGTGGCCAGTGCCGCTGGGGCCGCCCGGGCCCGCTCGTAGGCTGCTTCGTACTCGGCGGGC
>Ga0031655_10001872_pt1 | contig 12343 bp, 8 predicted proteins | sample FrelakmetHBP12HB_FD_55187 | JGI IMG/M metagenome (GOLD analysis project Ga0031655, IMG submission 55187) | Freshwater lake sediment microbial communities from the University of Notre Dame, USA, for methane emissions studies -HBP12 HB | ecosystem: Environmental > Aquatic > Freshwater > Lake >... | reverse complement strand
CCGAGCCTGCCGGTTTTGTGATCGGCGTGGAGGTCGATACGACCCTTGCGCCCATTGCCGCCGAGCACGTGGCCCACAAGGCCAACGTGGTCCTGATCGTAGGGGACGTGCTGGAGGGTAAGCACGACGTCCATGCGAGGGTCTGCGACGCCATCCGGCAGGCCAGGCAGGTCTACAAGGGACGCCTGCTTCTGGTGGCGAACCTCCCCTACGGCGTGGCCTCGCCCTTGATCATCAATCTGGTCGTGGGCCCGGTCGTGGCCGATACCCTGGTCGTCACGGTTCAGAAGGAGGTCGCGGACCGAATGCTGGCAGTCCCAGGGACCAAGGACTACGGAATCCTGACCATCTTATTGCAGGCCTTCGGCAGCGTGGAGCTCTTGCGGGTGCTCCGACCCTCGGTGTTCTGGCCGCCGCCTGCAGTGGACTCCGCCATGGTGCGGTTCGTCCGAGATCCGGACAAGGCCCTGCGCATAGCGGACGTGAACCTCCTGGTGCAGGTGGTGGACCTCTTCATGGGCCATCGCCGCAAGATGATCAAGGCCATCGCTAAATCCGCATCCCCCCAGGGGCCACTGGCCCAGATCACGTGTTGGCCAGCCCTGTTCGAGCAGTGTGACATCGACCCGACCGACCGGCCCGGCCAACTGAGCCCCGACACCTACGTGGCCCTGGCCAAGGCCGTGCAGGACGGTCTCCGCCACCTGCCCGGTCAAGAGGGAGAGGCCCCTGCTGCGCCCTGATCCGCCAGGAACGTCACCTTGTCCAGGACCGTCCACAGCACGTGTATCGGATATCGCAGCGGATCAGGCGGGCAGGTCCGGACCTGACTCAGGATCGCGGCCTTGTCGTGGCCGCTGACCAACACCATAATCCGCCGAGCCGCGCACAGGACTCGGGCCGTCAGCGTGATCCGGCACGGCCCCTCGGGCCTGACGACAGTACAGACCCAATCCTCCGCGTCCACCACCGCATACGAATATGGAAAGAGCGAGGCCGTGTGTCCGTCTGTGCCCAGGCCCAAGACCATGAGGTCGAACGACGGCACCTCGGTGCCCTGGATCAGGAATACCTCCCGGAGGGTCTGCTCATACGACCGAACCGCGTCGCAGGGCGTAGGCAGGTCCGTGGGAATACGGTGGACGTTCCGGTCAGGGATCGGGACGCTGGTTAGGAACGTATCGGCGGCCAGCCTGTAGTTGCTGTCCGCGTGGTCCGGCGGCACATACCTTTCATCGGTCCAAAACACGTGGACCTTCTCCCACTGCAGGGATCGGGCCTCGACCGACTGGGCCAGAAGCTCGAAGAGCCGCCTGGGCGTACGGCCACCCGGGACGGCAACACGGAAGACCCCTCTGGCGTCGATGGCCGTGCGCGCCACATCGAGCAAGACCTGCAGGGCTCTGCGGGCCAGGGCCTCAGGGTCACGCGCCACTGTCGCTTGGAATCTCAATCCGTCCATTCCAGGTCCAACGGCTATGAGTGACGGTCCCCGGTCCGCGATTATGCGACTGCCGTTTCGGCCTGCGCCGGCTGGGCCTCCACGCCCTTGAATCCCAGGCGAGTGCACAGCCGATACAGCATCACGTACAGCGACGGGACCACGACCAGGGTCAGGATCGTGGCAAAGCTGAGGCCGAAGATCACCACGACCGCCATGTTGTTCCACCACTGGGTCGATTCGCTCTTGGTGGCCCAGGTGAAGGTGTGGAAGTCATAGGATACCCCAACGGCCATGGGGAGCAGGCCGATCACGGTGGTCCCGGCGGTCAGCAGCACGGGCCGCAAGCGCGTGACACCGGCCTCGGCTGCGGCCGAGACCAGGTCCATGCCGCGCTCCTGCAACTTGCGGGTGTAGTCCAGCAGCACGATGGCGTTGTTCACCACCACGCCGGCCAGGCTGATGACGCCAATCCCCGTCATGATGATGCCGAACGGGAATCCGCAGATGAGCAGCCCCATCAGGGCGCCGATGAGCGAGAGGATCACCGTGGTCATGATGACGAAGGTCACCATCAGGGAGTTGAATTGGATCACGATCACCAGGGTGACCAGCAGCAAGGCGATGAGAAAGGCATTGCCCAGGAAGGCACGGGATTCGTCCTCTTGCTCCTTCTCTCCGGCGTACTTGATCTCATAGCCGCTCGTCAGATGGAGCTGGGCCAGGCGCTTCTGCACGTCTGCCAGCACCTCCGAGCTCAGGCGGCCCTCGGCATCGGCGGTGAGGGTCACGACCCGCTTCTGACTGACCCGGTTGATCGTTCCGAATCCACCGCGGTACTCGAACCGGCCGAGCGAGCTGAGCGGCACGGATTGGCCCAGGGCGTTGGGCATCTGGAGCCGAAGCAGGTCGTCCATGGTGCCCCGGTTCTCCACGGGCAGGCGGACGGTGATGTCGTATTCGTCGTTGAACTGGCGGTACGTCCCGACCTTCCATCCGAAGACGGCCATCTTGAGGTAGTTGCCCACGCCCGCCGTGCTGACCCCCAGCAGCATGGCGTTGTGGCGGTTCACTGTGAAGGCCAGCTCGGGGCGTGTGGCCTCCAGGTCGCTGCGGAGGTTGACCAGATTGGGCACGTCGGCGATGGTCTGGCGGGCCTGCTCGCTGAGACGCTCCAGCTCCCTGAAGTCCTTCCCGATGATCCGTACCGTGACCGGCGCGCCCGTGGGCGGGCCGTCCTTCTCCCGTTCGACCTTGATCTCCGCGCCGGGGATGTCGGAGACGGCCTTGCGGACCTCGGCGATGATCTCCATGGAGGGCCGCTTGCGGTCGGCGAACTCCTCGAAGACCAGGGTGATATTGGCCAGGTGCGGGCCGCCGGTACTGGCCATCATGTCCATGCCCCCGCCCGAGGAGCCCACGTTGGTGACCACGTGCTTGAGCCAGGGCTTGTACGGCTCGATCCGCTGCTCGATCTGCCGTACGATTCGGTCGGTCTCACGGATGTTGGTCCCCTGCGGCGCCCGGACGTCGATCATGGCCCGCTCAGGGTCCCCCTGGGGAAAGAACTCCGTGCCCTTGCCGATCTTGGCGTAGAGGATCGTCAGACCCACGAGGAGGAACACGGACAGAAGCAGGGCCATGCCCGGGTTGTCCAGACCGAGCTGCTGAAACCGGCGGTAGCCCCTCAGGAACCAGTGCTCCTGCTGGCGGGGCTTGGGCTGACCCGCCCACACAGAACAGATCGTCGGATTGAAGACCAAGGCCACAAAGAGGGAGGCCATCAGGCCGATGGACAGGGTGATGGGCAGGTATTTCATGAAGTCACCCATGATCCCGGGCCAGAACATCAAAGGCAGGAACGCGACCACCGTGGTCAGCGTGGAGGTGGTGACGGGCCAGGCGACCTCGCGGGCGCCCAGGATGCTCGCCTCCACGCGGCCGTACCCAAGCTGTGTATGCCGGTAGATGTTCTCCACGATCACGATGGCGTTGTCCACGAGCATGCCCAGGACCAGGACCAGGCTGAACAGGACGATCATGTTCATGGTGTAGCCCAGCCACTGAATCATGAAGAAGGTGATGAGCATACTCAGCGGGATGATCAGGGCCACGATCGTGCTCGGACGCCAGCCCATGGACAGCAACAGGATGCCCACCACCAGGATCAGGGCCGCCACGATGTTGTTCTCCAGGTCGGCCACGCTGTTGCGGATGTACTTGGACATGTCGAAGGTGATGTCGAACTTCACGGCCCCGGGGACCTGTTCTCGGGCCCCGTCGAGCAGGGCCTTGATGATGTCGGAGACCAGGACCACGTTCGCTCCCGCCCTCTTCTGGATGCTCAGGGTGACGTTCTCCACCCCGTTGAGCCGGGAATAGCTGGACCTGTCCTTGAAGGCGTCACGGACCTTGGCCACGTCCGTCAGATAGATGGGCCGCCCCTCACGCACCGTCAGGAGCAGATGGTCCACCTCTTCCGGTGTGACGAACTCCGCAGGGACGCGGACGTTGAACTTGGTGCCCTCGGTCTCCAGGCCGCCCGCCGAGATGTTCACGTTCTCCGAGGGGATCAGGGCCAGGATCTCCGGGATCGTGAGGCTGTACGAGGCCAGCCGGTCCGGGTCGAACTCCAGCCGGATCTCCCGCTCCAACGCCCCCAGGACGTCCACCTTGAGCACCCCCGGCACGGCCTCCAGCGCGTCCTGCAGGTCATCGGCAATGACCTTGAGCTGCACGGGCGACACGTCCCCGGAGATGCTGACCTGCATGATGGGAAACTCGGCAAGACTGATCTCCTTGACCACCGGCTCCTTGGCGTCCTGAGGCAGGTCCCCCTTGGCCATGTCCACGCGGTCGCGGACCCGCTGCAGGGCCACGTCCGTGGGCACGTCCGGCGTGAACTCCACATCGATCATGGAGAAGCCCTCGGCGCTGCTGGAGCGGACCTCCTTGACCCCGCGGACGCCGTTGAGCTCCTTCTCGATCTTCAGGGTGACCGAGGTCTCCATGTCCTCGGGCGAGACCCCCTCATAGGTCGTGCTGACGAGGATGTGCGGGATCGGGATGTCCGGGAAGGCCTCACGGGGCAGCCGCACGTAGCTGTATACGCCCAGGATGACGATGATCAGGCCCAGGACGGCGACCGTGGTCCGGTTTCGAACTGAGACATCGGTGAGGATCATGGCGTCACCTTGTCTGCGGATACGATCTGCACCTTCTGCCCTGGCGCGACAAAACGATGGCCTGCGACGATCAACTGGTCGCCTGCGTGGAGGCCCTTTGTCACCTGGACCCGATCACCCTTGAGGATTCCGAGCTCGACCTGGCGGCGCTGGGCCAAGGTGTTGGGGTCGACCACGTACGCGGCCTTGCCCTCTTCCATAGGGATCACGGCCAGCAGCGGGATCATCACGACGTCCTTCAAGACCTGACGCGTCAGGCGAGCCCGTACGATCTGACCGCTCCGCAGCAGACCCTCGCGGTTCGGCAGGCTGATCTCCATGCGTGTGGACCGAGTCTGGGGATGGGCCACCTCGCTGATGAAGGTGATCGTCCCTTCCAGGGGCTGGGTCTGCCCCTTCGTGTCCAGGATGGCCAAGGCCTTCTGGCCGACCGCAAAGAAGGGTATATCCCGTTCGGGCACGTCGACCACCACCTTGACTGTGTCCGTGTCCACGACCTCGGCGACGGGCGTGCCGGGCTGGACGTACTCGCCCTCTTCCACGAGCCGGCTGTTCAACGCTCCGGACGTTGGGGAAAGGATACGGGCACGGTCCAATGTCGCCCGGATCTCCGCCAACTGGGCCTTGCTGATGGCCATGCGCGTGGTCGCGTCATCCAGGTCCTTCCGGGAGGTCGCGTCCTTCTTGACGAGGTCCGCCATGCGGTCGAACTCGATCTGGTCGCGTTGGGCCTGGGCCTGGGCCACGTCGAACCTGGGACGCACCAGGTCCTCGTCGAGCTGGATGAGCAGGTCCCCGGTGCGGACCCTGCTGCCCTTGCTCGGCACGATCTTGACGACTCGGCCCGCAACCTCCGCAGAGACCCTCACGACGCGGTTGGGCTCGACCACGGCCGGCAGGTCAAAGGTGTCCGGAAAGCTCGGCTCTGCGACCACCTCACGGACAACCACATTCACGGGCGGGGCATCCTGAGGCTTGGTCTGCTGCTTGTTGGCCGGCATCGCCCCGACCACTGCAATCCCTGCCACTGCCGCCAGGCCGATGAGCACCTTGGCGCCATAGCGGCGAATCCATCCTGGGCGCGTCTCAATTCCAGCTTTTGGATCACTCATAGGCTGAACAACCCCTCTTGTGTCTTGCTTCTGTCGTGTAGATCCCTCGGCCATGCTCGGGATGACCGCTACTGTTCTCAACAGATCCCTCGACTATGCTCGGGATGACCGCTGCGCGGTCACTTTCTCTTGCCTCTTGCTTCTACCTGCTTCCTCTCAATCCCCCAATCCCCGCCCAGGGCGAGGTGGAGCTCGATCCGCGTCAGCCACAACTGGCCCTGGGCCAGGGCCAACTCGTTTTCCGTCAGTCGCAATGCACGTTGTGTCTCCAGGAGCACCAGGATGGGCTCAGCCCCCTGCCTGTAGCGATCGTCAGCCATACGCTCGGACTCCTTAGCCAACTGCAGGCGACGCTCGATCTGCTCGATCTGGCGCAACAGCATCTGGTGCTTGACCAGGGAATCCTCGACCTCCCGAAGGGCCGTGAGGACCGTACCGGCATACCTCTGAGCGGCCTCTTCAGTCGCGGCCTTGGCAGCCCTGACGGCCGCCCTGAGCTGTCCGCCCTTGAAGATCGGGGCGGCCAGACCCATCACCGCAGAGTAGGTGCTGAAGTCGGTATTCACCACGTCCTTCATCTGGTCGGACATGAACCCGGCCGATCCGGTCAGTGAGAGATCCGGGTACATCTGGGCGATGCTGACGCCCACTCGCTCGGTCGCAGCGGCCAGGCGGAGCTCCGAGGCCTGCACGTCCGGCCTGCGATCCAACAAGGCAGCAGGCAGACCCGCTGGGACCGGCGTCAGCGGAGGCATATCCGGCAGGCCCTCTGGCGCTGCCTCGCCCCGTCCAGGGCGCTGACCACAGAGCACATCCAGGGCATTGCGGGCAAGGGCCAGGGTCTGTTCTATCGCGATCCTCTGGGCCTTGGCACCCTCCAGGTTCTGCTTGATCATCTTCACGTCCAACGGGCCAACCAGTCCCCCTTCGTAGCGCTGCTGGGTCACCTCCAGGGAACGCTCCCAACTGGCCAGGGTCGCGTCGGCGATCCGCAGGAGCCGCTGTTGCACGGCGACCTGGACCCGCGTCTGGACCACCTGGGCCACGATGGCGTGGGCCAGGGTCCGGGCATCCGCCTCAGTGGCCAGCAGATCCCTCGCCGCGGCCCGTTCGGACCGCCTCAAGCGACCAAAGAGATCCACAATATAGCTGATACTGATCTGCTGCGAGTAGGTCGTGGACAGAGACGTCATCCGCCCGCNNATCAGTNCCCCATGGGAGTAGAAATGTCCGGAAGCACGAAGGACATCTGGTTGCGGGACCGACCGGCATCATAGGAGACGTCCGGCAGCCTCATGCCGTGGGCCTGGGCCAGCAAGGCCACGGACCGCTCCACGCCCGCGACGGCGGCCTTCAGGTCGGTGTTGTTCTGGAGGGCCTTGTCGACCAGGTCGTTGGTGACCGGATCATTGAACGACTGCCACCACCTGGACGACCCGTTCGGCTCGTTGGCCTCGGACCAGCCGGCGGGCAGCCACTGATAATGCTCGTTCGGCTCCGCCGCAGTCTTGGGCCGCTTGTAGTCCGGACCCAGGTTGCAGCCGGTTACCGCCAGCATCAGACCCGCGATCATGACCCATTGACCCAGTCGTCGTTGGCTGCTGATCGCTCGCTGCTCGTGGATGATTGGACCCATGTCCCTAACCCACAACTCCCAACTCAAGACTCAGAACTGCCGGCCAGTCCGCGAATGGCGGCCACGTTGAACTGCACGATGTGATCGATGAGCTTGTCCACGTCCAGGCCGTCGATCCAATCGAGGTAGTACTGCATGAACAAAAGCGGATGGAACACGGTCGCCTCAGACGAGAATACCACGAGCTTGGCCCGGTATCCGTCCAATCCGGGCACCAGCCTCTGGATCGCCTCGCTGAAGTGCCTGACAAAGACCTCCTTGAGGTCCCGCATGACCAGGTCAGGGTCGATGTGCCGGTTCAGCACCTCCCTGGTCATCAATTGCATCACCGCCCCCCGCGGCTCATTGCGATGGACCGCCCTCAGGGGTGGGCTGACCAGCTCCCGCAGCAGGTCCTCCAGGCAGGGCGATGGCCCGGACATGACCCTGGCGATGGTCTCAACATGGCCGTCGATCATCTTCTTCATCTGGCGTCGGAACATCTGCTGGTAGAGCCGTTCCTTGCTGCCAAAGTGGTAGTTGACCGCAGCCACGTTGCACCCTGCCAGCACGGTCAGGTCCCGCACGCTGGTGGCCTCGAAGCCATTCTGGCAGAACAGCTCCTCAGCCGCATCCAACAGGCGATCCTGCGTGTCGTCCCTGGGCTCGTGGCCTTGTGCCCTCAATTGTCCTTCAGACCGGTCCATTGCACGTTATTCAAACAGCTATTTCAAACGGCCATTTGAAATGAGAGTGTAATACAAACGCCTGGGACAGTCAATTGGCTTCAGCAGACCCTTGCCTTCTGGCAGTACCACCAGTATTGATATGAGCCTTGGGCCGGTCGGTTGACAGCCCGCAGGCCTGTGGCATAGGATACGTTTCTAACCCAATTGTAGGGTGAGTCTCGACGGACACTGGGTCCTCGCCTTGGAGGATGACCCAGGCCGCGGGTTGATCGTCCCATGAAGCCGACTATCCTTCGTCGTCTCAGTTCGATCCTCAGCGTCTCGCTGATCATCGTGGCCATGGTCATCATCCACGACCGGCTCAGGCACGTCCGCTATCATGACATCGTGCGAGACCTCAAGCAGATCCGGTCTGCGGCCCTGTTCCTGGCCGGCGGTCTGACGATCCTCAACTACCTGGTCCTGACCCTCTATGACTACCTGGCCCTGCGATACATCCGCCATCGGCTGGCCTATCCCAAACTGGCCCTGGCCTCTTTTATCAGCTACGTCTTCAGCAACAATGCCACGGTCCTGGGCGGCAGCGCTGCCCGGTATCGCATCTATTCGGCCTTTGGCGTGCCGGCCAACGACGTGGCCAAGCTCGTTCTCTTCTGTAGCCTGACCTTCTGGTTGGGCCTGTTCGCCGTTGCCGGTGTGGTCTTTCTTGTTGGCCCTCAGCAGATCCCATCGGCCCTGCATGTACCCCTGGGCTCGGTCTGGCCCATAGGCGTCGTCTTCTTGTCCATCGTAGCGGCCTACCTGATCGCCGTGGCCTGGCGGCGACGTCCCATCACGATCCGAGACTGGGAGTTCTCGATCCCGTCGGTAGGCCTCTCGTTGGGTCAGATCGTGATCTCCTCGGTGGACTGGCTGCTGGCCGCCGGGGTCCTCTATGCGGTGCTGCCAGAGGGGATACACCTGACGGTCTCCCGATTCCTGGCCACCTTCATGCTCGCTCAGGCTGCCGGGCTCTTGAGCTACGTGCCCGGGGGCCTCGGTGTGTTCGAGACGGTGATCTTGATCCTGCTCAATGGAACGGCCGAGCCCTCTGCCCTGGTCGGGTCGATGCTGGCGTATCGACTGATCTACTACATCGGACCGCTGATCGTGGCGTCGATCCTGCTGGCTGCGCACGAGGCCTGGCCCAAGATCGAACGGCTCCGCCAGTGGGCCGCGGCCTTTGGCCAATGGAGTGCGGCCGTCACGCCGCACGTGCTGGCCTTCGGCACGATGGTGGCCGGGGCCATTCTATTGTTGTCAGGGACCATGCCTGCCACCCAGGACCGCTTGGTATGGCTGCGGACCGTTCTCCCCTTGCCGGCGATCGAGCTGTCGCACTTGCTGGGCAGCGTCAGTGGAGCGGGCCTGCTCATCCTGGCACGCGGGCTTCAGCGGAGGCTCGATGCCGCCTACCCCCTGACCATAGGGCTGTTGGGGGCCGGGATCGTCTTCTCCCTGCTGAAGGGTCTCGACTATGAAGAGGCCATCCTGCTTGCGATCATGCTGGTGGCCTTGATTCCCTGCAAGCGGCACTTCCATCGCAAGGCCTCGCTGCTGTCGCAACCCCTATCTGCCTCCTGGGTGGTGCTGGTGGGGACCATCTGGGTCTGCGTGGTCTGGCTGGGTGTGTTTTCGTACAAGCACGTCGAATACAGCCGTCAGTTGTGGTGGCAGTTCGCATTGGACGCCGATGCCCCGCGGTTCCTCCGCGCGACCACCGGGGCTGCCGCCGCGATGACGCTCTACGGCCTGGCCCGATTGCTGGTCCCCGCGAAACCGAGACTGGTCCTGCCGGACCCGGCGACGTTGGACCAGGTGACGGCCATCGTCCGCCAGTCCCGCAAGACCTCTGCGAACCTGGCCCTGTTGGGCGACAAGCAATTCCTCCTGAATCCGCAGGCCGACGCCTTCATCATGTACGCCGTGGAAGGTCGAAGCTGGGTGGCGCTCACCGACCCGGTGGGTCCGCCGGACCAGTGGGAAGACCTCCTGTGGCGGTTTGTCGAGTTATGCGACCAGTACAACGGCTGGCCGGTCTTCTACCAGATCGAGTCGGGGCATCTGGATCTCTATGCCGATCTGGGACTGACGTTCCTCAAACTCGGCGAAGAGGCGAGGGTACCACTATCGACCTTCTCTCTGGAGGGAAGTGCCCGCAGGGGCCTCCGTCAGGCCCATCACAAGGTCGCCAAGCACGGGCTTGGCTTCTCGATCCTGACCGCCGAGCAGGTGGCGGAGCGGATGCCGATCCTTCAGGAGGTCTCGGACGCCTGGCTCAAACAGAAGAACACCAGGGAGAAACGCTTCTCGGTGGGCTTCTTCAGTCCCAGTTACCTACAGCGGTTTCCCGTGGCGGTTGTGCACCAGGAGCAGCGCATCGTGGCCTTTGCCAACCTCTGGACCGGGGCCGAGAGGCAGGAATTGTCGGTGGACCTGATGCGATATCGGCCGGATTGTCCGGACGGGATCATGGACTATCTGTTCACCGAGCTGTTGCTCTGGGGACGTCAGGAGGGTTTTCAGTGGTTCAGTTTCGGCATGGCCCCCCTGTCGGGCCTGCCGGACCGGGCCCTGGCCCCCCTGTGGTCCAAGGCGGGGGCCATCATCTATCGGTATGGCGAGCACTTCTACAACTTCCAGGGCCTTCGCCGATACAAGGAGAAGTTCGATCCAGAATGGCAACCCAAGTACCTGGCCTGTCGCGGCAACCTGGCCCTGCCCAGAGTTCTGGCGAACGTGGCGACCCTGATCTCCGGGGGTGTGACAGGGACGGTCACGAAGTGAGACCCGCCTACTCCACCAGTCGGGAGATGTCCCTGGACCGGTCCTTGAGGTCCTGGACCATCCGGTCCAGGGCGTGGATGCGCTTCAAGGCCCGCACAACCAGGTAGACACCCAGCCCGATCAGGGCCACGTTGAGGGCGAGAACCGGGATCAGCAGATGCATCACGTGCGCGGGACTGTAGTATCCGGACGTGGCGATCAGGACGCTGAAGACCGATAGCGGCAGGGCAAAGACCGCAATCCCGGTGCGCATCACGGATAGCGCGGTCCGCTTCTCGGACAGGATCAACTGGATCTCGTTGAGCAGCAGGGAGAGCCGATCAGATCCCTCCGGCGAGGACGTCCCCTCCGCCGCCTTCCCATTTAACCCTTTAACCATTCAACCTTTCAATCCGTCTGTTCCACCAGGTAGTTCTGGATGCCCATCTGCTCGATCTGATCGAGTTGTGCCTCGATCCAGTCGATGTGGCTCTCCTCCTCTTTGAGGATCGACTGCAGCATCTCGCGGGTGCCGTTGTCGCCCAGCTCGGCCGCCTGCCGGATGTCGGCGTTGTAGTCGCGGATGGCGGTGTCTTCCGCCTGGCAGTCGTTCTTGTGCTGCCTGGCCACGTCCGGACCGATGTGGATCTTGTTGAGGTCGCTGACGATCGGCTGGCCTTCCAGGAAGATGATGCGGGAGATGAGCTTCTCGGCGTGCTTCATCTCATCGATCGCCCGCTTCTGGATGGCCCCATGGAGCTTCTCATAGCCCCAGTTGTCGCACATCTCGGCGTGGACCATGTACTGGTTGACGGCGGTCAACTCGTCTGCCAGACGCGCGTTGAGCTGTTTGATGATTTTCGCATTGCCCTTCATGGCCGACTCCTTCTGTAAAGAGGTCTATCGTTCAGGTCACAGGCCGTATTATCCTATCGCTGCGGCCCTGAGTCAAGACGCGCTTTCCCTTGACAGCAGGGCGAAGCGTGGCGTACACTCGCATCGACCTTGTCCCCATCGGACGGATTGGGGCAACCGACGTGCAAGGACTCGATGGGGCAAGACCTGCTGGGCGGCCATGACAAGACGTATTGCTATTTTGGGTTCAACCGGATCGATCGGGACCAATGCCCTTCGGGTCATCGAGGTCTTGGGACCTGAGTATCAGGTCGTGGCCCTCAGCGCCCATTCCCAGATCCAACTGCTGGCCGAGCAGGCCCGCCGCCACCGGCCCAAGGTCGTCGCCGTCACGGGCGAGGGCCTGGCCGGCCGCCTCCGGCCCCTGTTGGAGGGTCTCGACGTGGAGGTGCTGACCGGACCGGGCGGCCTGGTTCAGATGGTCCAGCGTGAGGACGTGGACGTGGTGCTGAGCGCCGTGGTTGGGGCCGCCGGCCTTCCGGCCGTGCTGGCGGCTGCGAGCGCCGGCAAGCGCCTGGCCATCGCCAACAAGGAGCCGCTGGTCGTGGCCGGCCAACTGCTCACCGAGACCGCGAGGGCCC
>Ga0031655_10001866_pt1 | contig 12366 bp, 7 predicted proteins | sample FrelakmetHBP12HB_FD_55187 | JGI IMG/M metagenome (GOLD analysis project Ga0031655, IMG submission 55187) | Freshwater lake sediment microbial communities from the University of Notre Dame, USA, for methane emissions studies -HBP12 HB | ecosystem: Environmental > Aquatic > Freshwater > Lake >... | reverse complement strand
CGGGCGGTAGCCGCGAACTGGGGTGAGATCCCCAGGCTCGCAGAGCGCACCGAATCGAACCTCACCAGTGCAGACGACGCGGAATCCACCGAGTAGCTCGTGAGCGCGGTGGGATCCGCGCTGAACGAAGCGGTGACCAACGGCATCGCCTTGCGCACCGTGTCCTTCCCCGAGATCAGGGAGACGTACAGGGTGGGCGACGGCGTCGAGATGCCGGTGGTATAGCCGGCGCCGACCGAATCGATCTTGGCCGTGATGGCGCCCGGCGCCAGCGCCTCCGCCACGTAGGCAAGGAGGCCGAAGCTCGCGCCGTTGGTGGGCGGAACCATGCCGCTGAAGGCCCCGGTCGCCGGGTCCACCTTCAGGTTCGAAGTGTTCGGGTCGAGGGCGGTGGTATCGTCGCCGAACATCCCGACCACGAGCACCGGGGCGGCCGCGTTCGTAGCGACATTCCGCGGCGTGACGGACTTGGTCGTGACCGACGACTGCAGCGAGCTCGGGCCCGACTTGAGGCTGTTCACGTCGAACGCCGTGACGGCGTAGAAGTACTGGAACCCGTTGGATACGCTATGGTCCACGTACGCAAACGGCACACCACCGTCCGTCAGCGCCGGGTAGCCCGAGGCCCCGCCCGTGACCGCCGTGTCCGCGTTGAGAACGAGCACGTTGCCATTGAGCAACTGCACGCGCCCATTGGGCGGGATCTGAACGAAGTTGCCGCCCAGGTCGTAGCTCACGCTCGGCCCGGTTCCGGTGGGCGGATACTTGAACAGCACCGCACAGTTGGCGCTCAGTCCGATCTCAGGCGCGCAATTCGGGTGATTCGCGTCGAACACCTCGCCCGTGTAGTCGATCAGGCTGGTGCCGGCGTAGTCGAACTGCGCGATCACCTGCATCTCGGCCGCGGTCCGGCCGCGCCAGACCCGGTAGCCCTCCACGTCATACTGGCGATAGTTCGGATTGTACAGCGCGCTGGTATTGTCGCTGGCGACCACGTAGTACGGATCGCCTCCGCCCGCCTGCACGGTCTCGGTCGGCGACTTCGTCCACGCGACCGTCACCTTGTTGTCACCCGGCACCAGATAGAATTGCGGGGCCTCGGGCGCGAACGGGAGCAGGAACTTGGCGTCGAAGATCGCCTGCGCCACCTTCGCCTTGTCCAGGAGCGAGCCCGGCGCCGTCTGGACCTCGTTCTGCTCGATGATTCCGTCGAGGTTTGCGTCGCTGAACTGCCCCCACCCCATCGCGCGCTCGATCGGCTCGCGGATGGTGGCCGTCTTGGTGCAGGCCGTGGTGCAGACGAGGGCACCGCCCGCCAACGCTTGGGGGGTCGCCGGCCACCCGGGGACGAACGTCGGAGAGGAAGCGTCGGTCGCGCCGATGTAGTTCGTGCCTACGGACCCGTCGAGCGAACCGGCCTGCATTGAGTAGGGGGCGTTGTTCGTTGCCGCCCACTTGTGCAACGGCGCGGCGAAGATGAGCGCCACCACGATCACCGACGACTGCCCCGGCGCCAGGTCGAACGGACCGGAAGCCTCGAAGAAGCGTGTATCCGCGGCGCCCTGGATCGACTGGCAGGTATGCGAAAGAATCGGGTCGGCGTTGCAGATCCCGTCACCCTGCGCAGGGGATGGGTGCCCGGAGATGTAACGGTACATCTGCGGCACGCCATCCGCGTCGGCGAAGAGGCACCCTGCATAGGAAGAGTTGCAGGTATTCCCCCAGACCGTGATGCCGAATTCCTTCCCCGTGGCCGGATTCACCGGGCTCTTGAGGTACTTGACGGCCTCGAAGCCCGGGGCCGGGTAGAACGGGTCGCCGAACGCGGCCGGCGGATACCCCCACAAGGCCTCTTTGAAGTTGTCCTTCATCACCGACACCAGCGAGAACGGCAAGACGGCCTGCGAGAAGTTCAGGCTCGATGAATTGCCCTCGTCCGGGTCCTGGAAGTAGTTCGCAAAGACGTTGTGGAAGGTGTAGCCCGACGCGGGCAACGTCACGCCGTACGTCGTCGCCGCCGCGTTGTGGAAGTTCGTGGCGATCGTCACGATGTCGTTGATGTCCCCCGTACTGTAGCCGGCGGCCGACAGGTTCGCGTACGCGGCGGGGTCCGTCGCCGTGATGTTGATGAACCGGAACAGGAAGTACAGGATGTCCTGGTTCCCTGACGGGAAGTTCCACAGCAGGCCGCGCTGCTCGACGAGCACCCCCATGGCGTGCTTGCGGCCGGACGTGATGCTGGTGTTGCCGTCCCAGTAGCGGACCCAGGTGTCCTGTTGCGAGATGGACTGCCGGTGGAGGAGCGCCGCGTTGTACAGCGACGGGTCGTTGACGTACCCTGCGGTTGGCCAAACACCCGGGGCCACGTCGCTCGCGTTCAGGCTGTTGTAGATGTTCGTGATCGCGTCGCCTTGACGATAAAAGCCGGTCGGATCCATGAAGAAGACGCCGACGGTGTCCCCGATCCACGGGCCGGTCGCGGGCTGGCCCGCGGTGGTGTCATAGAACACCGTCCCGGCCATCTGGAGGCCGCCGTTGAAGACGTAGTTGTCCCCCGTGCCGTTGGGCCAGAATCCGCCCTCGACGGTGCCGCTGCCCACGAGGTTGGTGCACTGGTTGCCGTAGTTCGTGATGCCGAAGCAGTCCACGCGGTTGCTGTTGACCCGCAGGGCAACGACCCCGGCAAAGAGGTTGAAGCCGCCCCTCTGGCTCTGGATCCGCGGTCCCGGACGGGTGGGCCTGGCCGCGGACGTCGAAACGACCGAGACTGCCGCCCCGAGCACGAGGACCGCGGTCAGCGCAAAACGCTGTAGCACTCTGGGTTGCATGCGGACTCCTTGAACGTTTGCGCCCGGCGGCGCCGCGCCCGATGGCGAGGCGCCGCCGGCCGTCCCCGACTAGAAGGTGAACTCGAAACCAAGACGCATGTTGAACCCGTTGCCGTAGAACGTGTACGGGCCCTGAGCACGGTTGAAGTAGGCGTTGAACGCCGTGGCGATCTCGCTGCTGGAGAAGAAATTGTCGCCGTTGCCCCACCGCGCCTCGGCCTGCCGCAGCAACAGACAGTCGGGCAACCCGCGGCTGCCGTCGGAGGCGTACGCGTACTTGGAGCAGTCGGTCAGGTCGACGCCGGTCACGGTCTGGGAGGTGCCGTTGACGACCACCTGCTTGCTCACCCAGAGGGCGCCTGCATCGCTCTGCAGCTGCGAGTTCTGCGGCGAGAGGATGTTGTTCTGATAAATCTGGTTCACGACGTCGCCCGTCTCGGCGAAGATCGAAGTCAGATTCTTCCAGTTGAACAGGTTCCGGAAGTCGGCGAAGACCGAGATCTCCCTGCCGACCACGCGGAAGCCGCGGGTGAGCCGCAGGTCCACGTCCTTGATCCACGGCATCGTCGAGCTGTTGATCGGCTCGAGCGGCGTCGCGATCAGGCCGAAACCGTTGCCGGGGCCGCGAGTGCCGGAGCCCTGGTTCAACATCAGCGTGTACGGCAGGCCGCTCGCGGCCCGGAAGGTCGCGTAGATGCCGCCGTTTTCGAGGATCGAGCCGAGCAGCGTGCCGCTGTGCCAGCCGGCCGGGAAGGTCGCCGCCAGGTTGCCGGCGATGGTGTGGGTCCGGTTATCGCTGCTGGTCAGGATCGCCTGCGGCGGCGGGACCCGCGCGCCGGTCACCGCGCTGTTGCTGCGGGCCAGGGTATTCAGATACTCGTTCGGGTCCGAGCCGGTGTTCAGCGCCGTCTGGTACGTGTAGGAGATCGTGCCCTGGAAGATCGAGCCGAACCGGCGGTCGAGCCGCACGTCGACGCCGCGGATGTTCCCGAAGTCCGCGCTGGTGTAAAGGTTGTAGGCCGCGTTCGTCTGGGTCGGGTCCCCGCCGATGACCGGGTCGTAGATGTTAATCGTCCGCCCCGCGCCCTCCGAGACGAGATCCTTGTTGTACGCGGAGATGTCGAGGACCATGTCGTCGCTGAACGCGTGCCGGACACCGAACTCGAACTGGATCGTCTTCCCGAATCCCACCGGGCGGGCGAAGATGTCGTTGCTGTTCGAATTCGAAATGTCGCTGTTCGAGCCGCTCGCCAGCACGCTCATGTCCGGCGTCTCGACCTGGTGCGAATAGGACAGCCGGAAGCCGGTACGGTCCGTCACCGGGAAGGACACCCGCAGCGACGGTGACAGGATGTCCTGCGCGCTGGCGGTGAAGAAGTTGCAAGTCGCCAGCGCCGCATTACCCGAGCCCGGGGTCGCAGCGTTCGCCGCGAGCGCCGCGTCGCAGGCCCGCACCATCGAGCTGTCCTGCGCGCTGAACGCGTACTGCTGCAGCTTGATGGAATCCGCGATGGTCGCCAACTTGATCGGGTCGGTGAAGGCCCGGCCGGGGGTCCGCGGATACATGATGCCGCTGTTCAGATGGTTGTACCGCAGCCCCAGCTCGATGACCAGGTCGCCGAGGTCGATGCGGTCGGTGGCGAACATGCCGTAGAGCTTCGGAGAGTCCTTGTAGGCACTCATGAAGGACTGGCTGATCACGCTGGAGTTAAAGGCCAGGTCGGTGAAGTTGGTGAAGTCAAACCCTGCCTGGAACCGGTTGTAGCGGTCCGCCTGCCAGTCGACCAGTCCCCGGCCCGTCACCCGCGTTTCCTGCTGCATCCGCGTGGCGTACGCCCCCAACCCCTGGCTGTTGAACTGGGTCGACGCCACGCCGTACGGGTTGATCCGATAGGCGCTGGTGGCGACGAGATCGTTCCGGTTGAGGTACGGGATGCAGGTATTCGCCGGACTCGCGCCGGCGCAGTTGCCGAGCCGCAGGTTCTGGATCAACTGGTCGTTGATCGGGAAGCTGCTGAAATTCGTGATGAACTGGATGTTGCTCGCGTTGAACCACGCGAACGGATCCTGGTGGTTCTCCATCCAGCTCGGCTGCACGGTCCCGCCGATGTACTGGTCCCGCTGCCAGCTCAGGGCCGCCTCGAGCGACAGCGCGTGCTCGCTGGAGGTCGAGAGGTTCTGCGTCCAGTTGCCGATCACGGCCTGCGACGAGGACCAAGTACCCGCCTGCTGCAGCGGATCGTACGTCGGGTAGCCGCTCAGGCCCTGGTTGCGGTCGACGTGGTACGCCATGGAAACCCGCGACCCGGTGCCGAACGAGTACTGCAACTTCCCGTCGATCGTGGTTTGGTCGCTGTTGTTGTTCGCCAGCGCGCCGGCCTGGCACGTCCCCTTCTCGGCCGCCGACAGCACGCGATGCGGTGCCGTGTCGGCGATGACGCCGCCGGTGGTGTAGGGAATCGACGGGGCCGAGTAGCTGCACCCGCCGGAGCTGGAATACTGCACGAAGTGCGGAATCACGACGAGCTGGCTGTCGGACCTCGCGTTCCCCACCTGCAGGGGCACCATCACCGAATCGGACGCCCCGCCGAGCACGAATTGCGGGATGCTCGACGCGCCCAGCGGCCGCAGAGCGTTCCGCTGGCCCTGCAGCGTGGTCGCGACGTAGAACGTGAAGTTGGGGATGATCGGCCCGCCAACCGAGGCCTCGACGTGATTGAGCCCCGAGCCGTACAGTGCTCCCGAGACGTTGTCGGTCGCGTAGCTCACCGACCCGTGGAACTGCGAGCCGCCGGCGCGCGTCACCATCGACACGACGCCGCCCTCCGACTCGCTGTAGGCCGCGCCCACGGCGCCCGTCGTCACCGACACCTCTTCCAGCGCGTTGGTGCCGATCGTGGTTGCGGAGGTGGTGTTCGACGATGAGCCGCCGTTGCCGCCGCCGAACCCGCCGTTGAAGTTCTTGACCAGCACGCCGTCGATGTACGTCGCCTGCGAGCCTGGCCGGCTGCCGCGGATCGAGATCCCGCGGTTGCCCTCGACCACGCCCGGCTGGAGCCGCAGCACCTGGCTCACCGCGTCCACGGGCAACTGCTGAATCACGTCGCCCTGGACGATCGGCTTGCTGGCCACCTGGTCGCGCGGCACGATCGGGTTCTGCTCCACGGTCACCGTGATGCCGGACACCTCGATGGCCCGCTGTTCGAGCACCGGGTTCACCGTCATCGTCTGGCCGGCGAGCACACGGACGTTCCGCACCTCGTTCGGGGCGTACCCGATGTACTGGGCCCGCACCGTGACGACGCCGGACGGAACGTTGTTCATGAAGAAGTAACCCTTCTCATCGCTGGTGGCCTGATACGCCGAGCCCACGATGAGTACCTGCGCCCCTGCGATGGGGGCGCCGGACTGGTCCTTTACCGTGCCTTCAATCTTGCCGGCCGTTCCCTGAGCTAGCAGGCTGCCAGCCCCGAACAGCACCACGGCCACTATGGCCGACGCCACTCTGGCGAGGCGAGAGAAGGCCCAGCGACTACGATGACTCATTGCAGACCTCCACAGGCGTGAACACGCGAGGACACGAAAGACGAACGTGGCAGCGACACGCCACCTCCTTTCGAAACTCCCATCGACGACCAAAGCGGTCTATGCGCTCGTTGGTGAGGCGAGGCAAAAAAACCGCGGCCAATATGCTCCTTGCTAGTCGAGAGTGTCAAGGAACGGTAACAGCGGATGTCCTCTTTCGGGGACATCACCCTGCCGGTGGCGAACTGGCGCCTGAATCTCCGGTGAACCGCTGGCCGAGGGACGCCAGCGACGCGCCGAAGTCCGCCACGTTCAACTTGCGCCGCTCCAGCTCCGCCGCCTTCGCCTTGAGCTCGTCCAGGCGGCTGCGGGTCTCGGCCAGCAGGTCGTCGACGCGCCGCGTCAGCTCCGCCATCACCTGATCCAGCAGTTGCGTCACGCGCTCGGCGTGCGCCTGCTGGCGTCGCGACAGATCGTCGAGCTGCGCGGTCACGCGCTGCGCCAACTCGTCCATGCGCAGGCCCACCCGGCGCTCGAGTTCCGCGACCTGCTCGGCCATGGCGCGGCGCTCGCTCGCCTGGTCACGCTCGAGGCGCGCCAGCTCCGCGCCGAACAGCACCTGGCGGATGGTATCGAGGTCGCCCGTTCCCGGTCCCGGAGATTGCGTCACGACGGCTGCTCCGCCAAGAAAGTGCCCTATGTTAGCGCGCGGTCTCGCACGCCGCCAGGGTGGCGGCGTGGCCGGCGCCGGACGGCGTGCCTGGCGCCTCGCGCCGCCGGCGACTACACGTCGAGCGCGATCATCGCCTGCTGCGGCTCGGCGGGCGTCACCTGCGGCCCACCCTCGCGCAGATACGCGTTGATCTCGCTGCGCACGCCGAAGCGTCCGGGCAGGTAGATCCCCGGTTCGATCGAGAAGCCGACGCCGGCCAGCAGCTTGCGGTCGTCGTGGGTCTCGTAGTTGTCGAGGTGCGGGCCCGAGCCGTGCAGCTCGCGATCGATGGAATGGCCGGTGCGGTGCACGAAGTGCATTCCATAGCCGGCCGCGGTGATCACCTTGCGCGCCACGTCGTCCAGCTCCGCGCCGGTCACGGGCCACCCTTCGCGCCACTTGTCGGTGAGGACGGCCACCGTCTGATCGCGCGCGTCGCGCACCACGTCGAACACGCGGGCGACCTCGCCGGGCGGCGCGCCGCCCACATAGGCCATCCACGTCTGGTCCGCGTAGACGGTGTCGATCCGGGTGCCCGCCCACAGGTCGAGCAGCAGCACGCCGTCCCGCTCGATGATCGTGTCGCCCTGCCCGGTGGGGTCGTGGTGCGGGTTTGCGGCGTGCTCGCCCGCGGCGACGATAGGCGGCTCGTTGGTCTGCAGACCGGCCTGCTCGAACGCCGCCATCACCCAGCGCTGCAGCCCCTGCTCGGTCGGCGTGGCGCCCTGGGCATACCAGCTCTTCACCTGTTCGAACGCCGCGAGCGCGATCTCGCGGAGCAGTTCCGCGGCCCGCAGGTGGTTGGCCAGCTCATCCGGCGTCCAGCGCGCGGCCAGCGCCGTGACCAGCTCGGACGAGGAAACGATTTCGGCTCCCGAGGCGCGCAGCAGCTCGACCACGCCGGCCGGGATGCGGTCGAGATACGGCACCGCGTCCTTGGCGGAGTACTCGATCGCCAGCTTCTTGCCGGAAACCAGGCGCGAAAGCTCCTGCTCCAGCTCCCGCCACGCCGCGTAGGGCCGGACCTCGCCGGGGAAGCCGGCGATCCGGTGCTGCTCGATGCGGTGGGCCACGGCGACCGGCTTGCCCGCGGCCGGCAGCAGGACGAACAACCGCCGGGTCGCGAGCCCGCCCAGCCCCAGGACGCGCGTCGCGACGGGATTCATCCCGTGGAAGTCGAACAACAGCCAGCCGTCGAGTTTCAAGCCGGCCAGCAGCTGGCGGACCTGGGCCAGCACTTCGGGTGTCAGGTAGTCGCTGACGCTCACGACGGTCTCCTTATGGGGCGGTCGAGCGCCACTCGCAGCGCGCGTCGCCGCGCGCCCGGCATGCCGGGTGGAGCATCCCGCCGTCGAAGTCCACTAAGTGCCGCAACAGCTCCGCGAGCCCCGCCGAGAAGAACGCGCACGACGCCCCATCGGGGGTGGCGTGCACCGAGACCGGGTCCGCCATCGTCGCTACGGTGCCCCGGCCGTGTCGCGCCAGGGCGGCGCCGAACACCTCGCCCGCGCACCGCCGCGCGGCCCGGAAGCCGACCGCCCGCCGCGCGAACCGCGGCAGGTGCCGCGCGGCCCAGCGGGTCGGGAACGCCAGGCGCCGCAGCGCGCGCCGCGCCGCCCGCCGCCCACCGTCCGCGAACACCAAGGTGGCGTCGTTGCGGCGGCTCACCAGGCGGAGAATCTGTTCCAGTTCCGCCGGGGCCACGCCCTGGTCGCGGCGAACGACCACCTCGTAGCGGGCGATCTGCGCCGCGACGGTGTCGGAAAGCCCGAGTCGCTTCTTGAGATGCTCGTCGACGTACTCGGCGGCCGCTTCGTCGCGCGGGGAGTCGAGGTGCCGCATCGCCTCGAGGACGGCGAGCGGGAGGATGCTGTGGGCGCGAAATCGATTGCGTTCACTCACGGCGGCGAGCGCCAAGATACTGTCTCCGCGCGCCCGATACCACAGCGAGCGTTGCGCGACGCGGAGGCGCCGCGCTAACTAGAGCGCCGTGCGCTTCTTCCTGTCGCCGGGAGACCGTCCCCGGGCCCTCCTGGTGAATCCCAACCGCGAACGCTCGCCGCAGCCGTGCGTGCCGAACGGCCTCGCGGCAGTCGCGGCGTCGCTGGAGCGCGCCGGGTGGGCGGTCGCGGTCGCGGACCTGTGCTTCGCGCGGGACCCGGAGCGGACCCTGCGCGCCGCCGTGCGCACGACGCGGCCCGACGTCGTCGCGTTCTCCGTCCGCAACATCGACAACTCCGACCTGATCGCCACGGAGCACTACGTGCCCGCGACCCGGCGCCTGGTGGACGTCGTGCGCCGCGAGACGCCGGCCGCCGTGGTCGCGGGTGGAGCGGCGTTCAGCGTGGCGCCCCAAGGACTCGTCGCCGCGCTCGGCGTGGATGCCGGCGTGGCCGGCGACGGCGAAACGGTGGCGGCGCCGCTGCTCGAGGCGGTGGCCGGCGGCCGGACCGGTGAGCTGCTTCCCGGCGTCGCCTGGCCCGGCGGCGCCCGCCCCGCCGCGCCGGCGCTGCCCGCCGACCTCGACGCGCTGCCTCCGAGCGAGCTGTGGCGCTGGGCGGACCTGCCCCGCTACGTGCGCCACGGCGCGACCGCGCCCGTCCAGACCAAGCGGGGATGCGTGTTCGGCTGCGTGTACTGCACGTACCTCAATGTGGAGGGCCGGGGCTACCGGCTGCGCAGCCCCGAGGCGGTGGTGGACGAGATCGCTTCGCTCGCGCGGCACGGCGTCCGGCGCGTCGATTTCGTGGACTCCACCTTCAACAGCCCGCTGCACCACGCCGTCGCGGTCGCCGAGGCGCTGGCGCGCGCGGGCCTCGGCGTCGGCGTCGACACCACCAACTTTACCCCCGCCGTCTCCTCCCCCGAGTTGTTCGCGGCGATGCGTCGCGCGGGATTCCGGTGGCTCGGCATCACGGCCGAGAGCGCATCCGATCCCGTGCTGGCGCGGCTCGACAAGGGGTTCGACACCGCCCGCCTCCGCTCGTGCGCGGTGCGCGCGGAAGCGGCGGGCATGCGGGTGCTGTGGATCTTTCTCGCCGGCGGCCCCGGCGAGAGCGCGGCGACGCTGGACGAGACGCTGCGGTTCGCCGGCGAACGGCTGGCGCGCGACGACGCGGTCTATCTCACAGTGGGGCTGCGGGTGTACCCGGGCACGCCGCTGCAGTCGATCGCGACGGCGGAGGGCCAGATCTCGCCCGCCGACCCGCTGCTCGCGCCACGCTTCTACCTCTCGCCCGCGCTGCCCATGGAGGCGGCGCTGGCGAGGCTCAAGGCGTTCGCCCACGCGCATCCCCGCTTCATGTTCTCGGCCGAGAGCCGCCATCCCGCGCTGCCCATCCTGGTGCGGGTCGCGAGCCTCGTCGGCCTGCCGCGCCCGCATTGGCGCTACCTGCATCTGTTCCGCCGCCTCGCGGGCGCGGGCGCCTGACGTGCGCGACCTGCTGGTCGTGGGAGGAGGGCCGGCGGGCGCCTCGACCGCGGCGTGGGCCGCGCGGACCGGCCTCGACGTCCTGCTGGTGGAGCGGGAGAGGTTCCCGCGCGAGAAAGCGTGCTCCGAGTACCTCAGCCCCGAAGCGACGCGCGACCTCGATGCGCTCGGCGTGCTGGAGGAGATCGAAGCGAGCGGAGCGGCGAAGCTGACCGGGATGCGGATCGTGGCGGACGACGGCTCGGCCGTGGTGGGCCGGTTCCCCGACGCCGGCCCGTGGCACCCCTACCGGCCCTACGGGCTCGCGCTTCCGCGCTCGCGCCTCGACACGATCGTCCTCGGCGCCGCCGCTCGCGCGGGAGCCGGCGTGCGCGAAGGCGTCACAGTCGAGCGGCTGCTGGTCGAGCACGGAGCCGTGGTGGGCGCGGCGCTGCGCAGCGGAGACCGCCGCTGGGAAGAGCGGAGCCGGGCGGTGGTGGGCGCCGACGGCCTGCATTCGCTGGTGGCCAGGCGCCTCGGGCTCTCGCGCCACGGCGGACCGCGGCGCCTGGCGCTGGTGGCGCACCTGACGGACGTGGCGGGAATGGGCGACTGCGGAGAGATGTTCGTGCGGAGCGGGCGCTACGCCGGCCTCGCGCCCATCGGCGGTGGAAGGGTGAACGCGGCGGCCGTGGTGCCGGCGGCCGAGGGGCGCGTCATCGCGCAGGATCCCACGGCCTTTCTCCGCGCGGAGCTTGCCGCCGTACCCGAGTTGCGACGCCGAGTCGCCGGCGCGCGCCTGGTGAGGGGCGTGATGGTGGCCGGTCCCTTCGCGCGCACGACCCGGAGCGCCGTGGCCGACGGGGCCCTGCTCGTGGGCGACGCGGCGGACTTCTTCGACCCGTTCACTGGGGAAGGGATCTTTGCCGCGCTGCGGGGCGGCCGGCTTGCGGCGGCGGCGCTCGCGTCCGCGCTGGCGGCGGGCCCGGCGACGCGGACCGCCCTGCGACCGTACCAAACGGCCCGTCGCCGCGCGTTCCTCGGCAAATGGGCGTTCGAGCGGCTCGCCGCGCTCTCGGCCACGCGCCCCGTTCTGATGCGCCGCTTCACCCGGCGGCTCGCGCAACGTCCGGCCTTCGCCGATTTGTGGGTCGGGGTCGCGGGGGACTACATCTCCCCGGGTGCGCTGCTCGCACCCCGGGCCCTCGCCGCGCTTATCCTATAAGAAGGATCTGCCAGCCACCCTCATTTGGGATCGGGACGACGCCATGCCGCTCGACGAAGCACGGTTCCGCCACACGATGAGCCAACTGGTCACCGGGGTAACGATCGTGACGGCGCGGGTGCCTCGGGGGCGNGCCGTCGGGATCACCGCCAGCTCCGTGACCTCGCTGTCGCTCGACCCACCGATGCTGCTGGTGTGCGTGGGCCGCGACGCAGAAATCCACGACGTGCTGCTCGAGGCGGAGCGGTTCGGCGTCAACGTGCTCGCGGCCGGGCAGATCGAGCTCGCGCGGCGCTTCGCCGATCGCGGGCGCCAGCACTTCGAGGATGGCGAGCTGGCCACCTCACCGGGCGGCGCGCCGCTCCTGCCCGGTTCCCTCGCGCAGATCGAATGCCGGCGCCGCAACCACCTCGACGGCGGAGACCACACGGTCATCACCGGCACGCTCGAGTGGTCGGAGGTCGGCGCGGGGAAGCCGCTGTGCTACTTCGGCGGCCGCTACGCGGAACTCGGCGGGTGACGGCGGATCGGCGCGAGTGGCGGGGCGCCGCGCTGCGCCCGGAGCTGCTGGACGATCCGGCCGCGGACGGAGAGGCGGTGGTCGCGTCGTTGAGGGACGTGGCCCGTGCGAACCGCTTCCTCGGCGGAGCCGCTGCCCCGCTGCGGC
>Ga0031655_10001865_pt1 | contig 12366 bp, 18 predicted proteins | sample FrelakmetHBP12HB_FD_55187 | JGI IMG/M metagenome (GOLD analysis project Ga0031655, IMG submission 55187) | Freshwater lake sediment microbial communities from the University of Notre Dame, USA, for methane emissions studies -HBP12 HB | ecosystem: Environmental > Aquatic > Freshwater > Lake >... | reverse complement strand
TGGAAAACAATACGTGGTCTGTTGATAAGTGAATTGTAGAAAATAGCACTAGAATCCAAGTTCTAATTTCTTGAGTCATGATTCCCCTCCTATCCCGTGGTGCTGTTCTGCGGAGCGGATGCCTTCTACAAATGATCCGTAAAACCAGTCTAGTGAACACCTTTTATCAATCTCCTCCTGAGTCATAGGCTTCCTTTCTTGCGCGGGTCTGGTGTAGAGGTTGTGCTTGCCAACTGGCAATAACTTTATTCCGTGAAACTCATAAGGCCCTTGATCGGTCTCTTTAACATCAACCCACGCCACAGGCTCATCTTCTGGCTCGCAAATAAGGTAATTACGGATTTCTTCAAAAGCGTTATTTAGCCTTTCATAGTAAGCATCATTTTCATCGCAACAAACATCATAAGCATCAATTGCTTGTATCAACAGTTCGCGTTCTTTATTCATCTGTACACCTTTTTGGTATGGCACAAAGTTCTATAAACTTTACTGAGCTTCGCAATAAACCTATTATCCTGTTTGATAAGGGCTTCTTTTACATCAGAGTCCCATTCCTCCCTTTTAAACGGAAAAACCACCATAAGTGGTGTACCAGCCTCAAGCAAGAATGATTCGTCTGCTAGGATCGTTCCTATGAAGTTCACAGGCATGTTGTAACTGTCTGTATCTACAATCCCCGGAAAAAGCCTAAAACGAGACTCAAAAAAGTACTCAGGCTGGTAAAACATGCATGAATAGCCGGGAGGAGTCTTAACCAGCCAATGATTGATGTATTTAAAGTAATCTCTGCGCTTTTCCTTGATAGCTACAGGACACTGGCCGTGCCTATGAAACTCAAGCTTTTCTCCAAGCGTGTAATCACAAAAATCGACTGGATCTCGATCAATTAATGGCGTTATAACCACATCATAAGTGTTTCTGATGATATATCCGCTTGTCATGTAGTCTTTTACAGGCACACAGGACGTAATGGTGTAGGGAGAAACACTGCCTGCTCCACCGTAAGATGGAGCGTCTAAAGGGTCAAAAGTGGCATGAGGAGTCTCTTTGAACCATTCAGGAAAGTGTTTTTTGACAGGTTCAGGCTTATAAAGCTCCATAGATAAACTGTCATTGGTAATGAACTCAATTTTCATCATTTTCTTCCTCATCATCGTTTAGAAACGGAAAGTAATCGTCTGTTTTCCATAAATCTATAAAAGCCAATATGGTGTAAACAGCAAATGCCAAACCACCGGCAATTAAGAAATAGGTCATCTCAAACCTCCTAGTTTCATTTCTAAAACAGTACACTCGGCGCCAATACCTACTGGACGAGTAGCTGTGCATTGCCAGTGCTTTGAATCAACAGTAAATGTGTTTACTGAAAATATCATTGACCAACCTATGAACAAGATGGCAAATGAAATCAAAACAAATGCTGCCTTTACATAATTGACATTAAAGTTCTTCATGTTCTCTCCCATACTCAAAGTGAATCAGTAGTTCTATGCAATGAATGGCTGCGAGAAGATCTCTCTTGCCACCTTTCTTTCTAAAACGAGTAATGTACTTGATGGCCGTGTGCTGACAGGCGTCTAGCTTGTTAGCCATGCTGTACTCCATTGGCTGTATTGACAGATCCTTGTAATGACTGCCGTCAACCTGAGTGTTTAGTGGATTGTCTTTCATGTTGCCCTCATTGATTGGAGTGATTAGATTACTCCTATCATTAGCACATTGCAAATGTTTTTTTATCAGTTTGAGACGCGCAACAGTTTTCCGACAGAGCCAGATGCTAATATTTCGCTAATTCGTGCAATTGACCGTCCACAAGCTTTACACCTGTCTTGGTCTACATGTATCCCGTAAGGATGAGAAGAAGTTACTTTCCATTCGGCCATACCTTTTGGCGTAGTAACTCGGTGGGAATGAGGGCTAGTTTCCCCTCCGCAAGAACACTGCATATACCCCTCTATATATATCTTCTACGTCTACTATGCTGGATGGTGAACAAACCTAGCCCATCCTGAGAGCTAGGAGTTCCTTCATGCTGGACGGAGCCACGCAACCCGACAGTCTTTCCGATTTCTTGCTCTGTCTTCGCCAGCAAGTCCTGCTTCTCAAATCTATCCCATAGTGCAGGTTATCCCCCATCCCCTACTGTTAAACAATGTCCGAAAGGATGGGCGGTCACATAGAAGGAAAATGCGTCATGGGAGTAATTACCCAATCGGACTCAAATTTCTGCCAATAAAAAAGGATTGGTACTACTCCCGATCAGAACCCCTTGTTATCACGTAAAGCGTTTCAGGGGGCGGAAGCAGTCCAATCCTTTCTTATCAGTTCTGATGCTGACGGCCTTAATATCTCACACCTTGAATCGCTTGTAAATACTATTGATGGTAGAATGATAAAAAATATTTTTTGGGTGTGATATGGCAAACGTGAATATTGTAAGTGCGCCACTTGGAGGCAATCTCCAAAGCCTTTTGATGTCGGATGATATCCAGCCGGGATCAGAGCCGTCTTATCAGCTTTGCAAAACTATCTACACATACCATCCACTCGGTAAACGATTAGTAGACGGCCCATTAGAAATGGCTTTGTCTAAGCCTAGACTGATTTCTGTTCCTGATGCTCCAGATGACGTAGCTACTAAAGCATTCCAAACGGAATGGGACACTATGCGCTGTGATCATTACATTATGAACACGATGAGACTGTCTAAAATCTATGGCATCTCTACAATTGCCATGTCTTGTGAGGAATACCCTGACAACGTTCCTATTCCTCCAGAAGAGATGTACAAGATTAATCTTAACTTCAGAGTCTATGATCCGCTTAACACGGCAGGATCTTTGGTTCTGGACCTGAATCCTCAAAGCCCTCACTTCCTAAAGCCTGAGATTGTTCGAGTAGCCAATAAGCCATTCCATCCATCTCGCACCTGCGTAGTGATGAATGAAGATCCTGTCTATCTGTCGTTCACATCATCTGCATTTGGTTATGTAGGCCGTTCTATCTATCAGAGAGCGCTATACCCTCTGAAGAGCTTTATCTCTAGCTTGATTGCTGATGACTTGGTAGCTCGTAAGTGTGGCGTGATCGTAGCTAAGATCAAGCAGCCGGGATCGATTGTTAACAACATTTCTACTGGTCTATTTGCAGGCAAGAGAAACATTGTTAAAGAAGCAGAGACAACTAACGTCATCTCTATCGGACCTGATGAAGACATCTCAAGCATTGACCTGAACAACATTGAAGGCGCATTAATGATGAGCCGTAAGCACATCATTGCTAACATCGCCTCTGCTGCCAACATGCCTGAACACATTCTTAGCCAAGAGAAACTCTCTAACGGCTTTGAGAGTGGTGGAGAAGACTTTAAGATCATTGCTGACTATATCGCTGGCGTACAGAACGAAATGATCGAACTGTTCGACTACTTCACTAAGATTGTTCAGCGTAAAGCATGGAACCCAGAGTTTTACACAACCGTACAGAATCTGTACCCAGAACAATACGGTGATATGTCTTACGATGAGTTCTTCTACGACTGCAAGAACAAGTTCTCAACACGATTCCCAGAGTTAATCGAAGAACGCGAAGAAAAGAGACTAGACACTGAAAAGCTAAAGACAGAAACCATTGTGAACGTAGCTAATGCGTTCCTGCCTACGCTTGACCCTGACAACCAAGCCATCTTGTTCCAGTGGTGTGCAGATAACCTCAACGCCCTAAAGATGATCTTCCCTGACGAACTCCAGTTTGATCTGGATTCATTCAGAGCCAATGCTGAAGAACAAAAGCAAAAGGAAGATCAGAAAGCCAATCAAGAACAGATGCAGGCTATGCAAAACGGCGGTAATTTTGGCGGAGATCCTAACTTGACTGAAGGTAATGAAGTCGCAGATGACTCAATGCCTAAACTAGTAATAGGTAAACTTGGTCTGACCTACGAATACGAATGAACAATCAGTTCAAGACGGTTCTAGATCAAGCAATCACTGAATTTGGTGAACACGGCTTCCGTGATGCTGCCATATTAGCTGTTTGGCTATTATTGTTGAGACAGGCCCTAAAATCGTCGATTTCTCCAGAAAATAAGGCAAATAGCCGTGCTAAAGCCAGTTTGACACGAAAATATGAGCTTTTAGTCAAAAAACGTCGAAAAATACCCCAAATAAAAGTAGATCAAATACGACCTGATTTACGTAGAGAACTGGAAAGAAGAGTCATTGCAACGCAGGGATTGAACGGTTCTATACGAGAATCAGCCGTTGCAGATGTCATTAGACGCTTTGAAGGCTGGGCTACATCTGTNCCAGAAGGTGGTAGCGCTGTTAAGAAGCGTCATATAACAGACTTTATAACCAAGCCTATTACGAAGATCCGCTTAGAGGACTCTCGTGTCCTTGAAGACCAAATGCATAAGCTTGCTATGAATGTAGAAGCAATCATTGCAGACAAATGTGGTGCAATAGCTGGCGTATGGCACAGTAAATGGAGACAGGGCGAACCTTACCGACACAAACACGCAGCCTTTGATGAAGAAGTGTTTACTATTGCCGATAATTGGGCTATTAAGAATAAATTAATGAAAGTCGGTAGTGCTGGATATACCCACAATATAGAGGCTCCGGGTGAGCTTCCATACTGCAGATGCAGCTACGACTATGTGTATGATATTAAAGATCTTCCTGATAAAATGGTAACTAAGAAAGGTCGAGATATTTAGTTAATGGTTAATGAATTAGACATCGCCAAGCAGATCGCATCGGGTGAAGCACCTTCTCCTCAAGTGCTGGATAACTGCGCCTTATTCGCTTTGCGGGTAACTGGCACTGGCGTTGCGTTCAGATCTAAGATCGATCAGTTCGTATATAGAGATCCGGTGTTTTATATGAATGACGAGTTCATTCAAAGATGCGCTGGCATCCCGGTCATATGGGAGCATCCCGACACTAAAAACGGAATGCTCGACAGCAAAGAATTTGCCGAGCGAGTTATTGGATCAATCATGTTCGGTTACCCTGTTGGGGACGATGAAGTCTGGGGTGTGGCCCGAATATATGATCAAGATGCAATAAACGCTATGATGGCATCACAACTCTCGACATCACCCTGCGTAGCTTTTGCCGGAGGTGAGGTACGTCAGGGAGAAAATGGAGAGCCAATTCTCTTTGAACATGAGCCTGTTTTCTTGGATCACTTAGCGATCTGTGAAGAAGGCGTATGGGATAAAGAGGCTGGCCCTACTGGTATTGAAATACAAATCGCAGGTGACTCTATGGAAATAGAAGATACAACTCCGGCTGCTCCTAGCCTCGAAGAACGCTTTGCAAAGCTTGAAGCTCTTGTAGAGAAGGTTATCGGTGCTGAGAAGGCGGAGGCTCAAAAGATTCAGGCAGATGATGCTGATCCATCATCCCTGATGGGTGATCCCGAATTGGGAGAAACCGAAATTAAGGCCGTCGATGCATCCCATGATCTGGATCAAAATGCAGCCGTTACTACAGATGACGATTGCAGCTTTGCAGCAGATGATGGCGATGATGACGATGATGATGATTCCAAAGTAAAGGAAACAGACGAGATGAAAGACAAAATCGTCGCAGCCGATGCTGCAAACAAAGCGATGATGGCTACGATTGCAAAGCTTCAGGCTCGAATTGAAGCAATGGAATCACCAGCATCTGATGAAGACCGTAATGCTCTGTCAATTGCACAGCGTAAAGCTGACGCAGTTTATGCAGCGTTTTCTGACTCTGCGCCTACACCACTCGTAGGTGAACAGCCAATGGCTTATCGCCGTAGAGTTCTTGCTGGACTTAAAAAGCACTCTGATACATGGAAGTCTGTAGACATTTCTGCTATCAAAGATGAAGCAATGCTGGGTATCGCTGAAGAGAAAATCTTTGCTGATGCAGTTGCGGCTTCTAGCTCACCAGCGACGATTGGTCGCGGAAATCTGGTCCCACGTAAGCGCGTAGCTGATTCTGGTCACACCATTATCGAATACAGCGGTGATCCAGAAAATGTTTGGGGCGCTTTCAAGCATCCTAAAGCATCTGTTACTGGCTTTAACAAAGGAGTCCACTAATGTCTATCTCAATTAATCCCTTTGTAACTACGAATGCATATGGCACATTCAGCACTCAGTCTGATGGTTATGTGCAGGGTGAGTTCCTCGACGATCCAGCGATCCGTTTCCAACTTGCTGGTGGACCTTTGGCAACTGCTGAAACACTCCCAATGTGGGGTGGTGTAGCAATTTCTGAAACCACTGACAACTCTGGCACAATCGGTCTGGGCGGTGCAATTGCTCGTGCATCAGCAGAAGCTAACCTGACTGGTTTCTCTGTATTCTCTCAGGCATATGCTTGGGTACAGACTCCACAGTCTCCAGTGCCATTGGCTGCTAACGGTCAGACGATCCCATTCTTCCGTTTGGGTTCTAATGCACGTATCCCAGTTGCATGTGACGCTACGTTGGCAGCTTCTTTGGCTAGTGGCCTAATCAACCAGCAGGTTGCTTGGGATTTCACTAACCAAGTTCTGATTGCGTACACCACAGGTACAGCGCTTCCAGTTAAGGTTGTAGACGTACAGATCGGCAATAGCAAGATCGTAGCCTATGATCCTGTCACTGGCTTCGCCACTTGGACAAACACGGGCAGCGTTGCTGTCATCCAAATCTAAAGGAGCAATCAGATGGCTGGTTCTACAAACAGTTCTTTTATTACCGTCAACCCTAATTACATCATGCCCGATGTAATTCTGCAGTATCAGCAGCTTTCAGGGGCGTTTGACATTCTTCCAGATGGCAACCCAATGGTTCGTCTTGGCGAAGGTGACCTGTATGTGTACGTGAAGAAATTCGACGTTCGCACAAAACAGGCGTCTGGCCAGACTGGCTACAACATGCTTCCCGGTGCCTCTATCGTACCTAGCTACATCAGTACGCCAACCTACTTGGTTCGTACTCGTGCTGAGTATGATCATCACGACATCGCTGCAGCAAGCGTATGGGGCTACAGCCTGCCAGAAGCACAGCGTTTAGCTATGCGTCAGGGTATCTTCCAGCAGCTTCGTAATGCTCTTCTCTACGGCTTCACACCAGCCAACGGCGAAGGCATTCTGAACACTGCTAACGCTACTCGTCTTAACTTGCCACCTGATAGCAATGGCAACACTACTATCAGCACATATGACAATGGTCAGTTGGCTATTTTCTGGTTAACCCAGATTGCTGCTGCTAAGACTCGTATGTTGCAGATTGGTATGCCACAGAAGATTGTCATCACTTCTCCACAGAGAGTGTTGGCAGCTATGCAATACCAAGGCGTAGTTCAGTTGACTCAGTTCCAGCGCGAAGGCGCAGGCGTTAACAGCATCACTGGCATGGTTGAGTCCGTAGCTGGCTGGTCTGGCGACAGCGTTGAATGGAACGTGGATGACACTCTGATTGGTAAGGGTTCTGGCGGTACAGACGCTATCATCCTGAACATCCCAGAAGTGAAGAAGCCTACAACGACTGGCATCAACACCAACGAATTTGCGAAACTGGCTCCCGGCCTCGAAGCAACTTCATTGATGCTCTGCGACATGGCTGCTCCACGCGAAATCGTGGCTCCTCTTCCCGGTGGCGCAACTGACGTCCTGATGGAACTCCGTGCAACCTCTGGTTGGGGTCTGCGTCCTGAGTCCATCACTATTGTCAGCGCAGCTTACTGATAGTTGGTAGAATTGAGGTGCGGGGGGAAACTCTCGCACTTTCAATAATTAAGGAGCGCAANATGCCTAAATTGTACGTATGTAATACATCGCAACAGAAGCATGAATTNATCTACCGGATNCCCGAAAGACTTCAGACTTCTGCGCCTATAACNATTCAGCCCGGATCACAGGCAATGATCATTGATGCACCCTCAGAAGTGCTTGATGCCATCGTTGANNANCACCGTATCTATGGCATGAAACANCAGAATGAAGTGGATACCCGTTCATTTAACGGNCTNATTTATTCTGTTGATAAACCAGTTGAGCTGGAAACGATTTTCTTGGCTGAAGAAGCCAACACTGAAGTGCTACAGGCACAAGGTAGCGAGATTCGTCAGAATCAGGCTGCTGCTTTCAGTGAAAAATTAGACTCTGAGTTAGATTCTTCAGTAGCTTCCCTATCAGTTGAAGTAATTGAAGAGAAGCGACCCGGTGTTGACTCAAGCCTAAGCGAGACTATCGCTGTAGACAAACCAAATAGAGGACGTAGGTAATGGGGCCAACGCTGGAGGGTTATGTCACTTTTATAAGGACCGTTGCAGGCATTGACGCTATTGCTTTGCCTGATAATTCTCCAGCGATAACCACTTCCTACGGCGCTGCTCTAGAGATAGTTAACCTATCTATTGGAATGGTGTCCTCCATGATGTACCCCGCTGCGGTTTATAACCTAGGGGTAGATCTTTTGATCCATTGGGCGCCCGATGTTGATGGATCAACCTATTTCGCTGATGCTCGTAAAGCATACGGCACATACAACTTTGTAGCAGGTGTTCTGTCTGGTAGCCATGATGAGTCTACTGGACAAACCATAAACAACCCTGATTTCTTTAAAGGTATGCAGATGTCTGATCTGTCTAACCTAAAGACTCCATTTGGTAGAGCATATTTAGCAATAGCTCAATGGTACGGCCCCACAATCTGGGGTGTTTCGTGAAACTCCATCTAGGTGTAGAAGTTGAACATCCTGATTACTACAGTAGTGGTCATCCTAGTTACACTGCTAATCATAAATCGACTGCTGATGTAGCTAACGAGCTAGAAAAGCAATACGGGATCATGCAAGTGTTTTTTGATGAACATAAGCAACAGATTGCCGATACGATAGCTAATGCCTTGTTGCAGGGTATAAATGGCGTTCACTCTGATCATTATCAGCTTGAAAGTATTGAGCGTGATTTTAGATTAGATGTGATCCAAAAGCAGTTTGATGGTAAGACGAAAAAACCTTCTCCTACCAAAGCAAGCCTTATGGGCGTTAGTAGCCGTAGAAAGAGAGCTACGGGCGTTCCTCGCCCATCTTTCTTGGATGGCGGTGAGTATATGGGTTCATTTAGGGCTTGGGTAGAATGAGCATTCTAAACGAGCAAAACAAGACTTCAGAATCACAAATGGCGTCTGCGCTGAAGCAGGGATATTCTCAGCTATCGGCCAACGAAACCATAACTCTTGAGAAGTACGTTCGGTTTATTCTTCCGCTAGACGGTTATGTATTTTGGATTAAGGCCAGCCAATTGGTCTATCCATATCCTCCCGGCACACAAACTGTAACCAATGCGCCAAACACCATAACGGTACAAGGTTCATTCCATTACTCATCTACTCAGGTTCAGAAATCTGATAACTCAACAGGTATTCAGGACGTCATTCTGACAACTGATTATGAGCTTGTTGACTTTGATACATTGCAACCAAGTGAGATGTATATTGGATTGTATGCATCATTCCGATTTGGCTTCTCTAAGCAGGGAAATTACTACCAGCAATCCAATCTATGGCACTTGCGTGGTCAGGCTATTTACCCTTATATGGAGACACAGATCGTAGATGACTTGTCTACGTTCGATACAAGCTCTGTAATCGTTTCTAACAGCCTTCCAATTTGGTTGGCTATGAATGCATATGCTCCAGTCTATCCGTCGTTCCTAGTGCCTGAGAATCTCACTCCGCCATATATTGTGGCGATGATTGAACCTAGTGAAACGAAAAGCTTACAGCCAATCCCTTGGGTCAATACAGAAGGAATCTGGCAATTAGCTAAGGACAAAGTTCATTTGATTATTTATGGGATGCGTAATGAAGAAGTTCAGAACTACGTCCAGTACATAATCCAGCAAAGTCTTTACCCCGGTCTATTCGGTATTTTACAAGCGGGGTTTAGTGTTCAAGATGAAAAGGTTCTGCAATCAGAACTCAATGTCATCGCTGAACAAAAGCGCATCACATTGGATATAAGTTATAACCAACATTCGTTATACTTGTATGCGATCAAGTACATACAGGATGTGCTACCCGTTGAAGTTTCAATTAATCCATTCCCTGCAGGAGAATAGAAATGCCTCAAAATCCTTTAGCTGCAACAGTAGCCGTCAATGCTTCTGGTGTACAAAAACCCGTTTTAGTTGATATTGGCAACCGTCAGGTTACCGTACCATCAACCTCTTCTAGACTGAACGTAACTGCTGCAACTGTTGTTAAGGCATCTGCAGGTTTCGTTGCTAGCGTAAATGTTATTGTTGCTGGCAGTGCGCCCGGAACATTAAATGACTGCCTAACAACTGGCGCTGCTGCTGCTGCGAATCAAATTGCAGTTCTACCTAACACTGTTGGAAGCTACGAGCTTGCTTTCCCTGCAGCTACAGGTATCGTAGTAGTTCCCGGCACAGGTCAGACTATCGCCATCTCTTACGTCTAAGGTGACATCATGGCTAATTACTGGAACAAAATTGTTCAGCTTAATGTAAGCGAGACAATTGCTGCTACTCCAAGCACACTGCAAGGAACGGCTGCTATATTGTCAGTTGGCTCGACGCTGCAAAACACTGGATCACTTACATTGATCGCAGGCGCAGGTCAGTTGTCAAACTACATTCTGCCCCCAACGATCATTTCTAATGCATCTTGGTCATCTGGTCTTGTCACAATCACGACATCTACTCCAATAACATTTGCAATTGGAACAACGATCCCAATTGTTGTGAGTGGAATGACGCCAATTGCCTATAACGGTACATTTACCGCCACGGTAGCTGGTGCCAACTCATTAACCTACTCTTTGGTATCAAACCCCGGAACTGCAACCACGTTTGGTTCACTCATCACGGGATATCAGCAATCTTTAATTGCTGCTGATGCAACATGGTGGGCAAATGGATCTGCTGCTGCTTACTACCTGTTTGAAGCAGGCGCGGTAACAAGGGCTGCTGCTCTAACTGAAATCCAATCTTACATCGCAGCTAACCCGCATACAGTGTACGCATGGGTTCTGTTATTAGGATTTGACTCAGAATCAACGCTGCCAGCGTTCTTGTCACAGTACGAAGCTTTGAATGCTTTGGTTACGTTCTACGTACCTTGCACAACTTCGACCTATGCATCTATCGCTGCGACAAATGCTAGAGAGGCAATGGCAACCATTCAGTCTCCGGGCGCTGCTGCAACGGAAATGGATGTTGCTGCATATGCTCAGTTCCTGACAGCATTCAGACCTTCACCTACAAACCGTCTGCCTCCATCACAGTACACGTATACGTATGGCACAACAGCCTATTCACCAATTACGAATGCCATGATGGATACACTGGTTGCTGATAACATCAACTTTATCTCAACTGGAGCAGAAGGCGGAATCTCTAACACGATTCTCATAAAGGGTGCGATGCTTGATGGTACCCCAGCTAACGTAAAATACGCTATTGATTGGGTACAGATTCAGTTGGATCTTGCCTTATCAAATGCAGTAATTAACGGAAGCAACAACACGTTGAATCCTCTCTACTACAACCAAGAAGGCATCAACAGCTTGCAGGCAGTAGCAAGAACAGTAGCTGTTCAAGCTATTTCTAGCGGTCTTGCTCTTGGCACAGTAAATCTGGTTCAGCTTGATCCTACGGTATTTGCGAACAATGTTGCTAATGGACTCTATGCTGGTCAGTTTGTGATCAACGCAGTTCCATTCAACCTGTATGTGGCTCAGAACCCATCTAACTATGCTCAAGGCATATATGGCGGTTTCCAAGCATCATTTGTACCTCAGTACGGATTTACGCAGATTGTCTTTAACCTGAACGCGACACAGTTTGCTTAGGAGTAAAATATGAGCAATCCATTACTTATTCCCGGCAATCTAAATCGGGTAAGAGGTTCGATAGTTGTTGCCAGCAACACCGCATTGAACATTACGGCATCTTATCTTGGTAAAGACGGTATCAGTCTTGCTCCAGAAGGAGATGCGTCTACAACCATTCAGCTTTTGACAAGCACCACGATTAGTGAAGAACCGTATCAGTTGGTAACTGTTACGGCCAACATCACGAAGTCTCTGGCGTTGTCAGCGGCTTATCTGGAACAGATTCAGAAAAGCACGATCCTCGGACAGTTGATTGTCAGTCTGGACACAGATGTAATCCCTTCGTTCACCATTGAGAACGCTTCAATCAGCAACTGGCAACAGTTGTCGGCTGCAGGCACTCAGGCTGACTTCCCGATTACATTCCGTGGATACTGGCTGATCAACAACGATCTGTGGTCAGCTATTTAGTCTGAACATGAATGGGTGGGAACGGAGGCATCCGGCTGGGATTTGCGCCCTAGCACCCCACC
>Ga0031655_10001863_pt1 | contig 12370 bp, 13 predicted proteins | sample FrelakmetHBP12HB_FD_55187 | JGI IMG/M metagenome (GOLD analysis project Ga0031655, IMG submission 55187) | Freshwater lake sediment microbial communities from the University of Notre Dame, USA, for methane emissions studies -HBP12 HB | ecosystem: Environmental > Aquatic > Freshwater > Lake >... | reverse complement strand
CTCAAAAATCACAGACCCTCAAAAATCACTTGACAAAAGATAAAATTTATGATTAGTTGGTTCAACTGAATCAATTGAAGCGATAGAATGGAAAAGCGGACNCTTTCTTTAAAGAAGCTGACCAACACCCTTTTGAAGAATGGATCGAGGGAGATGACCGGCCGCTCCCGAGGCGTCCGGATTCGAGAGGCCCTTGAAAAGATTTTAGGAGAGGAAAAAGGACCCCTCCGCGTCGTTCTCGATTTCTATGGGATGGGTTCCATCGATTTTTCATGGGCGGATGAGGTCGTGGCCAAAATGATCTCCCGATTATGGAGCGGTGAATATGGAGAGAAATTTCTTGTTCTGAAGAACCTCAATCCTTCCCAGGCAGAGAACATCGGGGTAGCCCTGGAAAGAAAAAAGTTGGCGGTTCTGACCACCGGACCGGAAGGGTGGCGAATCATCGGTTCTCTGAATAATTATTTAATCCACACCTTAAACCAAGTGATGAAGAAAAGGCAGTTGACGCTGAGGGAACTATCCGAGGAGGAAGGGATTGAGATGAACACGAGTGGCACCCGGCTTCTCAATCTTTATAAAAAGCGCCTTGTGGTGCGAGTGGAGGGGCCGATGATGGGAAAGGACGATCCTCATCGGGGAAGGCAATATATTTACCAATCCCTCCTTTCATAGAGGAGTGCGATGGCAGAACTAAGGAGAGAACCCGTTACAAGAATGTGGGTGTTGGTCACCAACGATCACCCGAAAGGTCCATCGGATTACCTTCCTTTTAAACCTCCCTATCGACGTCAAGAGGCGGAGGGTCCCTGTCCTTTCTGTCCGGGCAATGAAGGGATGACCCCCCAAGAAACTTTTTCATTGAGCCGTGATGGGGGGAGATGGTCTGTCCGAGTCATCCCCAATAAATTTCCTTCCTTCCATATCGAAGGGGACTACGACCGAAGACCGGAGGGGATGTACGATGTCATGGAAGCCATCGGTGCCCATGAGATCGTCGTGGAGGCCCCTGAGCACCATCAGAGCCTGGCCACCATGGAACCCAAGCAGATTGAGAAAATCCTCCTGGCTTATAAGGAAAGGCTAATCGACTTGGAGAAGGATCAGCGATTCCAACAATTTCTTATTCTNAAAAACTATCCCGGCATCTTCAATCAACATCCCCACTCTCATATCATGGCCATGCCGGTCATCCCGAAGAGAATTGACGAAGAGATCTGGGGGACATTGGATTACTATCAACGCAAGGAACGCTGCATTTTCTGTGACATTATTAAAGAAGAAATTTCTATGAAGAAAAGGGTGATTCTGGAAACAGTGCATTTTTTAATTTTCTCGCCATTTGCTTCCCGCTACCCCTTTGAAGTCTGGATCGTCCCGAAGGGTCACTGTCCTGATTTTCATCGCCTCACGGAAGAAGAGATGGTAGATCTTTCCGTTGCAATCCAGTCGCTGTTCCATTGTTTTTTTAAACTCCTTTCTGATCCCCCTTATAGTCTTACTTTTCATACTTCCCCTGTTCAGAATCGATTCCATCGGCCAGAATACCACTGGCATATCGAAACCCGATTACGGATTGGATTGCGAGAAGGGTTTGAATGGGGGACGGGTTTCTTTGTCAATCCCACTCCTCCTGAAGATGCTGCGAATTTTTTAAGAGGGGTGGTATAGAAAGTGAAGCGTTCGGAGTGATGGGTTAAGAGTTTAGCAAGATGGCGATTGATTTGAAAAGACCGAATCGGTTCAAAGGGCGACCTTTTGAGGCCAAAAGGAAGAGAAGGAAGTGGGTTCTCCTTTCAGGGTCTTTTCTCATTGGGTTTTTCCTTCTCATCTACTTTTTTGTACTCCCTTCTACTCCTCCACTGCCCCCCGCTGCTCCTCCTGCCTCCATTCCACCGACTGCCCAGGAGCCCCCACTCCATACCATTGAAGGGGATGTGAAAGAACGAAGCACTCTTTTTCAATCCTTGTCGGGGAAGAACATTCCTCTTCGTTGGATCGATCTGATTGTCTCGAAATTAAAACCCTACGTGAATTTTAAAAAGATCAAAGGGGGCACTTACCGTTTCATCACAGATGTGAAGGGGGAATTAGTGAAGTTTATTTATGAAGCAAGTCCGACAGAGATTTATGAGATTGAAAAAGATCCCCAAGGATATGTGGCTCAAAGGAAGAAAGTCCTCCTCGAAACCCATCTGGTGAAGGTCGTCGGAGAAATCCGTTCCTCTCTCTTTGAGGCGATGGATGCCGTCGGAGAACAGGACCCCTTGACCATCGCCTTTGCTGAAATCCTGGCCTGGGAGATCGATTTTTATAAGGACGCCCGGGAAGGGGATCGATTCAAAGTGGTGGTGGAGAAGATCTATAAAGGAGATCAATTCATCCAATATGGAACCCTCCATGCCGTAGAATATCAGCGGGGAGAAAAAATCATTAGAGGGATCCGATATAAAGATGGGTATTATAATGAAAAAGGGATTTCCCTGAGGAAGGCGTTTTTAAAGGTTCCTTTAAGGTTTAACCGGATCAGTTCGAAATTCAGTCGGGCACGAAAGCACCCCATCCTAGGAGGAATGAGGCCTCATTTTGGTGTGGATTATGCGGCTCCACCCGGTACACCGATATGGGCTGTGGCAGATGGAACCGTTACCTCTTGCGGTTGGAACAGTGGATTCGGGAACCAGGTGGTCCTCCACCATATGAATGGTTATATGACCTGTTACGGTCATCTTTCTGGTTTCGGCCCTGGGATCAGAAAAGGAGTGAGGGTGAGACAGAAACAGGTCATCGGATATGTAGGATCTACCGGTCTCTCCACTGGACCTCATTTGGACTATCGGGTGGCCAAGGATAGTCAATTCCGGAATCCTCTAAAAGANACCTTTCCCACAGGCCTTCCCATCGAAAAAGGGGAGATGGAAACATTTCATCAAAAAAGGGATGAGATGTCGGTTTGGCTTCAAGGGGATTCACCTTATGGGAGGAAAATAGAAGAGGGGGGGAAAATAAAAATTGAGCTGGTAGAGTGAGGAGAATATGGAACAGAAAAAAAAGATTCTCATTGTGGATGATGAACGGGATATTGTCAAGGCGGTGATGATCCGACTTCAAGGAGCTGGATATGAGGTCGTCACCGCCTTTGACGGGGCCCAGGGTGTTTTTATGGCCCACAAAGAAAAACCGGATCTTATCATCCTCGATATCCGAATGCCAGCCGGGAATGGGTTCAGCGTTGCCCAGAGATTAAAACGCTCCATGCACACCTTTACCATTCCTGTGATCTTCCTGACAGGGAGTCCGGAGAANAATGCAGAGAAAAAGGCGATGGCACTGGGAGCTCGGTTTTATATTAAGAAACCTTATGANCCCGAAGAGTTATTAGATGCGGTCAAAAGGGCGCTGGAGAAAGANGTTGATCCCAATTCAGGTCAGAGGAATGATTGATTAGATGTCATGCTAGAAGAAGATTTTGTGATTCAATCCAATATCCGGAGAATGTTAATCCGTACCAGCATCGATTATTCTAAGATGGATTTCGGAACGGTGAAAGGAGTGGTATACCTCCGGGGAATTTTTCAAGTGTCTCGTCTTTATGCGGATGGGGATGAAGAGGAGAAGAAGGAATTTACAGTGAAGACGCTTTATTCATTTGAAAAAAAGATCAGAAGTATTTCTGGGGTCACCGATGTCATTTTTCAATTCTCAATTGGAGAAAAGAAAGGGGTCAATGGGTCCCCGTTGAAGTAAAGAAGAAGGAAGAAGAGGATGAGAACAAGACGGAATCCAGTTTATAAGCGGATTTTGGGCGAGATCGAAAATGAGATTCAGATTCATCCCCATTATGCGGATCTCCAAAATCAGTTCGCTCTCCTCTTGATGGTCGTGGGAGAGATGGAGAAAGCAGAGAACCATTTTTTAAAGGCCCTCCGCCTGAACCCGAAGTATCGAGAGACCATTCTCAATTTGGGTTTTTTGTATATGGAGATGAAACGATGGAAGGAAGCTGAAGAGATTTTCCTCGCCGAGGTGAAAAGACATCCGAAGGAGGGTTTCCTTCATCATGTCTTAGGGATTTTATATCTTCAAACCGGAAGGCAGAAGGAAGCCGCTGCTCGAATTCATAAAGCGATTCAGTACCGCTCTGACTACCGAGACTATTATAAGAAGAAGAGGATATGGCAGAGAGGAGTGGTTTACCTTGATCAGAAAGCAGAAAGGGGATTAAAAAAGATTCATTTAAATGACCACTACGCCCAATCCCACAACTTCATTGGTCTCTATCTTGCAAAAAAAGGGAAATTCACCCAGGCGGTCAAAGAGCTTAGAAAGGCCGCGGGGCTGAAACCGGATGAATTTATTTTTCATGTTAACCTTGGAACCATCTATTACTATCAAGGAGTTTACCCAAAGGCGATTCAGGAATTTCAGAAGGCTTTGAAGATCGATCCCTCTTATGGCATGGGATATGCGAACCTCAGTTATGTCTATGGTTTGATGCGTCGTACCCATGAGGCCCTTCGCCACATGAAAAAAGCGGTTCAGATGAACCCTCAGTATGCAGATCTCCATTATAATTTGGCCCTTCTCTACAGTGATCGGAAACGATATGGGGAAGCTGTCTCTGAATTGAAGAAGGCCCTTCGGATCAACCCCAACTACCTCTTTGCAAGAATCAATTTGGGTGTCCTGTATGAGGATCAGAAAAGATGGGAAGAAGCAAGAAGAGAGTATCGAAAGATCCTCCGGATCACGCCCGACGATGAACACATTCGAAAGCGTTTGAAAAGAATCTCCTGACCGAGAGGAAGGAAAACGATGGCCTCTCCCAGTTCGAAAAAAATACCTGTTGTTCAATCCATCCTGGTCATTCACCAAGGCGCCCTCGGCGATTTCATCCTTGCCTTGCCTGCCCTCGAAACCATTCGAAAAGCTTTTCCACATGCCAAATCGGTCATCATGGGATATCCGAGAATTCTGGAGTTGGTGGAAAAGCGATTCTATGCCGAGGAGATCCTCTCCATTGATCAAAAAGGAATGGCTACTTTCTTTGTTCGAGAAGGGTCCCTGGACTTCACCCTCTCTCAATTTTTTAAAACATTCGATCTCATCGTCGTCTTTGGAAAAGATGGGGAAGGAACGGTCATTGGAAATCTGAGAAGGGTTTGTCAGGGTCGAATTCTTCACATTAACTCCTTTCCACCCTGGGATGAGAAGGTTCATTTAACGGATCATCTTCTCAAACAATTTGCCCAATACGGGCTTCCCGTATCCGAGTCAAATCCCAGACTTCATCTGAAAGAGTCGGATCGAGAATGGGCAAGGGATTTCTGGAAAAGTAAGGGGGTCACCCTGGAAGAGCGATCGAAGGTGATCATCCTCCATCCTGGGAGTGGAAGCAAGAAGAAGGTTTGGCCTCTGGACCGATTTATAAACCTCGCTCATACTCTTCAAGATCATCCCGGCTCAAAAATCCTCATCGTTCTTGGTCCAGCCGAGGGGCCAGAAGTCCAGAAGGCCTTTGAGNGAATGGGACCCGCCGCCCCCATTCTGGCAAAGGGACTTACACTTCTCCAACTGGCCTCNGTGATGGAAGGATGCTGGTTTTTTATCGGAAATGATTCTGGTATTTCTCATATGGCCGCNGCATTAGGACTTCCCACGATCGTCATTTTTGGGCCGACGGATCAAAGGGTTTGGTCGCCGAGGGGAGAAAAGACATTTGTGGTTTGCAGGGGAGTCCATTGCTCTCCCTGTCCTCAAGAGCGATTTTTCCAATGTAAGGATTTTGAATGTCTGAGAGGGATTGAAATGGGGGAGGTTCTAGAAGGTTTGGAGAAAATAGGAGTTGAATTTAAATCTTGAGAAAGGAGGAAGAAGATGGAAGAGAAGAAAGTGGGGGAGATTATAAAATTTTTTGGGAAGATTGGTGTCGCGGCNATACAGTTATCCGAGGGATCGTTGAAGGTTGGAGATACTATCCACATTGTCGGCCATACTACCGATATCACGCAACCCATCGATTCCATGCAGATTGAGAACAAAAATGTTCAGGAAGCAGGGCCGGGTGCAGATATCGGGATTAAGGTAAAGGATCGAGTGAGAGAACACGACGTCGTCTATAAAGTCGTGGAGTGAACCCCGTTAGAAAGGAGGGAGCTTTACCTCCCGCCTTTCAATAAAGACCTAAAATATTTTATTTGAGGTCATCACTGACAAATATGGCGGGGTTTTCTAACGGGGTGAAAGGGTGGTTTTTAAAAAGGCTGGAGCTCAAAAGGGAAAAGAGTGTTCTACTTGCGGGAAAGAAGTGGGCCTCCTTTCGCAAACCCTTCCAGTCTGTGTGGAATGCCTTCGATCAGGAAAGGAGAACATCCACCCTTTCATTCAGAATGCTCATCATCGTTCCCGGGAACCATTCCGATTGGTGAATACCCCTCCTCAAAATAAATCTGGACTCCCTTGCCAAGTCTGTGTCAATCAATGTCAGATTTCAGAAGGGGAGTGGGGTTATTGCGGGCTGAGGACTCAAAAGGAAGGAGTGCTTCAAGGGGTTTCGTCAGAAAAGGGGAATGTGAGCTGGTATGATGATGGGCTTCCTACTAATTGTGTTGCCGATTGGGTCTGTCCAGCTGGGACAGGTGCTGGCTATCCTCAATTTGCTTATACCTCAGATCCAGAATATGGGTTTAAAAACCTGGCTGTGTTTTATCACGGATGTTCCTTCGACTGTCTTTTCTGTCAGAATTGGACACATCGAGAAAGGGTTTGGGATAAGAAAAGAATCACTCCTGAAGAACTCGTCCAAGCAGTGGATGACCGTACCAGTTGTATCTGTTATTTCGGTGGGGACCCCACTCCACAACTTCCTCACTCCATCAGAGTTTCTCAAAAGGCCATAGAGAGGGCGAAGGGCAGGATTCTTCGAATCTGTTGGGAAACGAATGGATCGATGAACCCAGATCTTTTAAAGGAAATGGTTGATCTCTCTTTGACCTCAGGGGGATGTATCAAATTTGACATCAAGGCATGGAATGATTCCCTTCATGCCGCTCTTTGCGGTGTCTCCAATGAAAGGACAAAGAGAAATTTCGAGCGGGTGGTCCCATGGATTAAAGAGAGACCCGAGCCACCTCTTTTGATTGCCAGCACCCTTCTTGTTCCAGGCTATATTGATGAAGAAGAGGTTCGGGGAATATCAAGATGGATTGCTTCCCTCAATCCAGATATCCCCTATGCCCTGTTAGCCTTTTACCCTCAGTTCTTTTTCAACGATCTACCCGTGACTCCCAGAGATTTAGCCATCCGTTGTAAAGAGGTAGCCGAAGGAGAAGGACTCCGAAGGGTGAGAATTGGAAATTTACACCTGCTATGAAAAGGTGCTCAAAAGGCTGGGGAAAGGATAGTATGAAATGAAGACCGGCGTGGCCCATCTTCCGCTCCATTATGGGAAAGCACCCTCTTGGCTTTTCCAAAGGATGAAAAGCCTTGCAAGGGAAATTACCCTTTTCATCATCAATGCTTATGGAACGGAAGAAATGCTTTTCCGACTTTCTGACCCTTTCTGGTTCCAGGCTTTTGGCTGTGTGTTAGGGTTTGATTGGTACTCGAGCGGCGTGACGACGACAGTCTGCGGTGCAATGAAAGAGGGGATCAAAGGGATGGAAAAGGAACTGGGGTTCTTCATGGCGGGAGGGAAAGGAAGGGCCTCCAGAAAGACTCCCATTGAAATCGAGGAGATTTGTAATCAAAGAGCCATGAATGGGACCCCTCTTATTTATGCAAGCCGGATGTCTGCAAAGGTTGATAGTGCAGCCGTTCAGGATGGGTATCAAATTTATCATCATACTTTCTTCTTCACCCAAACCGGACAGTGGGCAGTGATCCAACAAGGCATGAATGAGGAAAACCGGTATGCCCGAAGATATCATTGGTTCAGCCAGGGGATAAAAGATTTTGTCTGTGAACCGCACTGGGCGGTGTGTTGTGATCAAAGAAAAGAAGGTTTAAATCTGGTTGCTCATGAGAGTGAAAGGACCAGACAAGCGATTACAGATCTTTCCCATGAGAAAACAGAATTTTTGATCGCAGAAGGAAAAAGAGCAATAGAACTTTATCTCCCCCGAGAGCATCCCATTCCAATGGAGGAAAGCCGTCTGGAGAGATTGGAAAAGATTTTTATCCAAATCTATGACCGTTCGCCAAACAATTTTGAGGAGCTTCTTGGAATCAAAGGAGTGGGTCCTAGAAGCCTTCGGGCACTGAGCCTGATCTCAGAGCTGATTCACGGGGTCAAACCCAGTTTCAAAGACCCAACTCGATTCAGTTTTGCTCATGGGGGAAAGGATGGTCATCCCTATCCAGTGGATCGGAAGGTCTATGATAAGACGATTGAAGTATTGAAAGGGGCGATTGATAAAGCCAAGGTAGGAGATCGAGAAAAGATAGAAGCCATCCAGCGGTTAAGACATTTCACTGAGAGTGCAGATGGCAGATCGCAGATTGAAAAATCTTAATTTAAAAATCTGAAATCTAAAATCTGATATTTGAAATACTATGCGATTTATTGCCGATTTTCATATTCATTCTAAATTCAGCCGAGCCACAAGCAAGGAGATGGAGGTGGGAACCCTTGATCGATGGGCAAAGAAAAAAGGAATTGGACTTCTCGGGACTGGTGACTTTACCCACCCAATCTATTTTGCAGAGTTGCGATCAAAATTAGAGCCTTTAGGCAATGGTCTCTTCAAGCTGAAAAAGGGGGATCAGGGCGTCCAATATATTTTAACGACAGAAGTGAGCAATATCTATACTCAGAATGGAAAGGTAAGGCGGATCCACAACCTCATTTTTGCCCCCAGTTTTGAGGTGGTAGAGGCCATTCGTTCTAAATTGGGAAACCTTGGAAAACTCTCTTCAGATGGGAGACCCATTTTTAGTTTTACTGCAAAAGAATTGGCGAAGATGATCTTAGACATTTCCATGGATTGCCTGATCATCCCTGCCCATGCCTGGACACCTTGGTTTTCGATCTTTGGGGCTAACTCAGGATTCGACTCCATTGAGGAATGTTTTGGAGAACTGTCTCCTCATATCCATGCCATTGAAACAGGCCTCTCGTCGGATCCTGAAATGAATTGGAGGTTGTCAGCCCTCGATCCCATTACCCTCCTCTCCAATTCAGATGCCCACTCTCCAAATCGGTTGGGAAGGGAGGCCAATGCCTTCGATTGTGCATTGGATTATCAAGAGATTGCTGAGACGATTCGAAAGAAAGATCGAAAGAAACTTCTCTTCACCATCGAATTCTTTCCAGAGGAAGGGAAATATCATTATGATGGGCATCGTCAATGTGGCGTGATCTTCTCTCCCTCCCAAACGAAGGCGAACCAGTACCTCTGCCCGAACTGTCGTAAGAAGTTGACGGTCGGGGTGATGCATCGAGTAGAGGAACTCGCTGACCGTCCGGAGGGCTTTATACCGAAGAATGCCATCCCTTCCATCCACCTCATCCCATTGGAGGAGATCATTGCCGCGGCACTGGGCGTTCGGGTTGGGACAAAGGCGGTAGAGGCCGAGTATGAAAGGTTGATCGACCGAGGAGGCTCAGAATTTAGNATTCTTCTCGATGATACTCCCGATGAATTGGCTTCATTTGTTCCGCCAAATATCCTGGAGGGGATTGTCCGAATGAGGCAGGGAAAGGTTTNGATTATTCCAGGCCATGACGGCGTTTATGGGAAAATCAATCTTTTCCCTGAGAGAAAGGGAGGGGAGGAGTCCAAAGATCAGTTGAAACTTTTTTAATGAAGGAAATTCTTATTGAAACAGAAGCGCGCCCATCCTTTGAGATAAAAAATTTATTGATCCATTAAAAGGGGGAAGAAGATGGACAAAGAAATAAGGGAGAAGATAATCCTGATTTGTCAGAGTCTGATGAAGATGTTGGAATTGGCTTTCGAGGGGTTTCGAAGGCCCACAGAGAATTCTTTCAAAGAAGCGGAAGAGGTCAAGGATAAGATTCACCAATATTCCTCAGAGTTGACCGGTTTCATTATTTCAAAGAGTCCATCGAGTGAAAAAGGGAGGGAGTGGGCGAAACCTTATCTCTCGATTGCCTCCAGTTTCGATCGCATGACTTATAATATTGAAGGAATTTTTGATCGCTTAAGAGCCAAGTCTCAAAACCATATCCTCTTTAGTGATCGAGCGGTCAAAGAGGTGAACGATGTCTTTCAAGAAGCCATGAGACTTTTAGAAAACCTTCCGAATCTCATTACTACCCAGAACAAACTCCTTGCCCAACGAATCGGAGAAGAGGGGAGGTCCATGTTCAAAATTGCGAATGGATATTCCGAAGAGCATGAGGAGAGGTTGATTCAGGGAATCTGTGTCCCCAAACATTCACCCATTTATCTGGGCATCATTGAATCCTTGAAAGGGATAATGGTTCATACGCTGGAGGTGAGTGGAAAGATTGTCTCCCTTTCATCCAAATCCTGAATCAGGGGAAACCATTTATACATTCTGGACCCGCCCTTGATCCTTTGACGAATTTTTAACCCTTCTTTTAGAACATAGAATTAGAGTCGATGTGGATGTCCGGAGTTTTTCCACCAGTCGTTTTCCCCAATTTAATAAAGAGTTCCTGTAAAGAAATCTTGAGTCTCAGGGGATTCAATATGCCTACTTGGGATAAGAGTTAGGAGGGTTTTGTCGAGGTTTCTATGTCGCCCATATAGGGAGACCGGATCCTTTCAAAGAGGATTGGAAAAATTGGAGGTCATAGGGAGAGAAAAAACTGCCTTCGAATGTTCCGAAAAGTTTCCATAGAAATGTCATCATCGGTCGATTTCGGGACAATGGCTCCCAAAAGGATGGAAAGTCATTCATAGAATAGAAAAAGGAAAAGTGTGGGTTCCAAAGAAAAGGGATTCAGGTTTGGACAAGACGAACCCAGGGAGATAAAAAATTAGTTTGACATACTCTTTTTTGCAGTTAAAATGAATTGTTATTCATAAATGAATAAATATTGTCATACTACGTCAAAGGGTATGAGGATNGAAGGAGGAAATAGATCAATGAGAATGAAATGTTTCGTCGGATTCATTTTGTGGGCAATTGTTTCCGCAGGTGTTGTCTGGGCGCAAGAACCTCAAAAACCCCTCACCCTGGAGGAGAGCATAAAGATCGCCATGGAACGGAGTCTGACTCTCCATTCTGCAGTGGTGGGGGTTGAGGGTTCTGAATTCAGGCGTAAGGAGGCGATCACAAATTTCCTTCCTCAATGGACAGGACAATACAGCTATACCAAATGGAGCTATCCGTATATTATTGGCAACTTGGGGGGGAATCTTACAGGGATCACCCAAACTGTGAACAGTAACGTTTACAATTTCAATACCACAGTCTCTCAGCCTCTTTTTACAGGAGGGTTAAACCTGGCGACCTATCGCTCAACAAAGATAGGAGTGGATCTCTCAAAGGAGACCCTGGAGACGGCAAAGCGGGATCTGGTTCTTCAGGTAAGGGTGGGATACTTCACTATCTTAAGGGCGGAGAAGTTCTTGGCAGTAGCCGAGCAGCAAGTCAAAAATTTTGAGGCTCAATTGGAAGTAACTAAGGCCTTTTTTGATGTCGGCATTGTTCCTAAGAATGATGTCCTTCTGGCTGAGGTGAATTTGGCTAATGCCAAGCAGCAACAGGTCAAGGCAGCGAATGATCTGGCTACGGCCAAGGCTTCATTCAATATACTGCTCAGGAGAGAGGTCAATACACCGCTCGAAGTGGTAGACATTCTTGCATACAAAGCCTTTCCTCTCTCGTACGAGCAGTCTCTTGATGANGCNCTNCGGCTGAGGCCAGAGATGAAGACCGCTCAATTGAATATCGATCAGGCAAAGGAGAATGTCAAAATTGCAAGGAGTGGATTCTTCCCGACGATCAGTCTTACGGGTAACTATAGTCGGTCCTCTGACTGGTGGACGCTGGATGGTGGCTCAAAAGAAATAACGAGTGACAGGTGGTTCGTTCAGGCTTTAGCCACGTTCACCCTTTGGAATTGGGGAAATACTGCTTTCAAAGTGGGGGAGAACAAGGTNAAGATCACCCAGGCTGAAGATTCAAAAACTCAGCTCATCGACTCGATCACATTAGAAGTGAAGGATGATTATCTCAACATGCTGGTGGCGGGAAAGAATATAAGTACAGCGGAAAAGGCCATCGAACAGGCTGAGGAGAATTTAAGGATGAATGAGGAAAGGTACAAATACCAGGTGGCGACACAAACCGATGTTGTCAATGCCGTGACTTTACTCGCCCAGGCGAGAACGAATTATTACGGTGCATTGAGTGATTTCAACGTCGCCAAGGC
>Ga0031655_10001861_pt1 | contig 12376 bp, 11 predicted proteins | sample FrelakmetHBP12HB_FD_55187 | JGI IMG/M metagenome (GOLD analysis project Ga0031655, IMG submission 55187) | Freshwater lake sediment microbial communities from the University of Notre Dame, USA, for methane emissions studies -HBP12 HB | ecosystem: Environmental > Aquatic > Freshwater > Lake >... | reverse complement strand
ATATTGACCATTTCATTACTAGCGACGATGGTGATTAAAAGCCGTTGGGGATTTTCCAGTAATTTGTTGACCATATCCCCAAAAGGATAACGGTCTGATTTCATCTTGTGCAGATGCAAATCGGTAAGGGAAAACAGTGATGTTTCCGACGAAGAAAAAAAACCGGAAAATAAAAAAAGAACAAATATTAGTACTATATCAAAGCTCAATTCGAAATCTCCATCCGCCTTAATTGCTTCATTATAGTTACTAATTTACCAGATTGAGTTAAAAAAAGATACTCCCATTCCTTGATTGTCATCACATCTTGCAAGACGAAGAAAGTTTTTCTAAAACCTGATCCTTCTATTTGACTAAAAATATTTTTTCCGTTATTTAGGTGTCCTGATCATATTAGCTAAACCTAGGAGATTAAAGAATGCCCAATATATTACTTGTTGGAAACGGCGCGCGCGAACACGCCCTGGCCGAAGCGATTGCACGCTCTGAACAAAAACCAAGCTTATTTTCTTTTATGAAGACAAACAATCCGGGAATCGCTTCTCTTTCGGAAAAGATTAAGTTGGGCACTTATTCCGATCTTGACGCGATTACAGGTTTCGCCGCGGAAAAAAAAATCGAGTTTGCCGTCATCGGCCCGGAAGATCCGCTCAATAACGGTGTTGTGGACGCTCTGTCCCAAATCGGCATCCCGGCANTTGGGCCGACTAAAAGCCTGGCCAGATTGGAAACCTCCAAATCNTTCACCCGTAATCTTGTCAGCAAATATAATATCCCCGGCAATCCGCAATTCAAAGTATTTAAAGCAATTGATAGCGTGAAATCTTTTTTAAACCAACTCGAAGGCATTGTCATCAAGCCGGACGGATTGACCGGTGGCAAAGGCGTGCTGGTTCAGGGTGATCATTTCGCGACAAAAGAAGAGGCTCTCAAATTGTGCATCCAGATTCTGAANGAAAGCTCATCCCTGATCGTCGAAGAAAAATTCGACGGTGAAGAATTTTCCCTGCAATGCCTGTGCGACGGCAAAACAGTGGTTGCCACACCGCTGGTGCAAGATCACAAAAGACGATTTGATGGTGACCACGGCCCTAATACCGGCGGCATGGGTTCTTATTCCCTGCCCGATCATTCCATGCCTTTTTTAAAACCAAAGGATATGCAGGACGGTCTGGAGATCACTCGCCAGGTCGCAGCGGCGCTATTAAAAGAAACGGGCAGCCCTTACAAAGGCATAATGTATGGCGGATTTATCGCCACAAAAAAAGGCGTGAAGCTTCTGGAATACAATGCCCGCTTTGGCGATCCGGAGGCCATGAATATTTTGCCTCTTTTAAAAACTGATTTTGTGGAAATATGCCGCCACATTATTGCCGGAACGCTGGATAAACTCAAAATTGAATTTGAGCAAAAGGCAACCGTCTGCAAATATGTCGTGCCGAAAGGTTACGGACTCCCCGCCGATCATCCCGATGCGGCATCATCACGCGCGAAAATTGAAGTGGGTGACGTGGGAAAGGCCAGACTTTACTATTCGTCAGTGGATAAAAAAGAAGATGGTTTGTATTTGAGTTCGTCGCGGGCCATCGGCATCGTGGGCATTGCGGACACATTGGAAGAAGCCCNCAAAATCGCCGAGGAAGGCGTGAAAGCCGTCTCGGGACCGGTTACCTATCGTACCGATATCGGTACAGATGCTCTCATACAGAAGCGTATCGATCACATGAAGAAGATACGAAAAGAATAAATCATCAATACCGCGTCACGTGATGTTCAGCCAAACCGAATAAATTCGCAATCGTATATATCCGATTGTTATCATCCTTGAATCTACCGTTGTACATGCCGAACGGCTGGTGAAAGTCGGAAACGATAAATCCGGCATTTATTTTTTCGGCTCTCTGGCCGGATGGCGTAAATAACAGTTCCAGACATTCGTCTGTTGTCTTGATTTCCCACGGGCGCAAGACGTCTTTCTCAAATTTAAAGCGCGCCGCTTTAAGGCAATAAATTTTCCCGTCAATCCACATGCAGTTTTCATTGAAATCTTCATCATCGGTTATCATGTTCTGGCAGAGATTGAAGGCTAGAAGCTCTCCGTATTCATTGTAACCAGCCGCTGTCGCCCATTTCCAGAAACTGGAATAAGGGTAATATGTTTTTTGTTCATCCATCAANGCGACGTCCTGCTTTCGATTGATTACAATCTCCTTCGCTCCCAGCATAATTGATCCTTCAGCCGGCGCTGCTACCTTGTGCGTGTAAAATGGTCTGAATGAAGTAACAGGAGAGATCTGAACAAGAGGTTCAATCGTACTCAAGTCTTCGAAAATTTTAATTTCTCCTTTTACGGTGGGCAGATCTTTCTTACCGTCAATATCAATGACTATCTTGTGGAAACCATCGTTGAGCCGGTTCTCAAAACNCAAAAGGTAACCTTTTTTCCTGAATTCACAACTATCATTGTAGACCTGTCCGGCAATGCGCGCCGCACCGCCCGGCAACTGAACACTGTGCTCAAAACGTTTATTTGCCATCCTGTCATAGGCATAAAAAAACGAGACACCCATAAATTTTGCGTCAAAGATAACCATGCCGAAATAATGGGTGGGTGTGATGATGCCGAAATGCTGCCATTCCTTGAGGCGGAATTTCTTCCAGAAAGCGGGAACTTTAAATGAAGAAGAATACAGCGGCGCATCGAGAATATTCACGTTACGAAAAGGCGTACGGAAAGTCCCGAAGTTAATCACCCCGTCTTTCTCCGCCATCTTTTCAGGAGTTGCTGTTACTTGTCTCATAAAACCTGCCCCCCATACAAAGTCGTTACTGATTAGCTTTAAGCCTTTGACGCTTTCGGCAGCTTAGGAAAATTTTCATCCAAACTCGCATCCCATTTTTCGATCATTAGATTGATGTTTCCCATAAGCTCTGAAATATCGCCTTCGATTTTTACAGAGATGATTTTATNGCCCTGAGCAATCTGATTGACAACTTTCTGGTCGGCATCGCTTATCACTTCGCCAAACACAGTATGCTTGCCATCCAGCCAGGGCGTCGCCACATGAGTGATAAAAAACTGGCTGCCGTTGGTCTGCGGTCCTGAGTTCGCCATCGAAAAAATGCCTGGTTTGCTGTGACACAACTCTTTGACAAATTCATCCTGGAATTTGTATCCGGGCCCACCGCGGCCATCACCGAAAGGACATCCGCCCTGAATCATGAAGTCGGGAATCACCCGATGAAATTTCAAGCCATTGNAATAACCACGATTGGCCAGGTTTACGAAATTCCCGACGGTAACCGGCGTCTGTTCGGCAAAAAGTTTTAAATTAATTGTTCCTTTATCTGTTTCAATAATAGCCTTTAAATCATTTTTCATTTTAATCTCCATATTCTTTCATTAAGGGCACGAACTTTATGAATTATGTAAAGATTACCTATTAATAAGTCAAGACAAAAACACTCTTGCAATTAAAGTTCCCTGTTCGGCCGAGTCTTTTTGACTCGACCATTTTGCAACCAATTAAAAAAATGGACAAAAAACTTAAACCCTTAAGGGCGTCCCCTTCTGTTTCTTTGGAAAAATACTGATCAAACATGTATTAAAACTGAGAACAGAAAAGAACAAATGAAGTCATGCCAGACGATATGTTCCTGTAGGGTTATATGTCCTGTGCTTCTTCCGAATCGTTGAAAAAGCACAGGACTTTTTTAAAATTTATTTGGCTGCTTTTTTATATTTATCCTTTTTGACCATCATCTTCATACCCATCAAAGTGTTGTAGGGGATATCTTTGCTCTTCATATTGGCGAGGGATTTTGGCAAAGAACCACCTGGATTACTCTTTACAGTATAAATAACCTTTGTGTGATCTTGATTGATAGGTGTCAAAACCCATTGGCCACTNATTTCCGGCATTCTGACATTGCCTTTTCCGATCGGCACAGAAGGATCATTCGTTTCATGAAATTCAAAGGTAATCTTTCCGGTCTTTTCATCTTTCTTTTCAGTAACTATACAAAGCGCCTCTCTGTCTGATACCGGCCATGGCGCCTTTGTTACATTAAATTGCACAGAAGTATGTTCATCGATTTTGTGGATTTCTCTATTCTCTTTGCAATCCGCCATCCATTGTGTTGCTGCAGGTATGTCCTTTAGCACCGCAACAACGACATCGATAGATGCATCAATATCAGTCGAACCCATAAATTCATCGAAATCCGAACCTGCAACAGGCCTTGTTGAAACGTCAATGCCGTCTTTCTGTATCGCCAGTTTCCAATCACTCGCTGCCATGATACCGGCAGGCATCGCCACCAAAAAACTCAGAACGACTGAATAAACCACAATAATACTCAATTTTTTTTTCATCTTTCCCTTCCTTTCTTTAGTAAGAATAAATTTGATAAGAATTTCTTTTTGCCAGGTGAAGTATAAGAAATGAATTCTTATATGTCAAAGAAATTTTGACCAACAGATAAAAGAATAAAGGAAATAGATGATAATTTAGGAATAGCAAGTTTTATCAACGCTTAACTCATTGCGATGTTTCCGGGTGTGGAGTATATAAACCACTATGATGAAGGATGCCGATAAAATCAAAAGTCCTCTGGGTCGCCAATTATTGGCCTGGTACAGGCGAAATCAACGCTCTCTTCCCTGGCGCAAAACAAATGATCCTTACCGTATCTGGATTTCGGAAATCATGCTCCAGCAAACTCAAGTTGATACTGTGATTCCTTACTATCATCGTTTCCTGAAAGCTTTTCCCACCGTTTCCTCGCTCGCTCGCGCCCCCTTGCAGAATGTGCTCAAGGTCTGGGAAAACCTAGGTTATTATTCGCGGGCCAGAAATATTCACACTGCCTCCCGAATGATTGTAGAGAAGTTCGATGGCCGGATTCCCGATAATTTGGAAGCGCTGCAAACATTACCCGGCATCGGCCAATATACAGCCGGTGCAATCTTAAGCATTGCTTATGGACAGGCGATTCCCGCCGTTGACGGAAATGTCCGCCGGATTTTATGCCGTCTTTTTTCCATTCGCAAACCTGTAGATGACACACGGGAGCAAAAGCAATTGCAGAAGCTTGCCGCTTCTCTGATACCTACCAAACATCCCGGCGATTTCAACCAGGCCCTGATGGATCTGGGAGCAACGATCTGTAAAACCAAAAATCCCGACTGTTCCCGTTGTCCCGTAGCCTGCCATTGTCAGGCGCGGCTTCATGATTTACAAAACGTTCTTCCGATAACCCGGAAGGCACCCGCAATCCCTCATCGGCAAGCGGCAGCCGCCATTATCCGTAATTCAAAAGGCATGTTGCTGGTTGTTCAGCGGCCAACATCAGGTTTGCTGGCCTCTTTGTGGAAACTGCCCGGCGGCTTTATTAAATCAGGTGAAGACACGGAAAACAGTTTGAGGCGCAGCGTGAAAGAAGAACTGGGCATTTCCATCCAACCAGGAAAACATCTGGCCTCGGTCAATCATGCCTACACACACTTCCGCATAACCCTTCAGGCATATGAATGCAATTTGCTGAAAGGCGACCCCAAACCGCTTGGGTGCCAAAATTGGCGATGGGCATCGCTCACTGATTTAAAGAAGTTACCTATGTCGAAAGTTGACAGAATGATTCTGAAATCAATTTTATGATGCCATCTTGCAGGGCATGAAGGGAGTTTACACAATCCGGGAACCTGCTTTTCAACTATCCTTTAAAATTTCCGCCGTCAATTGACGATGCCAGTTCACATCCCTCCACATTGCGGGAAAATGCGGCTGGCAGAAATTGCTGGTACAGATCCCAGTCCAACCCTTCTCGATGGCCATGTGCACCGCTTCATGACAGACATCTTTGATCCAGTACCAGACCTTCTCTTTTTCNTTCAGGTGTCCGCCACCGTACATGGTGGAAGCCCAGCCTTCCGTGGTGACAAGCGGCTTTCCTTCCTTATGCGCCCACGACGAAATCCGTTCCATGTAGAGTTCCAGCCTTCTTCTCCAGAATTTTCTGAAAACCGGATGGAGAACGCTCGCAGCAGCCGCATGCATATGATTGGCGAAAGGAAATTGAGCTGTTGAAAGCAGTCCAATTGATGGAACGCCGAAAGATAAAGTGTCTGTGAGCCAAAGATGGGGCTCGATCAGATCGAAATTCTTTATATTGATCAGGTGTTCCTTCCGGGGAAGGCACATGCACGAAAAGGTAAACCGGAAATCGAATTCTTTTTTCAACTCGGGGATGGTTTTGTCTATGTATGATTGGACTGTGCCGACAGTTTTTTTCGACCAGGGCAGGAAATACGCCAGGGAGTTCCAGGTTGGAGTACGAAAAATTGTTTCACATGCTCCGTAGGCCCAGCCCATGAAAGGGAATTCATTACAGAGATCTACCCAATCGATTATATCGGCAAATCCTTCTTTCTGAATAAAGCGGAGGGTCGACCGCCAGACACGCACATAATCCGAAGGCGTCCTCACCCTCGACCTCAGACACATCGTATCCGGTGTAAACCAGGTGGAGAGTCCCACGCGAAGATTTCTTTTTCTGCATTTTTCAAGGAAGCTGATTAGGGGACGCCTGAGATCAGTGGTTATCGAAATAGAATTTCCCCATTGCTTGGAATAGGTTTGCGGCAGCACCGTGAATTCATCCCTGCGCGACTGGTCCTCTTCGAGAAACGACAGATAATGGGGAAAGGGATCGATGCGCAGCGAATTATAGCCGCGTTCGCAGAATTCATCCAGCACTCTGTCGAAATCAGCAAACTCTGCTTCATGTCCGAACCGTCGAGTGAGCCAGGTGAAATCCCACATGGACACTGCCAGTTTTCTCAATGGGACTGTTTCCAAAAGCAACCCCCTTGGCGTGTTTCTTAATGATGGAACACGCGCCGTTATTTCCCGGCGCTGTCGTATTCCGCCGAGGCCAGTTTAATGCAAACCGCCAGCACTTCAATGGCTTTTTCCAGTTCGGCAACCGGCGGCCGGGTCGGTGAAATCCGGATATTGGCATCGTTGGGGTCTTTGCCGAAAGGAAACGTCGCGCCCGCCGGTGTGATGGCAACGCCTGCCTCTTTGCAGAGCGCGACGGCTCGCTTGGCGACCGGTTTTGCCGTGTCCAGGCTTATGAAATAACCGCCTGCCGGGTTACTCCAGGCGGCGAGATCTGTTGCGCCAATTTCTTTCGAGAGCACTTTTTGAGTGATGTCGAATTTGGGTTTCAGCAGTTTGGCATGTTCCTTCATGAGGCCGGCAACTCCGCCCGGATAAGCGCTGAGGAATTTCACATGGCGCAATTGCTCCACCTTGTTGGGCCCGATGAACATGGTCCCGAAGAGTTTGGAAATATACGCCAGGTTGGCTATGCTTGTCGCCATGAAACCCAGCCCTGCGCCGGAAAATGTAATTTTGGATGTGGAACTGAAAAGATAGACCCTGTTGGGGTTTCCTGCTTCCTCGCANGCGCGCAGCAGATTTTTCGGCTTTCCGGGATTGTCAACCAGATGGTGGNCAACATAGGCATCGTCAGCAAAAATGGTAAAATCCGGCACGGCTGTTTTCATGGAGGCCAGTCTTTTCACGGTGTCGTCGGAAACCGTGTCTCCGCTGGGATTGGAATAGGTGGGAACAAAAAGAATTCCCTTGACGGCGGAGTCCGCCGCAGCTTTTTCTACTTCGGCCATATCCGGCCCGTCTTTCGTCATTTTGACCTGGATCATCTCAAATCCCATTTCGGAAAGGAGCAAAAAATGCCGGTCGTAACCGGGCACGGTGACGATCATCTTCGGCTTATCGGTTTTATACCAGGGCGCGGGGCTTCTGACCACACCGCGCAGAAGCGCCCACATCAGAACCTGGGAGAGGATTTGCAGGCTGGCATTGTTGCCGACCATCGTTTCCTCCGCTTTCGCGCCAAGAATGCCGGAAAATAATTCACGCGCTTCCGGCAGGCCCAAAACGCCTCCGGGATAATTGCGGATATCGAAACCGCTTGGGGTTTTGATGTCCTTTTCCGTTACAATGCCGAGCAGGGCATTCGACAGATCAAAATTATCATCTCCGGGCTGGCCGCGTTCAATATTCAATTTCAAACCAAGCCCTTTGAGGGATTCATAACGCAACTGCAAGTCTTTCAAGCTTTCCATAGGCAACTCTCCTATAATTATTTATGCGTTTAGTGGTGGAACAGGCGCAGGCCGCAAAAGGCCATGGCAATGCCGTATTGGTTGCAGGTGTCAATCACCTGCTGGTCGCGGATGGAGCCGCCGGCTTCGACAATGGCGGTCACGCCGCTGCGGTGCGCGCGCTCAATGTTGTCGCCGAAGGGGAAGAACGCGTCGCTGCCTAAGCATACGCCGGTGACCTTGTTCAGCCACTTTTTCTTTTGAGCTTTGGTTAAAGGTTTCGGCTGACAGGTAAAGGTTTCGGCCCAAACATCGTCGCCGATAACGTCTTCCGGTGTTTCGCCCAGGTAAACGTCGATGGCGTTGTCACGATTGGGTTTGGCAACATCGTCGCGGAAAGGCAGATTCAGCACCTTGGGCATATGGCGCATCTGCCAGTTGTCGGCCTTTTGACCGGCGAGACGGGTGCAGTGGATGCGGCTCTGCTGGCCTGCGCCCACGCCGATAACCTGGCCGTCCTGCACGTAGCACACGCTGTTGGACTGCGTGTATTTCAGGGTGATGAGCGCAAGCACGAGGTCGCGTTTCTGCGTGTCGGTCAGGGTCTTGTTTTCAGTCACCATGTTTTCCAGCATGCGGTTGTCGATCTTCAGATCGTTGCGTCCCTGCTCGAAGGTAATGCCATACACCTGCTTGTGCTCCAGAGAAACGGGCACGTAGTTGGTGTCGATGNCAACCACGTTGTAGTTGCCGCCCTTCTTGGATTTTAGAATTTCCAGCGCTTCCGGCTCATAGCCCGAGGCAATGATTCCATCGGTGACTTCAGACTTGATGATCTTTGCCGTGGGCACGTCGCATACATCGGACAGCGCAATCCAGTCGCCGAAGCTGCTCATGCGGTCGGCGCCGCGGGCACGCGCGTAGGCGCAGGCAAGCGGTGAAAGCTTCATTTTTGGATTGATGTGATACATCTTGCGCAGAACTCTGTCCAGAGGATAGCCAAGTGCGGCTCCGGCAGGGGAAACATGTTTAAAGGAGGCCGCGGCAACCATGCCGGTATTCTCTTTGAGTTCTTTCACCAGCTGCCAGCTGTTGAGCGCATCCAAAAAGTTGATGTAGCCGGGCTTGCCGTTTAATACCTGAACAGGCAGATTGCTGCCGTCCGCCATGAAGATCCGGGCCGGCTTTTGGTTGGGGTTGCAGCCGTATTTGAGTTCGATTTCGTTCATTGATTATCCCTCCACCGTTTTGTATTTGTTGATGATGACGTCCTCGTAATCCTGTGTTGCCAGGTCGATGGCGCGCACAAACAGGCTCACCTTGTTGTCCTCGTTCAGGGCTTCCCACAGCTTGCCTGCATATTCATTGGGGTCTTCCTCGTCTATGACGACGCGCAAAGGTTCGCCCGCAAAACTGGGAATTGGTGTGCCGTTGCACTTGTAGGTGCTGATAAAGTGTCCCTCGCCGGCTAGTGGTTCTGAATAATCGAAAGTAAAACGCTGCACGCTCTTCTCATTGCCGTCGCANCTCTTTAAAATGCTCAGCTTATAGTCCCCGATGCACATATCCACCACGCCGGAAACGCGGGGTGTCCAGTTGGGGCTGTCGTCCTCAAAGGTACGGGTCGCGAGCGCTGCTTCAAAGCAATAACCAGGAAAATCGTTACAGGCGATAAAATCATAGATGGTATTGGTCTGGTCACCGTTGGTCGCAATCGTCGTGTTATCCAGNGTCAGGATGGGATTGTAAATAATCAGGTGCGGGTCTGTCATTTTGGAAGGATCGGCCGCCATAGTGCGGATACCTCCTTCAATAGGGTCAAACACACGATTACGGCTGTTGACGCTACGACCCATGATAAAGTAGGCAATCATGGCTTTTTTGCCGCCGGGTGTTTTCCCGATGCATATGCCGCGGCCCGGATACTCGTTCCCTGCCAGATATTCGTATAAGTTTGCTTTCATTATTACATCTCTCCTCGATTATGTGTATGGAAACAATTTTTTGCTGCGGAAGTATATGAAGAGAAGTTAAGTATGTCAACTGGATTTGGTTTAAATATTAATTTTCATAATAAAAAGTAATGTGCTGTTTGGCTAAACTAAAGAAATCTTTGATGGAAAAGGTATCGATTCGTTTTAAAGATGTCACTGATCCCACTACGCCCCTGACAACTACGTTGGCGGGATAATTCGACTAACAGATATTACCGCACTTCGTTTATAATATCTAAGTCTCATTACTTCGCTTCGGGGATATCCCATTATGTGCCCTAAATAGAACTTGACCTGACAGTGAGTGTCAAGATAATTGATAACTTCCTGTAATGTTGTTTTTCTTATTTTCCCGATTCATACAACCTTTCAATCGGAAATAATTAAAAAAATAATGGATAGAATAATAAAATATTACCTATAATTACAAGAACATCATAGCTTGTTACTATTGTACTGGAACGATTTTCACAATAGGTCTATTTCCTATTCACATCCTTTCTTCAAACTTCTCTTTAATTTTCTGAGTGATAAAAATACTGCCAAAGGACAAGGCAAATAGTGCTGCCGATATTAAAATGTTTAAAACTAATGTAAAAAGCATAAAACTAAGAAAGACAGCATATGTTTTCGAAAGGTACATTGCAAACTCTATGGATAAATTGCCCATGAAAGAGCTAAAGAAATTGAACATAAATAAAATTATTACTAAAGTGATTAAGCCACCGGCAGCATTTCTGATATCGGGAGGACTCAATGTTATGTGACTGCCAATTACAAAGGCAAAATAGATGAAAACATAGAATCTCCAGCTAGTGAGTAATTGGGGATTAAAGAGACTTTGAATGACAGACCAAACCATGCTTAATGTTTTCTGCCCAATAAGTAGAATTCCAGACCAAGAAAACAAGGCATCAGACGCTAATTCTATGTTATGGATAGCGTTAAAAACGGAAGCCTCTAACATATAGAGTGACATCACATAGATTACAGCGGTGCCAAACCAAATCGGTCCAGTTCCAATAAAAAAGTTACCAACTCGGTGATATAAGTTATTAGGATCATATGAATGCTCAACATATCCCCATGTCCCATCATACCTATCTATCTTGAAAAGGGATATNCTTGTAATTCGATGTCCAAATACTATACAAAAAAAAAGCATGCCCTAGTTCATGAACTATAGTACCCGGAGCACCAAACCAATCTAGAAAATTACTCTTAATAACCCTCCGTTGAATCTTACGTACAAAAATTGCAAAATAGTGCATTATGAAAGCAAGAAATAATGCCGGTACCAAAAGAATTAGCAGTTGCTCAGATGTAATCAAAATTACTTGCCAAAGATACTTACCAATTATTAATAGAATATCTCCCATTCTGCCTTCCTAAAGTGATTTACCTCATTTATACCTATCAGTAATCCTCAATTCTGACAACCGCCACTGAGACTAAGTAGGTGAAAGAAATAATTCCACTGGTTCGGAAATCAAATTTTTATTTCTTTCTTCCTGTAATGTTGTTTTTCTCGGTTTCCCAATTCATACAACCTTTCAATCTAAAATAATCACAAAACTGCTGAACTCTAACTTAACTTGTGATACAAGTATTAGGAGGCAGGTCAATGCTACTTGTTGAAGTATAAATATTTTCAGAAGACGGTCATGCTTTGTATGTAGGGCGCACAAATAACATGCGAAAAAGGTTCCAATACTAAACGCGGAATAATCACAATCAGGCTACATTTGCTTTTCTTCTAGCCAGAGCACAAACAGGTAATAAGAAAGTAACCTACAAAAAAGAGGGCTCTTGTGATGATTTGTTGAGCCAATATGTTTTTCGTTCGGTTTTTTAAAAGTGCACGTGAACGTATCAAAAGAATGGATGTTCAATTTATTGAAGAGCTGAATCCTATCAGGCAAGCTCTGCTTGAGATCTTTGCTTTTTTACAAGCAAAAGCAAAATATAATGATTTTGATAATCATTAAAAAAGGCGAACAAGCACATCCGGGCGGACGCGGCAGAGCCGCGCCGCTGAAACATAGCATTATATATCTATATATCCGAAACAAGGAGAGGTGATTATGGAAGAAAAAAATCTCATACTTGCTGTTGATGTAGGTACCACTGAAACTAAAGCGGTGCTTGTAAGCCCTGACGGATACATAGATTCCGATCAGTCAACGTGCAGCCTTTCGTATCCGGACAAGTCGTGCGTTGAGCAATCTCCAAAGGAAATATCGGATGC
>Ga0031655_10001849_pt1 | contig 12426 bp, 13 predicted proteins | sample FrelakmetHBP12HB_FD_55187 | JGI IMG/M metagenome (GOLD analysis project Ga0031655, IMG submission 55187) | Freshwater lake sediment microbial communities from the University of Notre Dame, USA, for methane emissions studies -HBP12 HB | ecosystem: Environmental > Aquatic > Freshwater > Lake >... | reverse complement strand
TGGAAAGACGCCAAGGTTATTAAGAAAACGTATCTGCTGAACAAACTGACCACTGACCACAGGATTCTTTTCGAGATCATCAAGTCGAAGAAGGAAATCCTTTCAAACGAGTTGTGGGAGGCATACCTTTCAGGGGCCAAGAAGAAGGGAATCCAGCCCATTGCCTTAAGGACTTATTCCGAATATGTGAACAAGCTGAGGGACCTCGGCCTGATAAAGGCGGAGAGGGCGAGAGTTAGGGGGAAGGTAAGGGTTTTTAGGGTGGTGGAATAATGAGACATCTCTAATAGAATAGCGATTACACCTACAACTGTTTACTTCGATATGGTTCGGGCAGATGATGATTACCGATTGAAAGAGTGGATAACGATTGAGGTTACTGGCGAGAGGTGGGCAGCACCCCCGAAGTCCAGTGTAGCGAATTGTTAAGGAGCCCGAATGACTTTCTTTCGGACATATAGCGCTAGTAACCACAAAAGCCCCGTAGCAAGAGCCGCGAATGCAAAAAACTTAAGCAACGGCATCCGTAAAAGGGAAAAGTGCATAACGGCGATCATTGCGATAGAGGGGAAAAACAAACAGAAAAAAGTAACTTTATGGATTTCGCTCACCAATCAATCCTTTGCGACCTCAGATAATCTTGAGCTCGCTTATTCCCTAATCTAGCCGCGACCTTCAAATCGTTGATTGTGCGGCTATCGTTGCCAATGTGTGAATATGCCCATGCACGATTCCAGTAAATCATACCCATATTGGGATCGAGGTCAATGGCTTTGTCAAAATCTCTAATTGCCCTCTCGTCCTCCCGAAGGTCCATATAAGCTAGCCCCCTGTTACTATAATAAGAAGATAAAGGTTTCGTACTTAATCCAATAGCCTTGTCAAAGTCCTTGATAGCTTGTTGTTGGTTTCCGAGGTGCCGATATACTTCTCCGCGAGTATTATAAGCTCGGGCCGACCCAGGGTTTAATTCCATGGCTTTGTTGCAATCTCTGATTGCCTGTTGGTAGTCGCCTAACTTCGAATAGGCAAATCCACGGCTTTCATAGGCGTATTGATGTTTTGGGTCTAACTCAATAGCTCGATCAAAGTCCTTTATAGCTTGGCGATAATTTTCTGTGAGTGAAGCGTACAGGTCACCGCGGTAAGCATAAGAACTTGCGTCATTTGGGTTAAGCTCAATAGCTTTATCATAGTCCTTGATAGCTTGCTGATGGTTTTTGAGTTGTGAGTGAGAAGTTCCCCGGTTTACATAAAACACAGCCACGGATGGATCCAATTCAATAGCTTTATCATAGTTTCCAATTGCCTCCTTGTCATTCTCAATACCAGCGTACGCATTTCCCCGAAAATTATACGCCCATGCAACATTAGGACTAAGCGCAATGCCCTTGTCGAAGTCCCTGATGCATTGCCGATAATCTCTTAACCCATAGTGAGCCGAACCCCGTGCGAGAAAAATCTCTGCGGAATTTGGGTTTAGCTCTATAAACTTATCATAATCACTGACCGCCAAGCGAAAGTCTTTTAGACTAAGATGGGCGTTTCCGCGGGACGCATAAGCGTTTGCAAGTTTAGGACTCAAATAGATAGCTTTATCAAAACACTGAATAGCTTCGATATAATTTTTAGATGAAAAGAAAGAATTTCCCTTCTCGTACCATTGAATTGCATCTAGCCCCTCAAACGTATCGGGATTCCTTTTTGAACTTGAATTTTCTGGGGAAGGAGAGCACGAGAAGGCTGCAAAAAATAGGATAAGAAGGATAGCAAATGTAAGTGCTTTTTGCATTCCGCAACGCATCATTTCACTAACGCAAAGTAATGATAAGAACTCACTTTTCCACAATCAAACTATAAAAGAATGGGAGTGGTAAGTCAAGAAAAAGAAGCACTGTCATTCCACATCTAAAATGTCTCACTTTTCCACATCTAAATTGCCCCGACTTAAAGATTTACCAAAATGGTTCAGGCAAGAGGCCCGAGGGAGTGTGTTTGAACACATCGAAATATTTTATAACCGTACCAGAAGACATTCCTCTTTGAATTATTGTTCTCCTGCTGAGTTTGAAAAGAGGGGGAGTGAAGCTTAAATAGGTGTCCACTTTTTCGGGTAAAGATCAGGTTGAAACTGAGCCTTTCATGCTCAGTTTGTAACATTCTTATCTCCAACCATATCTCTTAGAAAGATTTAAAGGTTGACATGATATTCCAAAATTCTCTCTTTAGGCCTTGGAAGCTCGAATCATCTGTCCCAGTCAAAGTGACTACTATATACTCATTTGATTTTACCTGAACGTCAACCGTCAGAGTCCTGACACCATAAATCAACCCACTCCATTCCCAGTAAAAAGCATCACAACCACCGATTTTCTTCAAGTTGATATCGTGGACAATAGCTTCTGGATACTGCTTGCTCATCTCCTTCTTAAACCCACCAAAATCTGAACGTTTTAATACAGTTCCACGTGTCTTATAAATATTAACGTTGCCACCTTCACAGTACCAATACTCAACTTCCCCATTCTTTACCATTCTGATCGTCGCCTGCCTTTGATTTTCAGATAGGGAATCAAAATGTGCTAATATCTTCCTAACTGCTGCTTCTCGTGCCTCTGTCCATTTCTCCGAAGTCACTACTTCCCACTTACTTGGAATATTTACAGTAAACCCAAATGGACTGAAGTAAAGACTTGCTGAGCAAATCGCAGGGAAGAGTATAATAAGTAAAATCATAGATAGTTTCTTCATCTTCTCTCACCTCCGCTTAAAAGCTTACCTTAAAGACTTTACCACATATTACACCAATGATAGTCTTCCAATTTATGGTATATTTTTTTATCCTTAAAAGAACGCTTCAAAACACTATGTTCAGTACCTGAAATTTCTACCAGTTCGTTTTCAACTTCTGAAACATTTTGCCCGATATGATAATTTCCGCATTTCATAATGACCGTTATTTAAACTAATGCAAAATACACTCTCTATTTAGGCTTCCTTTATTAGGTTATTTCTTCCACGCTTAAATCCCCAGATGAGTAGAGCCACAATGACAAAGATAAAAAATTCCACAGGGCCGTTAGTGCGATTAGTAAGGGAAATAATCCCTACAAAACCGAAAGTTACCCACCAAAAACGAGTTTCCATTTAGGGTAACGTTTCCAACCTGTTAAATAAACAATTCCTATCAAAACAAAGGCTATAAGTGTTAGGCTCTCTTTTCGCTGATATAAAAGATGATTTCAGTCGAAAAAACATCATTATTTTCAGTGTCTTTTATTTCTAATGGGGTTACAACATCACCTTGTTGAAGTAACCCTGGGTCAAATTTACACTTAGCCCTTAATGTTCCCTTAGCCTTTAGCCTTTTTCAAATAAGAAACACTCATGCCCTTAGGCAACCACCTTAAGTGGGCAGGGATAGCGGCATCAACTGCCATTCCTGTCTGTTCATTTTTTAATCACCCTGTTATGAAGAACAAAAATGGGTTTCTTTTTTGCCTCTCGCAAGCCTGTTGCATCTTCTTGTATCTCTCTGAGGAAACGTGATAGATTGGCGATCCGTCCTTAGCAATTAAATCAGTCTTATGAAACCCGTTTTTATCAAAGTAGTCACTATCTTTTCCCTGAATAGGAGTGTATATACCCTTCTCAGGAACAGAAAGACCACGGGGACTAGGCTTGGCCTCCCACCAGTGGTGCTTCACCCCAGCAACCTCTTTCTGAACCTCGTCTACCTTCTTATTTGATTCCTCATCTATGGTTTGAACAGGTTGAATTTTTTGTTGAGATTCAGAAAGGAACTCACCACAATGTTTGCACTTAATCGCTTCAGCCAAAATCTCCTCTGCACAATAAGGACATTTTTTCATCTCTCTCATTCGTTCTCAGCTCCTTTCATTTATGATTCGAAGCAAGCTCTTGGCCCCTAAGAAAATTCTCATTCACGATGAAGAAAAGCATCCCAAAAACTTGCCCAAGAACTTTTGGGTTTTGAATGAACAATCTCTTCTCCCTTTCCCTCTCTCCGGTATCTAATTTTATGTATTTGTTGATCTTATAACCGTTATAAACCTTGTAAACCCTTTAAAATTACTGCAATTTTCTTGCCACTCTAATTGCTTTCGATACAACCTATTAAATCTAAAGATGTATTTTTTATACCTGGGAATTCCCCACAGACTCATTGTTTGAAAAATGGGACATAAATTGTTATTTATTTGCAAAAATGTCAGTTGCGGTTTACTGAGATCCTGGTGGGGTTTATGTAGGTTAGAGAGTCAGTTTGAAATTTGTTATTTATTTTTAATTCTCACTTTTTCGTAAAATCTTGATTCCGGAGATTAAATGATTCAGCGGAATCATCGTCAGTATAAACAATAAATGTATCAGAAAACCAAACATATCCGACATTTCGCCAAGTTGTAACTCTTTCTTTAAATTTCTCTATAGCACTTGAAAGAGCTACGAAAATAGATATATTGCTTTCAGGTTTGTAGAGATACCTCATGCCTAAGAGATCAAAATATCCAACCCACCTCTTTGATTCTAAATCTGAATTATAATGGATATCATCTATCATATCGATTAACGACTAAAATCTGTGGTGGCTATCAGTCGTCCGCTAGAAAGATTATTTAGGCGATGCTCTTTTTCGATTAAAACTGAATAACCAAGAACTCATTCAAGTGTGGATCCGCAGTGCTTACACTTTATTGCCTCATATCTAATCTCCTCAGCACAGTAAGGGCATTTCTTAGTCTCGGGTCTGTGAATTTTTGGCTGTTCTAAATTCTGGGTATTTACCCTTGCCACACCATTGATTTTCTGCTTTTTGCCTATCGCAAAATAAAGGATTGGCCCAATTACTGGAAGGAATAGAACGATTAGAATCCATATTACTTTATTAATTCCTGCAAACTCCCCCTTGACAATATCGATTAAAGCCCACAAGGTGAGAACGATCGGTGCAAGTATAAATATAATGACTATCAATTCTGGCATTCCGATTCCGAACATTGCATAGGAAACTGTGTTATTTGGCGAGGCATAACTTTTATCCCAATAGCCATAATAGTCCGGCCCAGCATTAAGCATATCGTGACTGACAGGCATTACGGGCATCGTAAACGCGGCGCACAGAAACAAGGAGAAGGAGAGTAAACTTAAAACGGCCGTAAGATAAAAGGTATGAAAAGGTTTTTTCATCTTTCTTACCTCCTTATGAATCACTTCATGCACTGTGATGTTTTAATATCCACTGGTAACTGGCATTAATTCTTGCCATCCTATTGCTTTTTTGCTTTTTCGAGATTTCATTTGATGTGCCAAATTTATCAGGATGATAAATTTGGGCAAGCTTTCGATAAACTTCTTTTATGGTGTTAAGAGAATCACTTTCATGGACGCCTAAAACACTATATGGGTTCTCCATATTATCTTCCTGTGACTTCCATTTGTTTCTAATATTCTCCCATTCTCCTGCGGCCTTTCGTTTATATTCTTCTGCTCTCTCTCGTTCAGTTTTTGCTTTATCTCTTTCTAACTCAGCCTCTCTCCTCAATTCTTCGGCCTTCAAATATTTATCCCTTATCGTTCTTGCCTCTTCATCAGATATCGCTCTGTAACCAACACGAGAAGTTTGGAATTTCTTTATAATAAAACTAACTATGGCAAATCCAGCAATAAACGCCACTATGACAATACCAATAATAATACCATTCGAATAATCATCCATTTTTTAAACCATCACTCTTGAAATTCATCTCTTTGCTTTTGGGAAATAGTGCTAACTTGACTCCGAAACAATCCGGGCATTCCTCTGACTCTTTAGTAAATTGACCATGGCAGCGGGGGCAATAGGATTTCGAATAGTCATCAGTTTGAATTGGGGGGCTAAAAAGGTCGATGTTCAGCTTTGCAACATCATCAAGATATGATTTGCAGAGATCAAATAAAGTATTATTGTGCCAAATCACGATTAACATTGCCTCATCGTTCAAATGATGGGGTTGTATTGGATATTTAAGATCGAGCATAAATTCTTTGGCAAATGCAGTGTATTTTTTTTTATCAAGAAGAAGATTTGCCACGTTTAGGGGGTTAAAAGAATCAAGAAAAGGATTTGCCACGACATCAAGCGCTCTGATTGCAACAGGTGGGCACAGGATCATCTTTAACAAATTGCCTATTCGGTCTTCGGAAGCTTGGGGGTATAGCATTTTATGGGAAGCATAAAATTCAACAGAAATTCGAGTTGATAGCAAAAAAAAGCAAATTCCTAATGGGATGATCATGTGCTTGAGCCCATAAAACATTGCTAAAGCTGGTGTAACCAGAAATATAAAAAAAAAGGAAAGGTTGCACAGGAGGCGCAAAATTCGTGTTTGCTCATAAACAACCTTTAAGGCATTCCACACACTCTCGTGATTGAGTGCTTTCCGAAAAAAATCCTTGATTAGTGACTCACGGTTTTCTTGGACTACAGATATAATAGAGCTGAGGAAATGAGTCAAAGTTGAAGCTTCAGACTCCGTTTTGCATTTTACAAATTTTGAGTCGTTAACAATGATATCTTTTCCCTTAGAATGAATACCTTTAATTTCGGTAAACAATGCTGTTTTTCCACTTTGCGAAGATTTCCCACCCGGCCTGAGAGTCTGCAAATTGTATGCACAAATACCGATGGGTGAGATTGATAAAGGTGGCAGATGACATATATAAGATAACCCTAAAGGGGGAAATGGGTTTAACAGAACAAGACCAGCATCTCCATTTCCAAATAAGGCACTTGGAAATTCCAGCTTACATTTCTTCCACCAGTACAGAACAAACACGACAGAATGTCTATCGAGCCAAAGAAAACAGTCCGTTATATATAAAAAACAAATTACCGCAAATAGCACCTGCTCATCTGTCATATGGAATATTTATACTTCTCTCCGTCTAAACAATTTCCTAAGAAGAGCTCCCGCTCCAATCAAAACTGCAATGGCAACTTTCCAAAGCCACTTAAAAGCCCCAGTCTTTATAGCTACAGCTGTGGCACCGCCTACAATCAAGCCTGTCAACCCATATTTTGCAATCTTGTCACCTTGACGAAATTCTGTATACTTGTTGCCTTGATTAAATGCATGCATATCTATAATAGATTTAAACTTAGGCAAAGTTTCATTTAGTTTAGATGGATCGGTAACAAGAGTGACTCTCATAACACCACCACGACCCAGTAATCGTGTATTATAGTTGACAACAGGGCTGTCTTCTGACTCTCCACGGATAGCCCATTCAAGGTTATGTGTTACTGTATTGTAATGTGGCTTCCATTCCCAACCAATAATTGTCATTATTGGCCAGCCACGCTTGCGTCTTTCCTCGTTTGCCTTTTCATTTGAAGTTTTAAGTGCTTTTAGAATCGCATCTGCATCCAGGGAATGTTTTTCGTCATCTTTTACATACCCAACCTCGTCGAATTCGAATACCACATACCAATCAAATTCACCAGGTGCCACAAATCCTAATTCGACTCCACTGGGTGGATTTTTCATAGCTTCCATCAGTAATCTCGTATCGTTTCCATCGGCGAACAGATAACCCGAAGGGATATTGACCTTTGCTACTTTACCAAGGTTTGCAATCGAAGGCCCCTTTTGCCACTGAACACGCTTAAAAGTGGATTCTATATCTTGCGCCTGAACGATGAAAGTTAACAAGAAAAAGAAGAACATTATCGAAAGCGGAATTCCCCAGATTTTCAAATATTTGTATTTAAATTGCATTTGTTTCCCCCTTTCTTTATCTTGATGGTCTAATTAAGTTGGGAGTAAAACGATAGTTAACAGTTTGACCATAAAGAGATTTAAATAATAGAGCCTCCAAAGGAATAAAAAACTCCCTCGGAGGTTTTATATAGGCATCTTTTGGAAACCTATTTTCATGGCCAACTCTAAAGGGTTATAGGTTAGGTTGTTGGGTTAATTAGGACAAGGTGGAAAAAAACGACATTAAAATACTCTTAAATTCATAAGAAGTCAAGAAAGAAATTGTTGATTTTGATTCGAAATGTTGCATTCTGAATGAAAATCCCAAAAACAATATTTCAGGAAGAAGTAAAGCTCCACACGTTACTTCGCACTTATTTTGAGCCGATAAAATATCTTTTTCAAGCGCAATATCCGCACCCCCAACTCCCACAACCCATTTCTTAACCCTCCTCCTTCCCTTTCTCAGGTGAATCTATGCCTGACGAAAGCAAAGAACCAGGGAAGGAGCCTGTTTGGGTCGAGAGAGTGTTAGCGCTCTATCGCCGGATTAAGAATTCCGGGAGGGAGGAATGACCAAGAGGGAGTTTGACTTCTACCAGCACGTTTATGACATCTTGAAGCAAAGGTTTCGATCCTCCTTCATTCCCTATCACGAAGTCTATTCTTATCTTGGGAGGCGGTTCTGCCTGAAGAAGTGGGAGGTGAAAGACCTCATCAAGAGCATGGAAGGTAGGGGATACCTGAAGATGAAGAAGCGAGGAATAATCCTGATTGAGCAAAACCGAGGGCAAAGTGAAACAGAAGGAGGTTAGAAGTGCTTCCGGTGAATAAGATAATCTGCGGGGATGCCCTAAAAGTCCTCAATACCTTTCCGTCCGAATCGATAGACATGGTCATGACCAGCCCCCCTTACAGCTCACGGCGAGGAATGGGGCCTGCGTGACTACAATTTAGACCCGGTTGTTTGGGATGGGAACCCAAGTTGCCGGCATGTATGGGAAGGTATGTGGATTACCCTCAAACACAGGTCAGGAGGAACCAATCCCGGCAAGGAAGGGTGGTACAAGGACAAAGGCGCTTCGAACGATAGGGGAAATTGTTTTTGCACCCTTTGCGGAGCCTGGAAGGGATCACTTGGTCTCGAACCGACTCTCGAACTCTACATAAAACATCTGTGTGATATTTTTGACGAGGTCAAGCAGGTGTTGAGGAAGACAGGAAGTTGCTGGGTAAATCTGGGCGATACTTATCTGGGCAGTTGGGGTGCGATGTCCCATGACATACGAAAGAAGGCGAGAAGGACCGGGTATAATAGCAGACCTCCCTCCGCAAACTTTAGACCTAAGTGTCTTTCACAAATTCCCTCACGCTTCGCCATGGAAATGGTCAACAGGGGATGGATATTGCGCAATGAAATCATCTGGCACAAGCGCAACTGCATGCCCTCATCTGTCAAGGACCGCTTCACAGTGGATTTTGAAAAGATATTCTTCTTCGTAAAATCGAGGCGATATTTTTTTGAGCAGCAGTATGAACCGCAGAGTCCTCATACCTTAGTAGCCTTTAAGAACGGCATTATTCCGGAAGGTCCTAAAGCTAGGAATAACCCAGAGGAAATAAGGGCTGGCAAAACCAAGCAAGCCATGAGAGAAGGGAGGATTTGGAAGGCAGGACTTCCATTCGGTCGCAACAAACGCTCCGTATGGACAATCGCAACACATCCTTTTCCTGAGACCCACTTTGCAGTATTCCCAGAAGCGTTGGTTGAGACTCCTATTAAAGCAGGATGTCCGCAGTACATTTGCAGGAAATGCAGGAAGCCGAGAGAAAAAATATTTGAACGGTTGCCGCCAGTGGATAACGAGATGCCCACGATAAGCGAAAAGAGGAAAGAATTGCATGCTTCAACTTATTCGCGGCATCGCACCAGAATTCCGGGTGGTCAGAGCTTGGTTAATGGGGTACAGCATTTTGTTGGCTATTCTGATTGTGGTTGTGGTGCGGGTTTTGAGCCAGGGATGGTCCTTGACCCGTTTCTGGGAAGCGGGACAACGGCGGTTGTGACGAGAAAACTTGGGAGAAACTTCATAGGAATAGAGCTCAATCCGAAATATGTAGAGATGGCAAGGAGAAGGTTGGCCAAGATGAAAAAGGACATAGGTTCCTCCCAAAGAACAATCCTGGCCGGGCACTTATAAGATGTTGTTTATGATATCCGGTCTTTAGAGTCTCCGTTCCTTGATTATCTTTTCAAGAACGGCCATTAGCTCAGGGTATTCCGTTGCAACGTTCATTATTCTGTCCACGGTTTTCCTTCTCTCCAAAGCTTCTTTGGCAAGTTCAGATTTCAAGGGAAATCCGCACCCGTAGCAAAATTCGCTATTTTCACTATTAACATTCCTGAATTTACAACGGGGGCAGGTAATTACTATGGGACCGGTTTTCTTGTTCTTTGTTATGCCATAGACGGATTCCAGTAGGATATCGTCCACCTGAGTATCTGTTATATGGGAGTAGTGGCTTGGCATGTCGCTTGTTGAGGACCAGCCGAAATATATTCTCATCGCCTGGTCCGAGAGCTTTGGGGCAAGTTCGGTTGCTCTGCTATGTCTGAATAGGTGGAGCCAGGTCTTCTTCTTAATTCCTGAAAGCCTTACTGCCTTTTTGACTATGCTCACCAGACTATCTACTGATAGGTGTTTACCTGTATTCTTCCGGCCCTCGCCTATCCATACAAACGATTCTGGGTCTTTGTCATTTATGGAACTCAGCCACATAGCAAGGTCATATGCCCCGTAATTTATCCTGACCTTTCTTACTGGATTAACCCTTTCGTATCGATTCTCTGTTTTTTCGGTATGAAGGGTTAGAACAGCTCCGCCCTCGTCAAATTCAATGTCTTTCCTCTTAAGTCTGTGAAGCTCACCCCGTCTGCCTCCGGACTCATAAAGGCACCAGATGAAGGCCTTGTCCCTCGGACTTGTGCAGGAATCCGCCATCGCCTTTACATCGGCCAACGTTAAGACATCCTTCTCCGTGACCTTGACCCCTTTCACTGATTTGCATTGAACTGACTTCACGCATTCGGGATACTCTCCATTGCCATATAGCCATTTGAAGAAGCTCTTCAGAACGATTTTCACTGAGAGTATGGAGTTTTCCGAGTACGGTTTCTCGAATCTTATTATCTCTTTTCCCCTGTGCCTGTAAAACGCCTTTGACTCCAGGAACATGTTTATTGCGGACATCACATCCTTTTCTTGCCACTTTTTGAAATCTTTCGGGTTGGCCAGAGATATCCTGTACAAGTGGCGTATCTGCTCCACCCTTCTTCCGCTGCTTAAACCCATGGCTTTCGCGCACGAGAGGAAATCCAGTATGTACGTCCTGTTCGGCTCTAGGACCTGCTTTTTGACCTTGTCAATGTAGGCTATAAGATATTTTTCCCTGTCCATAGTCACAACACCGTCCTCCGAATATTTAAGGAACGATGTGCGACAGAAAATTAGTCTTGGTCAGTCCGCGTGAGTCATGATTAAAGTCTGTCGCACATGTCCTATCATAATATTCATCCAGTAATTTAAATTTGTTACCACAGATATTAAGCTTTAATAGTCATCGGCATAATCGGCGGACACCATTCACTACCTTCTTAACTGTTCTTCCCAACCAATCCCTAAAGGAGGTTTTCGCTATGAAAGGCGTAATTGACAGAATATTCGAGAACACGACCAAGAAGAAAATGCCATACTGGGTCCTCAGCATTGGGGGAGAGAACTACTCGGTTTGGGACAAGAAGTTCATTGAGGGACTCCAGGAAGGGGCTACGGTCGAGTATGAATGGGCGGCATCAGGTGACTTCAAAAAAGTCACTGAAATAAGAAGAATCGACATAGAACCCAGCCTTGACCGGGAAGGAAAGCCTTACTCCAGAAGCCAGCAGATTGTTAGGATGAGTTGCATCAAGTCTGCAACTGCGTTGGTCTCAAATTTTGATACGAATCCAAATGAGAAAGGGGAGATAACGCTTGGCCTCGCCAGAAAATTCGAGCAGTACGTAACTGAGAAGGATGAAGGTGCAAAGGAAGAGCAAAAAAAAGAGGAGTGATCAGATGTTTCCACCGTGGGAAATGCACCATTACGTCAGCCTTACCCCTGACGGCCTGTACCACATTCAGAATATGCTCGGGATCATGATAGGCCAGCACCATGTCTACACTGAACGAGGTTACAACATGTGGAAGAAGAACATTGATGAGAAATGCCTTCACTTGGAGAAGGCGGAGTCCTGTGCCTGCGGGCTGGAGCCAGGATATGTGAAGGAATTCGACGGCAGCGTATGGCTTAAGGAGGACTTCAAGTAAGGGATGGTTGATATGGAAGACGATGAATTCTTCGGTCCAGTAATCTCCAAGTACACCGCGAAGGACGCTGTCGAGGACGGTATCTTCGTAGAGGTGGGGTCCGTAGGAGAAGAACCTGTTTACTTCACCAACAACCTCTTTGAGTCCGGCGGATATGAGGACCGGGACAANAGGATAAACCTTGTGCACAAGGGGCTTGACCTTCTCAAGAAAAATGACCCTGAGGATACAGACTACATGAGACTCCGCGTAATCGAGAAAGGGGAAATCTGGGTCGTCTACAACGGCGAGGGAATCAC
>Ga0031655_10001847_pt1 | contig 12430 bp, 21 predicted proteins | sample FrelakmetHBP12HB_FD_55187 | JGI IMG/M metagenome (GOLD analysis project Ga0031655, IMG submission 55187) | Freshwater lake sediment microbial communities from the University of Notre Dame, USA, for methane emissions studies -HBP12 HB | ecosystem: Environmental > Aquatic > Freshwater > Lake >... | reverse complement strand
TACCTCGCGCTGCTGGCAGACGTCAAAGCGAATGTAGCTGAAAGAGTAGCTGCTGACAACGCAGAAGCTCATAAAGGATAGACTGGATAGAGGATTGACATAGCATAAATTAGAGCGTATCATTTGCCTTACCCCTGACCATGGAAGGCGAGCTATGGTGATAATGGAACAATGTAAAATTAGTTTCAAGTATCGATTGTATCCTTCTCCTGTTGCCTTTAGGCATGGGAGCAGTCACGTCCCGTACGCATTTCCGAAGGTGTGATATGGAAAAAAATGAGGCGCAGAAGATTGTCGATACGCACGTTTGCAAAAGCTGCTCTGGGAATCTTGTGCTGATGCTGGAGCGCATCCCGGGCTCGTACCGTGCGGAGTATGGCTATCGATGTGTAAATAGATGTGATATCACGCAGGTTGGTATTAAGAAGCTGGGTGGGCTCCTGCAAAGATACACGGAAGGTAATTTGTCCCAGCGGGACACTAATATAATAAAGGAAGGAATAGGAGGATTGATAAGTATGGATGAACCCAAAGCAGTAGCAAAGCAAGACGGCACCGCTGCCGAGCGGTTTACCGCAATCGTGCTCCGGGAATTCAACGGCCTGACCGGAACCAACCTCGGGCTGACAGACTTCCAAAAGAAACTGGCCCAGCACCTGTTTGTTAAGGTTGATGTGGCGCTCAAATCGTTTGAAGCTAAGCGCAAGGGTGGCGCTGCTCCTTATACATGGGCTAATGTCAACCTCGACAAACTGGCCGTAGATGCCATCTACCGCATCGATTTGGGGCTAGACGCCCTGATACCGAACCACATACACCCTGTACCCTACTTCAATGAGCGCGCTGGCAAATATGACCTCGATCTCAGGGTCGGGTACGTTGGCAAGGACTATTACCATCGCAGGTTTGCCGTAGACCCGCCGGTGGCGGTGGTGTATGAACTGGTCTACGATACGGACAAGTTCAAGCCGATTAAGAACAGCGACGGAAGCTCCAAATATGAGTTTGAAATCACCCAGCCATTTGCCCGCGGTGGAATCGTTGGCGGCTTCGGTTACGTGATTTATGAGGACCCCAGAAAGAATCAGCTCATCATAGTATCCGAAGATGACTTTCAGAAATCGCGTAAGCTGGCTCGATCGCAAGAGTTCTGGGAGAACTTCCCAACAGAGATGCGGCTGAAGACGCTGGTGCACCGCGTGACCGACAAGATACCTCTTGACCCTCAGAAGACGAATAAGAGCTACGCTGCAGTTGAAGAAGAAGAAGGGGCGATTGAGGGGACATTCAGGGAAATACCCACTAGCTTAGAAGAGCTGCCTATCTTCCCAGCGGCCACAGCTTCTAAGAAAGAACTCCCTCCAGCGGTTCCTGCAACGGCGGTCACCGACGACCTCGCAAACCATCGCTCGTCTATCGTAGAGCTAGCTCAAAAATACTTGGGCCCGGACGCTTACGAAAAGACCCTCTGCCCGTTTTTCCTTTCGAGGTTTGAGAAGCAGGGCATCTCGGGTCTGACCATAGACGAGTTGGGCGCTACGGACAAGTGGCTCGCTGAACAAATTAACCTCATGGGAGGAGTAAAACCGTCAGGACAGAGTGCCGAGGCAACCAAAGTTGCCGGGGAGGTAGCCGCTAAAAGTAAGCCTCGCACGAAGGCTAAACCCGAAAAGGAAAAGGCGCCCGCTAAAACCGAAAAGCCGACCAAGTCCGAGGAAAAGCCCGCCGAACCTACTAAGGTTGGGATGGATCAGGTAGTAAAGCTCGGCAAAGAAATGAGAGCTAAGCAATATTCGGACGATGAAATCAAAGAAGTTCTCTTCAAAGCTACCGGCAAGAAAGCTAAGTGGGATAACAACGACGCGCCAGCCATCCGCAAAGCCATCGATGAGAAAGAGGCTAAAAAGGCTGCGACGCAGTTAGCCCCAACGCCTATTGCCGACGAAGTAGAGAAATTCTTAGAGGAGCAGAAGGAATGACGATGTACGCAGTTCGCAAAGTACCCTTATCTATTATTAAAGGAGTGAGTGTAGGATGCGTGCATGCCGGATTTATTCGATAACAATGCCGAACAAGGTGTAATCGGCGCTATACTGCTGGCACCCGAATCCCTGCACGAGATAGGCGAGCTCGGCGCCGAAGACTTCTATTCCCAAGAGTTGAAGACACTCTTCAGCTGCTGCTTAACCCTCTGGCAACGAGACGACCCCATCGATAGCGTTTCTCTTCTAAAAGAGTTTGAGCGGGGAGTTGGTCCTGACGTCGACACGAGCGCTATCGCTCTATTAATAGCCACAATCGGATCCCAGACGGTTACCGCCCGTAATATCTCGGCAGATGCCCTGTCGGTCCGGTCGTTCGCTGTGCGGCGTCGCGCCCGAAATGTCCTGCGCACTATACTAGAGGAGCTCAGCGACCCCGCCAAGCCGTTGCTCGACGTGCTGGACGAAGCTCGCCAGTTGATAGAGGAGCTGAATTGGTTGCCCTCGAGTTCCCGGATGGTGCTATTCCGTGAGGGCACCGAGATGGGTGGGCAAGATCCGACGTATCAGTTTAATGTCATCCGCCCGAGCGACCTCCAGAGTATGAAAATCACCATCAAAAGTGCAGAGCTGGACCAGCCTACGGAGGTGCGCCGTATTATCCGGGAAAAGATGCACTTGAATCCAAACCTGCCTCCGGCAGAGAAATGGGGTGCCTTCGTGCATACGATAGTGTCGCAATCAACAATCGCTGACATCCCCGAAGCGCTTCAGGTACATGGGCAGCTCATCTTCTGGGTGCGCGCTTGGTTCGGGATGGCTACGCTCGCGGAAGACCCGGACGATTTGAACCATGGATACGTCGAGAAAGGCGATATGTACTATATTCAACCCCAGCGCCTAGTCAAGTGGCTCGACGACCATACGAAGCTCAAGCCCAACATGGCGTTACTCTGGTCGATGCTGGAAACACACGGAGCCCGCCGCGATGTTTCTGTCCGTATAAAGAAAGAATCTCGTAGGCTATGGGGGATTCCCATTGCCTTCATCCATCCGCCGACAGATGCTCAATTAACCCTTAATTCTGAAGAACAAATATCCGAAGATAAAGCCTTTTTAGCGGAGTTTGAAGATGTTTGAAAATCATAAAAAGGTGGTAAAAGGCGTGGTTTTGGCGTGGTTTCGTGTGGTAGATGATGCCCTAATTTTATGTGGTTTAGTAAACCTTAAGGCTATTCTGCCGACCGTCGAGTTATTCACATTTAATTATTGTGCATTTATGAGTAAACATGTGTGGTATCTACCACATCAAAAACCACACAACTACCACAATGTATAGAGCCTTAATGTGGTAATGTGGTAGATGGAAACTTCTATTAGTTATTATGATACAATTATAAATATAATTTAACACATAGAACTCCGCGCGTATTATAGCAAGGGCTAGTATGGGATTAACGGAAAATAAGATAAAGACTTGACGGTGGGATTTTAGTGTGATAATATCCCAAAAGAGGTATTAAATGAGAAAAACAAGAAAAGATGCAAGGTGTCACGGTATGTGCGGCTTATTAAGATCGGAATGTTGGTGCGGCTGGACGCCACCGCCCAAGAGCCCTCCGGGGATTATATATAGGCGGCCCACCCGGGAGGCAGGTCTTACCAGACATGCTGGCCGGCCGCGTATTGAACACCCAACTGACGAGTACCAAGTTTGGGAAGACGATGCGCCGGCATGGTTTCATGAAGCGATGTCCTTAAAAGTAAGAATGCTGTCGGTCTCTGAGATTGCAAGCCGCTTCGGTACGTCTCCCATCCAAATAAAACGCTGGATAGCTCGGGGATTGATCAATTGCGCATGGACATGGCCGCAGTATTATGAGGACGGGAAATGGGTGGATTTCGAGAAAAAGGGTGTGCCGATGGAGCAGTTGCTTCAGGGAACCGAACCAGAGAGACAACCAAAGAAAAGAAGCCACATAAAACTTATGCGGTACACCTGCGCGAGGAAAAACCCATCTGCACATCGGCGTATCCCGGAAAGCGAGCTGGAGCGTTGCCAGAACCTCAAGCAGCTCGTAAGGAAAGGAGGGGGGAATGAAGGAAACAGAAAAGAGAAAACAAGAATTCCGTAAAGCGAATAAGGCGCTGGCGGACCGCGGGCTCTTTAAGAAAGTTCCAGTTAAACGACAAAAAGTGGAAGATGAGGTATTGAGTGACCGTTTCGGCGAGGGTGGTTATGGCCAATATATTATCGGCAAAGATGATGGACTAGCACCATGATCCGAGAGCGGATAAAATTCTGGGGCGCTCCAGGCTGCGGGAAGACAGATCGCCTGATTGGAATCGTCAATGATGAACTGGACCATGGTACTCGCCCGGACGATATGATTTACACATCCTTTACGCGAGCGGCGTGCAAGGAAGCAATGCAGCGAGCTTTGAACAGCGAAGCCGGCATGTTCTACGAGAAAGGGGATTTCCCGTGGTTTCGCACAGAGCACGCTATCTGCTACAAGCTGTTGGGGCTGAAGAAGGATCAAGTTTTCGCAGGGAAAAATCAGCAGGAGTTCATCGATAAATACCCTGCGTACAGTGTCTCCCGCATCACGTTAGAGGCCGATTTAGAGATTCGTGAACATACTGCGATTCTCCAGACCTTGGGGGACTATTACGAGTTCTTTATTTTGTGGATGCATAATATGATGTTGCCGTTTGACAATGCAATGCAACAGTTTCGCAGGAACCAAATAGAGCTGCCGGACGAGTTCACTCCGAGCGGCGCAAGAACATACATGGAGCGGCGTGAAACCTTCAAAAAAGAGAGGGGGTTATTGGATTTCCACGATATGATTCGTATGGTCACGGAGTTAAAGGCATGCCCTCCCAATATTAAGGTTTTAATCGGAGACGAGCTGCAGGATTGCAATGCATCGCTGTACAAGCTTTTGGAGATGTGGGCCGCGCAGGTTGAGCGGGTCTACGTGGCTGGGGACCCTCTACAATCTATTTTCCGATGGTCTGGTAGTTCACCGGAGCTGTTTGACGAGTTCCCNGGGGAGCTGGAAGTTCTTCCGCACAGTCATCGTTTGCCTCCGCAGATTAAGGACTACGCGGAGAAAATCATAGCCTTAGCAAACTTGCCTTTCCCTAAATTCACTGCAGCAGACAAGGTAGGTGAAATAACATATAACGGACACGTGAACAAGATAGACTGGCTGAATTTAGGGCCGACGTTTCTGTTGGCACGGACGCACTGGCAATTGTACAGACTTTCAAAAGAGCTAAAGCAGATGGGAGTGCCCTATACGGCGGGGGAGCGTCAGCGAATCTGGACTCCGCTTGAAAGCTCCAAAGGGGAAGCGTATCTGACGTTAATTAAACTGCATGCGAGGGAAAAGGTAAACGCAGACGACTTGCGAGCCTTAGCAAAACATACACGCGAGCCGTGGCTGTTGCGCGGCGCCAAGACCCGGATCAAAGAATTAGTGCAGGCGGAGTACAGTTTTAAGGAAATCGCGCACTTCTTCAAGCCGGACTTCCTCAGTGTGATAGCAGAGGATTTCGCTCCGGTGCTCTGTAAAGACATAGAAGAGGACGACAGGAGCTACCTGCACCGCGTCTACAAGAAGTGCGGGGTGTCGGCATTCTTGAAACAGCCGGACATTGTGCTGTCCACGATTCACGGCAGCAAGGGCCGGGAGAAAGAAACGGTCGTTATCTCCCAAGAGCTGGGGAAGAAGGTGTACGATTCATTTTTGAAAGACAAGCAGAGCGAGGTGTTCGTGGCGTACGTAGCCGCGACGAGATCGATGAAGAGGATAATTATGTTGCAGCGGGAAACGCCCGAGAGCTTCCCGTACCCGAGAATGAATGGAGCGGAGAAGGAGGAGAAAACGAAATGAAAAGAAAAAGAGGAACACTTGAGCAGTGGCAGGAACTTGGCAATATGAGCAAGGAAGTAAATGCGAAGCTAGTCGCCTTATGTGTTGTAGCCGACCAGATCATGCCAAAGAAAAGTTGGCGTCCACTCGGGAAAGCCCAAACCGGATTACAAGATTTCCGTAGCGATGCAGAAAATGAAATGTTTAGGCAATTAGGACATGCAGGCGGGGCAACCATCTCTATATTTTACGGTGGCACCGAGGGTTCCTATCGTTGACGATTGGAAGGAGGAGTAATGGATAAAGTAATGTTGGACATCGATGCACAGGTGAAGGCCGCAATAGAGAAGACGGCAGCGCGCATGGATAAGTGCGAGGCGCTACTGAGGGGAGTCATCGGCGAGCAGGCGCTCAGGCTGGACGCAGAATTTCAGAACCTAAAGTACCGCTCGCAACGGCTGGCAATTGTTTCGGACATCCTGAACGGCAGGGCGTACGTGGTCGTCGAGGGTAAGGAGAACGAGCTATTCGTGCAGAAGGGTGGTAGCGCAAAGCTGATATCACTGGCCGAAAAGATGGGGCTGAACGCAGAGTTTATTCAGGGAAAGGCGGAGCTACCATGAGGATACTAGGCGTGGATCCTGGCCCAGATGCAAGTGCGTTCGTTCTATACGATAGTACAGCTCCGGAGATATTGGCATACGGTAAGTTGCCGAACAAGGAATGCATGGAGCAGATGCTGGCGTTTACGCCGGTCGACTTCTGTGTTATCGAGATGATTTCTTCGTTCGGGATGGCCGTCGGTAAAGAGGTCTTCGAAACGATATATTGGGTCGGGCGCTTGGCTCAGGCGTGGGACACACATTGCCTGACCAAGATTGCTCCTGCAGTCCGGCTGTACCGTGGTGAAATCAAGATGCACCTCTGCCACTCCATGCGAGCGAAGGACTCGAACATCAGGCAGGCGCTGATCGATCGGCTGGGTAAGCCCGGGACCAAGAAAGCGCCTGGGAAGACATACGGCATATCCGGTGATGAGTGGAGCAGCTTAGCTGTGGCAGTTTGCTTTGCAGATATGAAAGGAGCGAAATGGGTGGAGCAGTCATAGAGTTGATTCCGTTCAAGGTCGAGCTGGCAAAATTCGAGGAGTTGGACACAGATTGGGGTCTCTACGAGAGAATGCAGCATATAGGTGCCTCTCATTTGGGCTTTCTTCAAGTGCTGTCGCGATCAGGTGCTGTTGCCTCATGGCAAAGAGAATATGACCAAAAGATGATGGAGCATCCGTTCCGGAAGGCAGTTGAGAAAGTATATACGGAGTGGGCGGCACCCTTTTCAGGCGAATGGATTGTTGTTGGGAAGATAGGCGAGTATTATCTGGCGGCACAGCCGAGACGAATTACACAAATGCTTCCGATGGAGTGCTGCCGCTTCATAGGATTGCTATGAATATCGATGAATGGACACGCTGGATGCATTTACGTCCATTCGAGGTAACAACTGCACTCGCCATCGATAAAACGGTGCTTACAAAGGGCACTTTTTACATTGCGGCGGCGAGCTATATTGCTGATAAAGTATCCATAAATATCGTCATAGGATTCAAGCCCTCACTTCAGTGTGTAGGCCATTTGAGCTACGACGATTATGAGAAGTATAGCAAGCGCGGGAAACTAGTGGCCTTCACAGACGAGCAAATTGCGGAAGAGGTCGTCTTTAGGTCGGGTATTGCAGCAGCAATAGAGGTCGGGAAGACGTTAAGTCGACCTATTCTTGGTGGACGACAGGGTCTTGACAGAACGCAAAATTGTGCGACAATAACTTAATAACTCTGTCAGGCGAGAGGAAACTATGTAATGGGTGCAGCCACGTGCCATCACAAGGAGCAAATAGTCAGAGACATCGGCATTTGTGATACTTGCACTCGAGTTATCCAATACAACCCTTACGAAGAAGACAGGAACGCCAAGCCAATAATTCTGAAAGAAGGGCACGTCCCGGGGATAGAGTACATCAATCAAGGGACCATGGTTGAGATCCGGTACGAAGGCAAGCTCTGGGCGACGATGTCGATGGCCAATGACGAGCTATCCTATATCACGCAGCGGATAGTACAGTCGATGGCCAAAGCCTATCTCAGAGAGGGTTCCCTCTCAGCCAGCCGGAGCATACGGGATCAGGTGCTCGCGTTCTTGGACAGAGGAATGAACGACGAGCAGATAATTGTAGAATTTGCAAAGGACAAGAGGGACACGGTTCGAAGATATATACGTGATTTGAGAAAGGAACGAACAGATGCAGGAGCTAATTCAGGTACAAAACGCCATCGGGAATTGCGACGGGTTCATGCTGGGGAAGTGTAGAAAGAACGAAGCCATAAAAATCTGCCCAATACATATAGCCAGAGGTAATACGTGTGTAGGTTGTGATTTATGGTCCGAAGCGGCAAAACAACTACGAGTCGTAGTTATTTCCCCGATTAAAGTTACTATTGACGAAGGCACTCATTCCGACCAGAGGATTCGCTTTGTGAACGGATGCAACATGGGAGAGAACTGTCAGAACCCGGATTGTTGGTTCGGTGCAGTTATACGTGAGCAGAAGAGAGCAGAATCGAGAGAAAGGAAAATCAGAGAGCATGAGTAAGAAGAACGATGCAATAGATGGAGCTATAGCGGCGATGACTAAGCCCGAGAAAAAGAACGGCAAGTACAAGCCGACCAAGGAGCAAGAGCGGTCTGTGCTGGAGTTTGCCATCAAGAACAAATGTGTGGTGAACCCACAAGGCTGGAACAGCGCGCTCGAGGACTTCAATGAATTCAGGCATTGCGTTTGTGATGCCACCCGGCCAGCCTGCCCATGCGAGCAGGCACTGCAGGAGATAGCAGAGAAAGGTCATTGCAAGTGCCATCTCTTCTGGAAGGGGTACGAGGTGTATATGAAGGCTAAGAATCTGTGAAGGAGGGCTAATGGAAGGTAATGTCTATTTCAACTCTGAGATCGGTGTCTGCCAGGATTACATTCATGAAGGTGTAAAGCAGGAAGCAGCGATTGTCATTTCTCCACTCAAAGTGACCGAGGACGAGACAAAGAAGAAGCGCGTCATGTGGCTCGCTTCAGGGTGCAGCCGATGGAAGGCTTGCGAGAATCCAACCTGCCAGTTCAGCCTCATAGCGCGCCCGCCAGAAAAGAGGGCAAAAGCGTGAAGACTAAAGCCAAGAGATGGAGGCTGGAGCGGAGACAAAAACAGTACGTTTTAACTCCGGGCACGAAACGTCCCGGCAGTATGAAGCGAGGTTGATATGGCGCATCATAGATTAAATTATCTCGACGGCAGTATAAAAAGTTTCCTGCGGATTCACGGCTATCATGGAAAGAAGAGAAAACCCAGTGGCCAAGCTCAATGTGTCGGACAAGAGTTAAAAGGGCGTAGTGCCGGCGGACGTAAAGAACAACAGGCGGCTTTATCCGAGGCGGCGAGGAAATGCGCTGAACGGAATACTTTGGGACACGGTCGGGTGTAGTCAGGAAAGAAATAAAGGAGGTTAGATGATTCGCAATTATAAAGGTGATGCAATAAAGGTGGACGTGCTTCCCGGATTTAGAAGTAATCAGGTAGTACCCGAGGTAATTCCAAATATTAGTTTCAAGTTAGAGCTGGTATTCAAGTCTATGGAAGAGTTCAACGAGTGGTATGCGAAGACACTAGAAACGAAGTAATCGGACTCTGGAAAAGAAAGAGCCCCAATTTCTCGGGGCTCTTTTGTTATGTGGGGGAGTTTATGCTAGCCTCGGCCGCAGCTGCGAGCAGCTGATGCCAGAGCCTGTTGTGCCGCGGCGCGATTGCCGGGATGTGAGCCACTCAGGGCTTTCCCAACGCACCGGGCCTGTTTGTTGACATGTCCGCCAACGTGCACGCCGAAGATTCGGCGGGCTGAACGAAGGCTTCCATCCAAATATTTCTTTGCCACGGGACACCTCCTGTTTGAATTTACCATCTGCTGCTGTTAAGTTTCTGTTTGCTTGAAGGTCTGGGTTAAACAATCCAGATCCAAAAGCTTATTCTTAAGGGGTTCCCCCACTTCAGTCTTAATTCTATCCAGAGCCTTCGCTATTGTCAAGGCGTCCTTCGACTTCCAGGCTTCCTTCAGGGAAGCAATTTGGTCTACTGCAGATGCCTCTTCTAATACCCCGACGTACATATCGCCTAACGGCTGCAATAGGCAGGGTGGGCAATGCTCCGGCGTTTCTTCTTGCATGATCCATTGTTCCACGGGCTTGGGGGTGATGGTGCACTTAAAGTCATCCATCTTACCCTCCGGCCCGTTGCTTCTTGTATTCTCCCGCGCAGGTTTTCATCGATTTCTCCTGCTTTATGCAATTTCCAATAAAAATGTTGTACTTTGAAGGGGCTCTTTTCTTCTTCCCCGTCTCACGTGGCTCGTTCAGGCAGAATTCAATGTCGGTTTCCGAATCGCAGGTCGGAATTTCCTCAAGCAGCTCTCCTAAGCCCGGGAAAGTCTCTAGGATAGCNCCNTTNATTTCTGTTCCGAGGCAGGGCTTACATTTCGGCATCTGCGCCTCCTTTCATTTCAGAGCTACCGCCGTATGTGGTCCGGCCAGTGGATAGAATTTCGGATTGATAGTACCATCTGGCTGTCGGGAAGCCAGCACGGGCACCGCTTTAATCCCCTGAGCGGCAATGCACTCCTTATCGTGCGGGTCACATTTTGAGTACGGCAGAACCTCGATAGCGCCTTCTCTGATGAGAGGCTCAAATATCTGGGAGGCATCATCGCAAGGAGGGCATTCATCATCCGTAATCAATACGATTTTGCCGCCTTCCTTGCGCAGGCTATCGTATGACATCTGGAACAGCAGGCTCTTGATCTTGTCCGCTGTGAAGTCAAGCGGAGTCGCCTTCCTCTGACAGGTGCAGGGTACGTCCGGCGCTGCTTGTGCAGCCTCCGCCTCTGGGTGCTCCTCTTTCCAATTCTCCATCTGCTCTTTGATTTCTCCGTCAGCCATGATTTCCTCCTTAAATAACTTTTTGGCACGTGCTGCCCGCATGTTTCTCGGACATCTCGTAAGCCTTATCCCGAAGCGTCTTCGCCCAAGCGAGAGCGCTCTCCAAGTTTGAAAGGTCTTTCTCCCTATCGCCCAGTCCGGTCGTTTCCAGCTTGGCGGCCCACATAGCCTTTCGTAACTGTCGTTGCCCGCTCTCCAATAGGCGGACATCGCCTGCTATCTCAGGGATACCGTTCATTACTTTCAGGTCGGCCTCCATAGAGTTCAGGGAGTCCATAGCCTCGCGCACCTTTTCACGTACGCCATGGTCGAACCCATTATCGACACAGCGGTCCACTGCTTCCTTAAAGATACCGCTCGATGTGCTCAGGTGCTTGGCGCAGCATTCAAATCGGTAGTCCTTCTCTGTTTGCCCTTGAAATGACTTGAATGAATCTTCAGGCGAAGATTCTATAACAGCGATAGCTGTTTGCCCTTGATTTGCCTTGTTTTCAGTATTGACCGGACGGTTTCTGATTAAATGCGACATTAATGCGGTTCCGTTTTGAATTAGCATGGCCCATACTTGTGTTGATGGCATATTGCTCACCTCCCGTAGTTGCCCTCATTCTAAGACTAAAAAGGGCATATGTCAACGATAATATATTTTCGTTGTGGGTATTATAATGTTCAAGTTCTGAGTTGATAAGGCTGGGTTGACAAATAGTAAAAACTGATTTAGTATGCTAAAGGCGAGGGATATTTTTGAATAGAAATAAAAAGAAACACTTACTCGGTAACTGGAGTCCACTGCGTATTCAAGTTGCTCGTGTCATCGAGCAATATCCCTATAAACATGGCCGACGGCAGCCCCACATTAATACGGGAGAGAATTTCAGGGAAGCACTTCTTTCCGCACAACTAGGCACTTCTATGAGTACGATTGGCTTTATGAGTAATGCCTTAGCTGAAGGTGCGATAATACCGACCGACGAAGAATTTGCCGCGGCAGAAGCTGCTAACATTGATCTGCCACTTGACCCCAAGCAGGCGCCGGTGCTATGGCAACCAGCGGACACTCCAGTCGCGAACGCTCCAGTAGCCGAGATTTCTCGGCTTGATATGAAGAAAAACGTCGACCAGATAATAGTGAATCAGGAAAAACCCAAAGTAGCTCCCGTTTTGAAAGAAGCCGACCAGGTACTGAAAAATATTCAAGAGGCAGCGCCACCACCTCCGCCCGCCGCTGCTGCGCCGCCGCCCGCGCCTGTACCGCCCGCCGCTGCTGCACCGCCCGCGCCGGTGCCTGCACCAGTGCCGCCCGCTGCATCGACACCAATAGAAGCGAAGAACAATGGGGATAAGCCGGCAGCGGATAAGCCAGAACAAATAACAAAAGACAAGAAGATGATTGTCGGCGGCGGTCTTTTCGAGAATGTGCAGAAAGTAAGGCTCAATCTCAATACGATTATTATGTATTACTACAATACAAACCAGTATGGATTTGAGGGCACACTGGATGATTTCCTGAATTGGTGTGTTGCAGACTGTGCGAAG
>Ga0031655_10001840_pt1 | contig 12451 bp, 4 predicted proteins | sample FrelakmetHBP12HB_FD_55187 | JGI IMG/M metagenome (GOLD analysis project Ga0031655, IMG submission 55187) | Freshwater lake sediment microbial communities from the University of Notre Dame, USA, for methane emissions studies -HBP12 HB | ecosystem: Environmental > Aquatic > Freshwater > Lake >... | reverse complement strand
CATATGCAGCTCCTATGATGCCTATCTTAGGCACTAGGAGGAAGTCTCCTGCTATGTTCACTCCTGCTCTGATAAGGTTGAATATCTGGGAGTAGAGTATTAGGTCAAAGGCATTTACAATCGGAAGCAGGTATATTGCGCCGAAGTAGAATATGCTGGCTATGAGGAGGATGTTGAATGATGGCACTGAGCCTGTGTATTTGGATGAAAAGATTAATGGGATTATGTATTTTGAGATGAACAAGCCAATTATTGCCAGCACAGCCCAGAGGAAGATTGCCAGAGGTGTTTTCTGGATATGCTTTTTAATCATGCCGAATTTCTTTTTGGTCCTGTACTCGACTATTAATGGCATTGTAACTACATAGATGATCATTGTAAAAGCTGCCACATTCAGGAATGCACTATAGGCTATATTGTACACTCCAACGTCGCTGAGAGTCATGTATTTTTTTATGACAAACAGGTCAACATAGTTGATGATATAAATTCCTGGGAAGCCTATGAACTGAGGCCAAGAATAAGCCCATATCTTCTTGAAGTATTCCTTGTTAAAGGTGTAGGGTCTTATCTTGCTGAAGTCAAAGGTTATGAGATTGATGATTACTGCAAGCAGGAAGCTTATGTTTATCAAGATAAAGACAAGAGTTAGGCTGGTCTTGAAAATATTCAAAAAAAGCAGAGCCAAGCAAGCTAGATAAAATATTTTTTGCAATAGCAGGACATAAGCGGATTTCTTCATCCTGTCAGTGCTCTGGTAGATGTAGGTGATGAAGTTCAGCAATCCGTTAAGAACAAACAACACTACCAACAAGATTATAAGGTTCGAACTGATTCCTATGTATGCTGTAATTTGCTTGTTAAAAAGAGCAAAAAGCAGGACAAAGACGATGATGACAGGAACAAAAAGGTACATTCTCGCCCAGAATGACTGGTTTATCTTCTTGGTGTTGACATATTCTTCTCTTCCATGCCTGACAACTGAGGAGTCTGACCAGTTAAGCCCGACAATTAATGCCAGATTGACTATCATAAGGAACAAAGAGTATTTTCCCATTTGTTCTGTGGTGAGAATCCTACTTAGAATCATCAGGCTGGCTATGCTTACTATTACAGTTCCGACCTGTCCTGAGAATAAATGGATTCCATCCTTGAACATTCGTTTGTATTCCATTTTAAACTAATCAAAATCCCCGGTTATTCACTACTTGCTGATTATGAAAATAATAATTTGTTTATAAATCTTCCTATTTAATCTGGGGCATTAGCTAGATTAATAAAGTCTTCGCCTTGAAGGAAATACATCCTCCTCCAAATATTCTCTAAGCCATACCACTTACCTAAATAGAAACATTTAAATACCAGTAGCCACAAAGATATACTAGATTGACAGAAACAGATACGCGTTATCAAAGGATAAGTGAAATTCTGGGAGATTCTGCTAGAGACGATGATTTTCTGATAGCCCTTGAATCCTTCATCGACATCTACAAAGAAGAAAAAGTAAAGGAAGAGCACCTGCTGTTCCCTGCTGGGCTTTTCGCCCAGAGAAAACTAGGCGTCCTTGAAACACTAGTCAAATGCCTCAAGGAAAATTTCTCCATGAGTTACATTGAGATAGCTCAATTGCTCAACAGGGACGAGAGGACAATCTGGAGCGCTTACAATGATGCTGCACAGAAGCACAAGGAAAAATTCTTTCTAAAAGACGAGAAACACCCTGTACCAGCCAATATTTTCTCAGACAGGAAACTTGGACCATTGGAAAGCCTGGTCCTTTACCTGAAAGACGAAGCAGGATTGAGCATCAAGCAAATCTCTGAGCTGCTGGGCAGAAAATACAGGACCATCTGGCTGACCTATCACAATGCAAGGAAAAAAAGAGGAGAAAATGAAAAGTAAAGAACTAATCAGGAAATGGAGCAGATACTTTAACACTCGCCTGAATAAAGGCGAATCCCTCAACCAGATAAGACTAGACCTGATTACAAAGCACAGCTACAAGGCGAGCGATGTTGAAAAAGCAATCTATGCCTATAATAAGGAAAAAGCTAGGCAGAAGAAGAAAGACACTGCGGTGTTTGCAAGCGCTATCATATTATTAGCAGTAATTCTGGCAACACCATTCCTCCTCAACAGACCGAGCATTACTGGAATGCCCGTAGGTGGACCCGGCAATACTTATTATGTTAGTAGCACAACAGGCAGTGATACTAATGACGGAACAAGCAGTGATACTCCTTGGAAGAGTTTAGCAAAAGTCCAGAATAGCACAAGTGCTTATGACACGGCTTATTTCAAGAGAGGAGATATTTGGCGCGAAACTCTTAACATGACTAAAACAGGAGTGACTTATACTGCTTATGGCTCAGGTAACAAACCAGCATTTTATGCCAGTGTTAATGGTAGTAATTCAAGCTGTTGGAATCTAACAAGCGCTAATATTTATACATACAATTGCAGTCTTTATGGAAAAAGTGAAGTTATATGGTATAACACTTCTTCAGGAGATAGCCTTCCAGGAACTAGGAAGGCAAGCTTTTCAGGATTAGGAACTGATTGGGATTATTTCTGGAATAATACTCTGTCCGCAATGCAGATTTATTTGAGTTCTGGTAATCCGGGTTCTGCAGGCAATGGTGTTGAGATGAGCAACATTAATAAGTCCATGGGCGGCGGATATAACTCATTCTGGTTTGGAAATAATGTAAATGATTTGGTTCTTGATAATTTGGAATTTGATTACACTCAAGATGATGTTGGAGTAGTATTCTGGCTTGTCAACAATGGAAATGTTACTAATTGTGATTTTAAATATGCTTGGAACAAAGCGCTAGAATATGATGGGGATAATTCTCAGACTAGCGGGTATATTTTTAATAACACTTTTTACAGAGACGGTCAGAGAGGCAGTCCTAAAGGAAGAAATGCTCAAGGAGAAAATATTTTCATTGGAAATGTGGATAATGTCAAGATTATCAATAACACTTTAATTCATCCAAGAAATGTTGGAATTAATTATTTCCATACAAACGGCGGCTTAGTTGAAAATAATACGATTCGGGATTATGAATCTGGGCAATATAATATTAGCCAGGGTGGAGGAGCTATTTATTTTGATGGCTGCAATAATACTTTAACTCAAAACAATGTCATAATTAGCTGTGGCGCTTCAGGCTTGGATGTTAATGCTGAAATAACTGGTTCAACAAGCAATAATGTCTCTTTCATTTATAATGTGGTTAGCAAATGCGCTAGTGGTTCGTGGGTTGATGGCAACCAAGGGAGCATAACGAATTATAACATTAATGTTAGTCACAACACCTTTTTCATGGATGCCTATACGGCAGGTGAATATCAGGAGGTGATGTTAAGATACTTTAGCAATCTAACATTTAAAGATAACATTATCATAAATAATTACACTACAAATAGCGGGGTTTTAGCCACATTAGCAAGCAGCACTGGCTTTGTTTCTGATTATAATACTTGGAATAGCACTATTGGAAGAAATTTCAGTGTTAATTCTTCTGATATTACTTTTAGCACTTGGAAATCTTATGGTTATGATACTAACGGTCAAACCTATTATGTCATCTTCAATAATATAAATACTGATGACTATCGCCCTGTTAATAACAGTCCTGCTTGTACCATGTCATCAACAGGCAGCTTTGTAGGTGCCTTGCCTTGTGCAGGTGGCTCTTCTCCAGAATGCGGAGATGACAGTTGCAATGGAGATGAGACTTGCTCAACTTGCGAGGCTGACTGTGGTGTCTGTCCGCCTGTAAATAATCCTCCTACGCAGTCTACTCCGATTTTGAATGCTAGTGATAATCCTTACAACACAACAGATGCCACATTAACCTGCTACAATCAATCAACTGCTGATGCTGACGGAGATCCTGTAACTAATAATTACAGGTGGTTCAGGAACTCATCTTTAGTTTCTGCATTAACAACTAATTCTGTTAATGCAGGCAACACAACAGAAGGAGAAACTTGGAAGTGCGAAGTAACTCCTTATGATGGAACAGATTATGGAACAGCAAAGAATTCATCAGCATTAACAATCAACCAGCTGCCAGACACAAAACTGGTAAAGATAAATTCTAGCGCAGGTACTAATTATAGTAGTGAGAACTTATCCTGTTATGCTAACTCTACTGGCTTTATGACAAGCATGACAGTATATTATAGATTGTTTAATGGTTCAGTGCTTTACGCTTCTGGCAGCAAGTCAGTGACCAAGAACACATTATCAACCATAACCAATGTTAGTTCATCTTTATTAGCTGCTAACCAGACATGGAAGTGCTCTGTAAAATCTTCCTACGATGGAGTCATCAATGAATCTGAGTGGAATAATGCATCATTAACAATAAGAGCTTTACCAACTTGCGGTGATGGAACATGCAATTCTAATGAGAGCTGCTCAACCTGCAATGCAGATTGTGGAACTTGTCCAGTAAATAACACAATAACAGCATGCACTTTAAGTAATAAAACTTGGAACGAGAACGAGGGCCAAGCCAGTGCCTACAACCTGAGCGCTTGCTTTAATGACTCATTAAACCATACTTTAAGCTTTAGCTCAGTAGGTAATAGTTCAATTGTTGTATCAATCAGCTCAGGAGGAATTGTTAACCTGTCACAACCAGTAAACTGGACTGGAGTTGAGCATGTTGTCTTCACAGCAGCAGACAGCACCAATAGCAGCAGGTCAGCATCAGCCAATAATATAACCTTAACTGTTAGTACAGTATCTTATTGCGGCGACTCAACATGTGATTCTAATGAGACATGCTCTACCTGCAGCAATGACTGCGGAACCTGTCCTGTAACTCCTTTCTGTGGTGACGGAACATGCAACGGAGCAGAAACATGCTCATCCTGTTCTGCTGACTGCGGGGCCTGTTCATCATCTGGAGGGGGCGGTGGTGGCTCCACATCAACTGACAAAGATTGGACTTGCGGCGAATGGTCTAGCTGCGCGAATGGAATGCAAACCCAGGAATGCACTCACAAGACAAGCAGCGCCCAGAAAACCAATACTCAGAGCTGCGTAGTTACTCCAACACAGAGTCAGAATAATAGCAATAACATTGCGTCAAGCAACACATCAGTCACAACAGTTACTAAAGAAACAAATGCTCAGGAAACAACACCAACTGAAAATAATTCCAAGCAGCCACAGCAGCAAACTCCTGGGCAGATAAAGACGAGCAAAACAAAATCATCAAAGCTGAGCTTGCTAATGGCACCGCTCATAGTAGCGTTCTTAGCAATCAGCCTATTCATCTACGGAACGCTCAAGAACATGCGCGGCAAAAAGAAACAATTGTCATTGCCAGCAGAACCTGGTCTTTACAACCCTGATTTGAGCGCTTTCATCAGGAAAGCAGCTAGCAAAGGGCATTCTAAGCATCATGTCAGAAGCACATTACTCAGAGTTGGCTGGCCAGTTGCTCTTGTGGAAAGCCTCCTCCAAATTCATGATGCTGATTTTGTAACTGCTGAACTTCCTGCTCCTCAACTTGACATTGAAACAGTGCCAGGCAATGAGACTATAGAAGTCACAGACATAAATGGTCAAAATGGAAACTTATCCGGAGAATCAACTAATTTGAAGGCTTAAAAAGCTTTGAAAGATTAAATTGAAGATTTTTTTCAAAGCGAATAAAGTATGCTTATAAAACAGATTTGAGGAAAAATATTGGTAAAAAAACAGAAAGAGGATGTGAAAATGAAACAGCAAATAGTATTTGTGGTAATGATAGTTATGGCATTAGTTTGCATTAATTTAGTTAATGCTGCTAATTACTATGTTTCAAAAAGTGGCGATGACTCTAATAGTGGGTTATCTGAAGCCGCACCCATAAAAACCCTTGCCAAACTTAGTACCCTGGCTTTAAACCCTGGCGATCGGGTAGGATTAAAATGCGGGGATACCTGGACAGAAAAATGGAACTATCAAGGAGCAGGAAACGGTGCAACAGGAAATCCCATAACATTTGACAGATATGGAAACTGTCAGGGAGACCACAGCAATGATCCCATAATCAGCGGTGGTCAAGGAATAGACCAGCAAGGTGCTATTGTTTTCTTTGGCTCAAGGAATAATATTGATGTGAACAACATACAATTTGTTAATGCAGTTAAGAATGGCGTTGATATTTACCAGAGCAGCAATATAAAATTTTCACATTGCATCTTTAAAAATAATTATAATAACGCAATCATAATAGATAGTTCAAATGGTATAACAATAGAAAACTCATATTTTGATACTAATGGGCTGAAAATGAACGCTGAACATAATGGCGGAGAAACCATTTGGGTAGCAAACGCTCAACAAATAACTATCCAAAGCAACACAGTGCTTCATTCAGGAGGAGTCGCTATAAATTTATGGCACTCTAATAATATTGACGTGCGTGAAAATAATGTAAGGGATTGTACAGCTCCAGATGGAATGTATGAAGTTGGAATCTATTTTGATGGATGCGCAGACAGTACAGCACAAAACAATTATGTGCAAGGATGTCATATAGGATACTCTGTCAATTCAGAGGTTTCCGGGTATACTTCAGACAGAATCGTGTTCGACCATAACATAGGATACAATAACCAAATAAACCAAGTAGTGGACACTAATTTAGGCGCCATAGTAAATAATGATATAACAATATCCAGCAATACTTTTGTAAAAGACATTACCCCAGGAGCAGGAGGTTACAACAATGATCTCATAATAAAAGGTGTTTCAAACCTTATTTTCAAAGATAATCTAATCTCTGATTATGCTGGAGGAAACATGTTGACTTTTAGTAATGTTGGAGACACTAGCTTTACAAATAATCTCTGGTATTCATCCACAGGAGATTATCCTAAGATAACACAGCAAAATGCCCAAACTACAAATCCTTTGCTTGCTGATAAGACCTCATTCAAACCCAGCGGCACAGCCTGTGGCATGAGCAGTACAGGAAGCTACATAGGGGCAGTATCTTGCTCAAGTGCTCCGCCCGCTCCTGTATGTGGCGACGGAACTTGCAGCAGCAATGAGGATTGCAATAGCTGCTCTGCTGATTGCGGGACCTGCCCGTTGCCTCCGCCCTCTCCGGTTTGCGGAGACGGAACATGCAGTTCAGGTGAAACATGCTCGTCTTGCGCTTCTGACTGCGGAACATGCCCACTAAATGACACAATAACTGCTTGCGCTTTGAGCAATAAGAACTGGAACGTGAATGGAAATTTAGCTAATGCTTATAATCTTAGCAAATGCTTTAATGACCCTTTGAAGAGCACTCTGAGTTTCAGCGCCACAGGCCAGCAATCAATAAATGTTGTTATTAGCAGCACTGGAATGGTCAGCTTGTCAGCCCCTGCTAATTGGGTTGGCTCTGAGCGAATAAGATTCACAGCTTCCTCAGGCAGTAGGTCTGCTTCAACCAATAGGGTAACTTTGACTGTTAACAAGGTTTCTTTCTGTGGTGATGGAACATGCGATTCAAATGAGAGCTGCTCAACTTGCGTTTCTGACTGCGGAGCATGCCCTGTTCCAGCACCGCAACCAACTCCACAACCCAGCCATTCTGGCGGAGGAGGCGGGGGTGGAGGAAGCTTAGTAATTGCTAATAAAAGTGATTCATCCAGTGGTTTAAAGGTCATAGGCAGGCCGCATCAGGACAATTTAGCGTCTCCTGCTTCTGCTGCTCAGCAAACAGTTGTTCAAAACCCGGCGCCAGCAACAAGCAATAAACCTGAAACTCAAAAACCAACCACTCAGTTAACTGGCGCAGCCATTAATACTGCGAATAATAATGCACCTAAAGGACATGCTTGGCCTATTCTTGTAGTTGTTTCAACTTTGTTTGTCGGGCTAATGGCCATGTCTGTTTATAGGAGAAATTCGCAGCAAAAGCCTGCAAGGGCTAGAGCTCAGAAAGCTTCTGTTTTTTCCAAGCTTCACGAGCTACAAGGGCTTGAGCCAGTTCAGGAATCAATGTTAGAAACTGGAAAGCAGGAAAAGGGCAAGGATTATTATAGCTTGCTAAATAATTACATTGTAAATAATCTTAGCAAAGGTTATGCCAAGGAAAAGATTGAGTTTGCACTGCTGAGTGTAGGCTGGCCAAAGGAGATAGTGACTAATCTTGTAAGCCTACGTTACAAGGATTTAATACTGAATGACCCGCTCTATGCTGAGCCACTTCACGAGTATGTGACTGAGGCTTTGAGAAGAGGCTATTCCCAGGAGAGAATAGCTTCTGAGCTTTCAGGAGCAGGATGGCCCAGCTATATTGTGACTCAGCTAATGCCTAAGGAAATTGCCTGATTTTGAGAAAGAAACTTAAGTGAAAGTGAGCGTAAAATTATTTATTTTTAATTTTATATTCATTTTATTACTCTTTAAGTAGTGAAAACAAAAACATTTAAAAAGCTAGTTTGATTTCTCCCCCTAACATCTTACTAAAAAGTTCGATATTTGGGGGTATATTAAAATGGAAAGGTTTAAAAAGGTATTCTATAAAGTTTTTTTAATAACAATAATGGTTCTCATTCTAACGGCACTAAGCCTTAGCGTGAGCGCTACAGATGCAGCATCCAATGATGATCTCAGTTGTAGAATGTACGGAGCTATCTCAGATAATTTTCCTAACGGTCTTATAGAGAAAAATTTGGTTAATGACCAATACTCGCTCAGAAACATGGCGAGATTAGATAGTGGAGACGAAACCAACTACAACATTAATGGCTGGGGAATAGCCTCATATGCTAACTATGACCAAGCAGCCTTATTGCAAAGAGGAGCAATAAGAGCATATAATGACCCTTCTTATAATACCACAATATCGCAGTTAAACAGTTCTGAGCCAAAAATACTTATTGCGCACATAAGGCACTGCACCTCAGGATGCTGCCTACCGCTGGAAACAGTAGCCAACCCTCACCCATTCACCAGGACAATAAATGGCAAGACTTGGACATTCGAGCATAATGGAGGAGTTACCAAGACAACCATGATAAGCCTCATCAATGCTGCGAACAGCACCTATCTTGCTGCAAACGCGCCATTTGGCTCAGGAGTACCAGCATGCATCACTAATGATTCAAGCGCCACAATTGTTGTGGACTCAGAATTATATTTCTTATATGTCCTAGAAATGATTCAAAACAATAACTGGAATGTTGTCAACGGAATAACTGCAGCAATTAAGAACATGAATGCTGCAGGAACAGCAGGCGGGAGCATCAACTTTATCATGAGCGACGGAGAAAATGTTTACGGTTTCAAGAAAAGCAATGAGCTCTTCTACAAATATGATGCAGTATCAGGCTATTCAGCAGTCGCATCAGCAGTGCCGAACTCAAGCGAAACAGGATGGACAACTCTGAACGACTGGCAGTTAATAATTCTTAAGAGAAATCAGGCGCCGACAATAATAAATGATGTAAGGACATATGTTCCACAAGCGCCACCCACAATATCCAATCCTAACCCTGCAAATGGGGCAATCAATGTTTCACAGAACCCTGCTTTACAGGCAACTATTAATGACAGCAACAATGATGCTGTTAACTGGAATGTCCAGCTGCTCAATGGCAGCACATGGACCACAATTGGTTCTGGAACAGCAGCAAATGGCAACGCAAGAATAAGTGTATCCCCAACCACAATAACCAGCTTCAATACTTTATATTCATGGAAAGTAACTGCTACAGATCCTGCTGGTTCTAACCAGATCATAGAAGCAGTTTATACTTTCACGACAAAGCAGCCAGCAGTTGGCATTGGAATATCTAATCCTGTTCCACAGAACGGCCAGTTTAATGTTCAATTAAACACCAATCTTTCCGCTTATGTTGAGGATAGAAGCGGGTATACTATGAACATAACCTTCAGCATATACAATGGAACTGCCTGGAAGATAATCAAGAGTTATACTAACAGCGCAACAGGCGCTTACACTGCAAGCGGAGCAGGATACATAACCAAGAATTACACCAACTATCAATGGAGAGTAAATGCTGTTGACACAGCAGCACAAACAGCAGAAGCAAACTATAACTTTACAACAGCAGGGCAAATAACTCTTAAGTGGACAGCCACTATTCCTCATGATGATTATTCACAGATTCTTCCTGTTATGGGAGATATTGATAATGACGGGAATCGGGAGATTGTTGTTTCTTCAGGAAGTAAAATAATAGCTATTAATGGTAAGACTGGTCAGATAAAATGGCAGGTTAATGGCAGCGCAGGCTCAGCAGCTGAACTTGTTGATTTAGACGGTGATGGAACACCCGAAATATTATTCGGAATGACAAACCCTGATAGAGTCAGAGCACTTAACGGTAATGGCTCAATAAGATGGACAAGTCCAATATTAAAAGGAGATGCCCTGGCACAATTCCCTCTAGTAGCTGCAGACATCGACGGTAGCGGCCATCCAAGGATTTACTTTGCTACAGAAGACACTTATCCCACAATGTTCACCGGAAACCTAAGCGATTATAATGGGGCGCTTTCTATGCTCGACTATCAAGGTAATTTATTAGGTGACACTTGGCTTTATCACCCTTGCTGGGGTGGGCTTTCAATAGCAGACCCTAATTATGACGGACATTTCATAGTATATGTCTCAGACAGGCGAGGTCCATATAATAATGTGCCTGCAAAAGGTCTACAAGCATATGATGCCAAGACTTTACAGCTGGTTTGGAACCGGGCGGATATAATGCATAGTAGCGCTATGGCGGTTCTAGCTGATGTTACTAATGACGGAAACCTTGATGTTGTTGCTGAAAAGATTGTTGGTGGTGGAGTCGGCGTATTAAATGCGACAACCGGACAAACTCTTCCTGGCTTTAATTATTTTAGTCTTAAGTTACCAACACACGGCACAGGAACAGTTTATGATATTGACGGAGATGGACATCTGGAAGATATTTTATCAATGGATGCTGCTGTCAATGTCGATACAAATACTACTCTGTCACCGGAAACCTAAGCGATTATAATGGGGCGCTTTCTATGCTCGACTATCAAGGTAATTTATTAGGTGACACTTGGCTTTATCACCCTTGCTGGGGTGGATTATCATTGGGAGATCCTAATTATGATGGGCATTTCATAGTTTACGTTTCAGACAGACGAAATGGTTACAATAATGTGCCTGCAAATGGTCTTCAAGCATACGATGCTAATACACTACAACCTATTTGGAATAGAAGTGACCTTCATCACAGCAGCGCCATGGCAGTCCTTGCAGATGTTAATAATGATGGAAAGCTTGATATTATTGGCCAAAAGATTATTTATGAAGGCATTGGTGTTCTCAACGCCACAACCGGGAAAACATTCTCTGGCTTTGATTACTTTAGCGCTAGCTTGCCAACTCACGCAACAGGGACAGTTTATGATATTGACGGAGATGGCAACCAAGAGGATATTTTATCAGTAGACGCTTCTGCCAATGTCGATACAAATACTACTCTACCTAAGAACTTTGTAGTATTCGATTTAGTTAAGGGAAAGACAGAGTTTTCGCCGACTTTCAGTTACTGGTTTGCATGGCCGCCAGAGATTGGAGATGTTAATGGCGACGGCAAAATGGAAATTCTTGCAGCGGGAGGCAATCAGGGTTGGGATGGTGGTAACTTCCCTCTTCTAATTTACGATAGCAACTTTAATCTCATTAACAACATTAGTGTTACTGGTGCAGGCCAATTGATGCCTGCAAAGGTTTTTGATGTTGATAGTGATGGCCTTAACGAGATTGTGCTTGCAGGCTTTAATGGCAAGCTGATGGTCTATGACACTCCAGCACCTACTCCTAATCCTGCTCCTAGAACCTGGGTTCAGAGGTACAGCGAGTACAGGCGTGGAGCAGCAGAATATGTTGCACCTCCAGGACCGCAGGCGCCTACAATAAGCAGCGAATCACCTAAGGATGGCTCACAAAACCTGTCATTAAATCCAATCTTATCAATAGCAACAGTTGACTTCCAGAAAGACCTTATTAACATAACTTTTGAAATTAATAATGGAAGCACTTGGCAGGTAATTAAGACTTATGGCAATCAGGGAAAAGGAACTTATACTACAGACACTGCAGGCTATGTAAAGGATTACAACACAACCTATCAATGGAGAGTAACGACAAAGGATGACAAGGGCAATTCAAATCAGAAAACATTTAGCTTGACGACAAAAGCCCAAACATCTTCGTCCTGGCCAATGCCTGGCTGGCAGTATAGGAAGCAGATAACCATTGACCATACCAAGGTCGCGGGAAGCTTGAATAATTTCCCAGTGCTAATAGATACAATCATTAACTCAAGCCATGCGCAGAGCAATGGCAATGACATTTTATTTACTAGTGCTGATGGGCAGACCAAGCTGGCGCATGAGATAGAAAAGTATGATTCATCAACAGGCCAC
>Ga0031655_10001829_pt1 | contig 12503 bp, 14 predicted proteins | sample FrelakmetHBP12HB_FD_55187 | JGI IMG/M metagenome (GOLD analysis project Ga0031655, IMG submission 55187) | Freshwater lake sediment microbial communities from the University of Notre Dame, USA, for methane emissions studies -HBP12 HB | ecosystem: Environmental > Aquatic > Freshwater > Lake >... | reverse complement strand
GCCTCCAGAGAGGGGGAAGGTGCCGCCCTCGTTCTCCATCGTTGCCCGGTAGGCCAGCGCCCCAAAGCCTGCGTGGACAAGGCCACCAGCTATGCGTCGCATTGGGTCATGGGACGGAGCGAATGTGAGGCGGGAACCACCCTCTCTCGGGAAACCCTCACCGAACACGGGGCGACGCTGTGGAACATGGGCAGGAGTCGCCACGGATCCACTTCGCGGTAAGCCTCTCCGTAGTAGTAGCTCTCAGCGCGCCGCATCTGCTCCTGTGGCGAGTTGCGCTGACGCCGTCGAGGCGGAAGCGGCTGACCGAACGTGGGGGGTGGGGTGCGAGAAACAGGGAACGGAGAAAGAGAAGCGGCATGAGCGGCCTGAATAGCTCTTGCCTCAGCCAAGAAATCTCGCGGCGCTGTCGGCGTGGTGCGGGTCCAGCCCGGAGGCTCTGGAATGGCGTGCGCAGCCATGTATTCCGGGGAAGCGCGCTTAGCAGCACGCTCAGCAGATCGCGCCTCATATACCCTCTCGGCCTCGCGTCGCGCCCGGTCGTTAGCTTCGTCTCTCTCAGCCGATTCCAGCACCCACCGATCAGCGGGCCGAGGCCCAAAGATCTTCCCAAAGGGACGCTCAGGCTGGGACCAGAATGCCTTCCCGCGCACGAGCTGAACATCAGAAGGCGCGATGGGACGCCCCGTGAACTTCTCGGTCTTCACGTAGGCCGCAGTCGCGAGACCCTTCCTGCGGTGCTCGATGTCCGTCAAGGAGTAATCAGGGTGGAAGCTTCCATACGGAGTTGATACACCCCACCTCGATCTCTCGGCCGAGAAGCTGAAGGGGAAGGTGGCGACAACCTTGGGGCCCTTCTTGACCACCGTGACGATGCCCGCCGCTTCCCTCGGACCGTTGATAACCGGCTTCTTGATGTTCTTGAACTCGCCCGGAGGTGGCTCCTGAAGAGAAGGCGTCGAGAAAATGCGCATTGCTGCGTCTTCAGGACTGTAAAACTCGATGCGGTAGCCCCTCGGGAGCCCGCCCTTGTGGCTGGGCCCACCCTGAGCGCGCCCTGCGCGACGCTCCCACATCTCGTTCGCCCACGACTCCTCGCGCTGAGCTGTCTCGAGACGGTCGGCGTTCTCGGCGGCTTCCTGCTGCCGCCACATCTCGTTCTGCCAGCCCCTGATATTTCCGTAGCGATGAGTGATGTCGAAAGCGCGCTGGTGGCGAGCGGCGTTGACTGGGGAAACATCGCCGCCCCGGGCCCGACGAGGCAGATGCTGGGGAGCCTGCTGATCGTACCGGTCGATACCCATGTCGAGGCGAAGGAGAGCCTCGTCGCGAATACGTCTGATAGCGCGGCTCGGCGAGAGACTCCGCAGGCGCTGCTCATGCTGGCGCTGCTGCTGGTACTCGAGAGCTGCCAGCTCGACCTCGTGGCGACGCTCCCGCGTCTTCTCACGATAGAAGCGCTCCGCATCGGGATGGATCGTGCCTGAAGAGCGAGGGGTGAACACCTCGGGTCGGCGTTCACCCACGAGAACCGGGCGACCCTGCTGGACGGCTCCGCCATACGCCTTCTTGGGCATGGGGCCGAGAGCCTGCTCCATCACCTGCTTGGCAACCTGAACGCCCTTGGTCTGCGTCATGCCGTACTGGGTCGAGAGCATCGAACCCATGACGTTCTGGATGCTGTACTTGCCCTGAGTGGCGAATTGCGGGGTGATGGTGACGGGGATCGCGCCGAGACCCTTGACGATCTGGGCGCGGAGAACAGCGAGACTCTCCGCGTTGACCATCACGGGGACATTGACCGCCGCCATCTGGGCAGACGAAGACCCGGTGCCAGCCCCGCCAGCACCGGCCTTCATCTGTGATGCACCAGAGCCAGCCTTCATGGCTGCCTGCTGGAACTTGTTCATCGCCGCAGTGGCTTCTTGTGCCGTGCCCACGAAACCACCCGCATCCAGCATGAGCTTTATGCCGATGGTCTCGACTTCTGTCGTAGCCATGGATCGCCTCGCCGCGATCTACACCGCCTCTCCCTTGAGAGACTCAGCGTTGAAGTCGGTTACGTCTTCGTCGCCGGGAAGCTTTTCTTCGTCGGTGACGATGGTATTGACCTTCACCCAGTCCTCGCGCAAGGCGAGGTAGTAGTGAAAAGGGAGTGCCGCTACCTCGTGAGGCCACTTCCCGTATCGACGAGCGATGCGGAAGATGAGGTCACGAGTGGTCAGGCGTTTCCCTTGGCCGGGCCTTCCTCAGCCGCTTCGGCCTCGGGCTTCTTGGTCTCCGGCTCATCGCCGTAGTGCATCTTGTTGACGGTCTGGTTGAGCTTCAGGACCACCCGCATGGGCAAACTTGCGAGGGTCTCGGCGGTGAGCTTGGGGTCGACGGAGCAACGCAGGACCATGAGCTTGAGGAGCAGGGAGTTGTCGATGCTCTCGGTCTCCTCCCCCGTGATGGGGTTGCTGGTCTTGCTGGTTGCCTTCTTCACCAGCTCGTCGTAGTCGCCGATGGAAAGCTCGCGCAGGCGGTACGTCACACCGTTGCGGAGGGTGACCTCCTCCTCGAGGAAGTCGGGAGTCAGCGGCTGATTGGCACGTGCCATGGTATTCCTCTCCTTGAGATTAGAAGGCGGCTCAGACCGACTCGATGGTCACGCCTTCCATGATCAGACTTCGACCTTCCCTGACAGTTCTGAACCCCTCGGCCTGAGCCAGCTTGTAGCGTTTGTGGGGGTTCAGGTTCAGGATGAACACCTTCTCGTAGTCAGGGTCTTCCCAGAGGGCGTCAGACAGGAATGAGAAAACGGCGTGAAGGTCATACAGGCTCGCATCCGGGCCTTGATCTCCACGCCGCTGCAACGTCCACGAGGTGAGTTCGCCGACCTTGGCTCCAAGGAAGGGGATTTCTACGGTTCCGGCGGGCTTATACAGCCCTGACCGGATGGTCTTGAACAGGTATCCCATCGCCATCCCTTTGTCTGGTGGAGGCGGCAGCAGCCGGGAGGGGCATTATTCTGTCGCCTCCACCGTGGATGTTACGAAATCAGGTCTAAAGCGACCCGCTCGTGAAGACGGTCCAAGCCCCGGCAGCCTTGAAGTTGCCCGTGGTCTTGATCGCGTCCGTGACACTCGCCGTGATGGCGGCATCGATGAGGCCCGGCCCAGAAGCGATGATCACCTCGAGGCTGGAGCGGTCGTCCGCGTAGAGGTAGATGTCGATGCTGTCGCTGACGGCGGCATTGACCTGATAGTCGCCACTCACGTCGAGAAGACCAGCGAAGGTTCCCGAGACGTCGCGGAGACCCACGAGGTACGTCTTGTTGGTGTCGCCGAACACCGTGGCATCGACGTAGTCGCGGTTGAGGTTGAGGGTCCACTCGGTCTTGGACGTCACCTTGACGCCGACGCCCTTCTTGCCACCGAGGTAGATGGCCCCATTTTTGCCATGGAGCTTCGTGTTCGCGCCTGTTGCCATTGTGCAAATCCCTTCGGAGATGCTGCGCTCTTGCCATGCTCACCGCTCGTTCGCCCGTACGAGGAGGATGGCAATGGCAAGGAGAACTTAGAGTCTCAGACGGTCCACGCTCCAGCAGACTTGAATTGGCCAGAGCAACGAACCGCATCGGTATTGCTGGCAGTCACGGATGCGTCCACGAACGCGGGTCCAGAGGCGACAGCCGCACCTCCGTCCTCGGCATACACGGCCACGGTCACTGCTGACCCCGTGTTGCTCTGGACGAGAAGATCGCCATCGACATCCAACAGCCCCGCGAAGGTCCCGCTGATGTCCATGAGACCCGCTGCATACACCTTGTTCGCATCGCGGAAGGTGGAGACGTCGGCGTAGTCACGAGCCATCGAGAGGGTCCACTCGGTCTTGTTGGTGACCTTGGTCCCGTTGATGTAGATCGCACCGTTCTTGCCGTGGAGCTTCCTGCTCATCAGGGAGTCCCCAGAGGCTGGTCAGTCCAGATCGAGTAAGTACCCCCGACCTGATAGATGCGCTTTCCCTCGGAATCGACGTCTGGCCCCGTTGGCAGATCGGCAACCCGGCGACAAAGCAGATTGATCTGCCCATCCACGCTGAGCGCAGCCTCGTTGAGCGCCCCGGTAATGAGCGCGTCGATGTTATTGGCATCGACGGGGTTCACCGCGTAGGTGTAGATGTCCATCAGCGCGTGGATCTGCATCCCATCCTGCTGGTACTCGTAGGACGAGGCGGCAACCTGATACACGATGAATGGATACCTCACCTTGCGGGGAGCGACCCCCTCGTGGATGCCGCCTGCGATGGCGGACACGAGGGACGGAGAAGCACGCAACTTCTGCACGACCGCTCTCTTGACTGGGGCGACGGTGGTGGTAGCCATCAGTCACTCCCCTTCACAGCCGCACCACGATCTCGATCCCGACGTTCGCGCCCCCATGCGGCAAGGCTTCACGAACGGCGTTCGCCACTAGGGCTANGACNTCACTGCGGCTCTCCTCGGCAGCCGGGCGAAGGAAGGGGTGGGCAGCCGCGTGGCGAGTGCCGAACTCCATGTACTTCGCGTACTCCGTCGGGGAGATAACCCATGCCTCGGCGCGTTCGCCTGAGACGCTTGGATCCGTGGCATAGATTTCGCCACGGAGTCTTCCGCCAACCTTGAGGTGCTCCCACACGGCGAAGTTGGCCCGCTTGCTGCGAACCTCGTATGCGCCGCGTCTCGTGAGCATCGTTTTCTGTGGAGCGAAGCCAGCCTTGCGGCGGCTCATCTCTGTGTCGTACTGGGTGAGCAACTTGGCAACAGCCGTCGTGCGCCGCTCTCGCCAATGGGTGGGGGGTCTCTTGCCGTAGACCGTGGTCGCTTCACCGAGCTTTTCGGGACGAACAACGGTAGGCGGTCCCCCAGCCTTGAAGACTGCATCGCGGGCTGATCGAACGGATTCGATCTCGCCAGCGGTCTTGAGTCGGATACCCTGACCACCATCGCTGAAGAGACGACGAACAGGAGCCCGAGCCTTCGCCCGCTGCGCCACGATCTGGGCCCCTTGCCCGAGAGCCTGAACGGCTCCCTCATAGACGCCTTGCAGGATCGCCTCGAAATCAAGCACCGCTGCCAGCACTCACCATGAGGACACTGTCTCCGGTGTCGTACCAGAGTTCTCCTTTGCGAAGTGGATCCGTCGTCACAAGGGTGGCGATAAGAGCGGCCATGATGGTCCCGGCAGATGGGGTGGTGCCATTCGTACCGTTGGTGCCATTGGTCCCGTCCGTGCCCCGGGCGCCATTCGTACCGTTGGTGCCATTGGTCCCGGCTGGTCCACGAGCGCCTGTTGCCCCCGTAGCGGAGAGAACCGCATCTTGTCCGGTGCGCGTGAAGTAGCTCTCTGGGACCTGAAGGACCTCGCCTTCGTCAGTGCGAACATGAAGCGTCATTTCACTCCCTCTTTCTGAGGCTGCATGTCAGCAGGGGCAACCACGAACTCTCGCCGGTGGTATCGCTGACCGTGTAATCGTCAATCCCAACGTGAACCTGATCACCGGGCAGGATGTCAGTTCCCACCGGGACGAAGAGCCGGTAGGTGTTGACCGTGATAATGGCGCCTGAGTCGACCTCCTGAACCGGGGTCGGGGTCGAGTAGAACCAGCCCTTTACCTCTGTCCGCCGACTCTCACTGGTGATCGGGTAAGAAAGGAAGTCGTCCCCGTAGTCGCCACCGACGGGTGGAACTGCATCCGTCCTGCGCTCGATGGTGATGGGCGTGATCATCCCGAGCAGGGCAATGTCACGCAGCCTGTTCATCTGGAGAGGGGTGAGGAAGCGATCCTGACGAGGCATCTAGCGAACCGAGATGTTGTCGTTGCGGTAGCCCGACAGGAGGATGGCTGCCTCGGGAATGAGATCGTCGAGTTGCGCAACGAGGGACGCGGCCGGCTTGGGGTCCCTTCGTGTCATCGAGACCTCGGCCACTTTCAGGGCCGTGAGATGGGCCATGCCCCGGGAGTGCAGCTCGGCCTGTCCATGGAGGTAGGCAACGATGTGGCCGCAGCCAAACTGGATGTCGGGAGGAAGCGGGTAGTGGTAGGTGGCTGTCACGGTGTCGCTCGCAGTGAGCTGAACAGTGAAGACCACGGCTCCCTCGATGGAATCAATCGTGAAGCCGCTCGAGACCACAGTGCCGTTCTTCTTGACCACCGGGAGACGGGTGCTGTCACTGAACCAGAACTGGTTCTGGGCCCGGTAGGTCTGCCCGTCGGTGTTCGAGAGCATCTCGTCGGTCTCGATGAGATCCCAGCCGTAGGTGTAGTCGGCCGCAGCCACAGGGGTAGCGAGTCCAACATTCGGGATGATCAGCGCGTTGAAGAGTCCGCTGCTGGTCAGGGCGAGGGAGACGACCTCGAAGTACCGCTCGGTGTTGTTGATGATGAGGTCGGTCGGGGCGAGGCCCACGTACTGGGTATTCGTGACGTAGATGCGGAAAGACTCGACTGAGAGAACAGGCCAGTGCATCGGGTAGAAGCGGCGCTGGCCGATCTCGAAGGGCGTAACGGGGTAACGCCATACCTGTCGTTCGCCCGTGATGATGCCGCCCTTGAAGTCATGCGGCTGGGGGATGCGGGGCACGTTGCAGTAGGCGTTGACGACGGTGGTCGCCTGAGAAATCAGGGCGAGCAACTCGGCATCGTCGAGTTCCGAGATGTCAATCCCGAAGCCCATTTCGCGGAAGCGTGCGGGAGTCAGGTACTGCATCGTTCCTCCGAGGAGTGGAGAGGGCCGGGGTGGTAGACCTCGGCCCCCTCAATCACCAACGAGATCAGGAGGCGACCTTCACCCTGTGGTATACTTTGTTGTACCAGCGTCACAACTTGACAGGAGGTCAACGTGCCCAAGGGGATCTACTCGCTCGACAAGAGATCACGCGGAAAGCGCGTCTCCGTCATCGAAAGGTTCTGGTCGAAGGTGGAGCGGGGGGAAGGTTGCTGGGTCTGGACGGGGGGTCTCTTCGCGAATGGACTTGGCTACGGCCAGTTCCAGTTTGAAGGACGCCCCGTCCTCGCCCACCGTATGGCATGGATGCTCGCCTATGGAGTCTGGCCCTCATCGGACCTCGCTCACACGTGCGACACCCCTGCGTGCGTTCGTCTCGACCATCTCTTCGAGGCAACGAGCCTCGAGAACAACCGGGACATGAACCACAAGAAGAGGAACCCGACCTCTGGCAAGTTGAGCGATGACGATGTTCGCAACATCCGCAAACTCAGGGAGTCTGGGATGACACTCCTCGTCATCGCCCACCAGTTCGGCGTGTCAGAGAGCCTCGTATCCAAGATCGCCAACCGCAAAGTCTGGGGCTGGCTACCCTAGATTACGATGCAACTTTCACTCTAATCTTGTTGCTCCACGGGAGCACCTTGATCGCCAACCCGTTCATCAGGAAGATGATGTACAGGTGGGTGAGCTGGCCGCTGATGCCGATGGGGATCTCCAGAACCGTGGGGCCCGGGGACCCGAGGTAGGGGAGCGTGATGCTGCTCTCGTCGAGCATGTAGATGTCGCGAACGAGGTTCCCCGCGTAGTCGGCGCAGTGGTAACTCGAGATCGAGTCACCCGGGACGACAGCGAAGGGAAGCAGCCCTTGAAGGGTGTTGACACCCTGAGCCGTCGCGCCAACACCGATGTTGACGTAGTTCGGGCTCATCAGCCGGACGTTGATGTCCTGCTGCTCGTCGAAGGTGATCTTCTCCTGCGGGTGGCCCCACATGATCGACGTTCGCCCAGCGGCCTGAATGACCGGCAAGAGGGCAGCGTCGAAAGCCTTGCGGAAGTTGCCCGTGGTGGTGGGATCGGTGGCCGGGTCGACGTTCACCGCGTTGGTGTGAAGCAGCGACCGAAGGCCGGTGAAGGCGTTGGCATCGTAGAGGCCAAGCTCGCCGTCGGCGATACCGGTGGCAGTCGTGGCCTGACCCTCGAAGATCGTCTTCTGCATCTTGTGCGCCATGGCCCGCAGCCCACCCTGAAGCTCGATGGCCTCCGGGTTGTAGTTCATCCCGCCCGCCATGACGGCGAACTGGGACTTCAGGCTGATGCCGCGCCGGGTGGCGAGGATCGCGACGTTCGTGGTCTGACGAGCGTAGACGCTCGTGTCGTCGGTCACCGTTCCCAGCTCTGCCATGAACTTGGCATCGCCGTAGGAGGTGATCTGGTTCCACGCGTGGACGAGTCCATTCGCGGGCTCGTGGGGGAAGCGGTCGTAGGCCGGGAAGAGCCGGATGTAGACCTCGTAGAGCATCGGCTCAAGGTCCTGCCGGATCAGGGCGGTTGCCCCGGCCACGTCGAGAGCCTTGGCGATGTCCGGGTCGAGCTGCCCACCGAGCTGGCTGAAGGCGTTCTGGGCTGCGAAGCCTGCCGTGTTCAGCCAGAGATCGAGCGGGATCCCGGTGTCCTTCTTCGATGCCTGATGGGTCGTGAGATCCATCAGCTCGGACATGGACTTGGTGCGGAGAACACTCGCGAGCGATGCACGCTCGTCGGGAGTGATATAGCGACGGTTGGTGGGAACCGGAGTGCCCTGATCTTCGACACCCTTGGCATCTGCCGGGGTGGCGACATTGGGAGCCTCGTTCATCTTGAGCAGCGTCTTGCCGATCTGCTCCTGCGTCTCGAGAACTCCCTTCAGGAGGGCCTCCAGCTCAGGCGACATTGCCATTGCTGTATTCAGCCTTTCTTCAGAAGGGTGAGGAACTCCTCGCTGTAGACCGACTTGAGGGTCTCGAACTGGTCGTTCGCCTCTCGGGTCACGGCGCGGCGTCCCACTGGGGTTTTGGACAAGGCCGTGAGGATCTCGGACATCTTCGTGACCACCTTCTCGGTGGCGGATATGGCCTGATCTCGCTCAGCGGTGGCGTCGGCCAACGATTTCCTCGTGTCGATCAGCTCGCGGGTGATCGCCCTCAGGAGATCGCTGGAAGTCCGCAGCGAGGCAACGACGGTAGGCTCCAGAACCTGAAGCGCCGTGCTGATCTCTTCCACCTCGGACTCGTCTGCGAGGTCTGCGGCCAATGCCACAACCTCTCCCTCGTTCTCAGGGACGCTCAATGGAGCTTCCTGCGAGGCCACTACGGCACCGTCGCCGTCAATGGGGACTGGGTGATTGGCAGCCTCGAATGCTGCCAGATGCTCGGCAAGGTCCTCGGTAGTCATGTCGAGAGACTCGATGGACTTGCTGACATCGTGAGGATGCTCGTTGTCTCCATAGGATCCAACGTGGCTGTGATCGTGCTCGCTTCCCTGACGGTCGTCGATGTGCTCGTGGGAGTCATCGTGCTCGTGGGCATGTGTGTGGTTGTGGTCGTGGGAATGGACGATGCCGTTCCAGTGCTCGTGCTCGTGATCATGCTCGTGAGCATGAGGATGCTCGTGCGTGGCGGGCTTCTTGGCAGCCGTGAGGTCGAGGGAATCTTGCAGNTCCCAGTCCCACTCAAACGTGGGGCCTTCCTCGAACTCGGTGCCAAAGTGGGTCTCGTCAACCCCGTTCTCGAGCGCGAANACGAGCAGCTCGGCGAACGACTTTTCACCCGCCTCCCCCATCCCGAGCGACTTGGCATGCGCCCGGATATGAGAACAGCCGCATTGGTCGTTGGATGAATCCCCGCAGCGCGAGAGAGCTGCGCGGAGATGGGCCTTGTCCACCGCACCCGACTTGGTGTGATGCGGATACTTTCGCTTGGCCGGGCAGGCAAAGGCGGAGTCGGGCAACGCATTCCGTGTGTCACTCGACATCGGGGCCTTGACCACCAGCTCGCCGGTCTCGCCGAGGGGCACCTCGATACTCTCCTCGAGGATGCCATCCGCGTTCGGGATCATGTTCAGGCTCTTCACGGCGTACTCGACCCACGAACGCGGGTTCGCGGGGACGCCGACGAGAGACGTCTCGAGAAGTTCGACATGCTCGATGGTGTACGCGCCGCTCTTGCGATCCCGGGACGCACCACCCTCAGGGATCATTGCGCCGATGGAGAGCCCGAGTTGGGTTCCCTTCTGGATCGCGGTCCACGCATCCACGGCTCGTGGGTTGGCATCGTTGACCACGATGTCGAGAACGAGATCATGGATCGAACTGTCCTGCGGGTGGGAGCGGATCAGTGCCCGCTCAACCGACCCCGCGACGTCCTCGGGGACCCTGTACTCGTGGTTGAGGAAGATCGTCATGTTGGAATTTGCGGCACGTTCCATGTCGGACAGCGCCGACAGGAGAATGGTGTGGCCATGGCGGTCCGTGATCGTCGAAGAAGCGACGCCATGGAGCCGCATCCGGCCATCCGTGTCGAGACTCGCCTTGAGCATCGGCGCAAAGATCTTGAAACGGCTCTCGATTGTGCTTGTGTACATCTCGCTCATGGGATCGCCTCCGGCGGGTCAGTTGTCAAGGTGGGCTGGTTCGCCAGCGCCGTGATCAACTCGTCGAATCGTTGGGCAGCAAAGTCCCAACTGAATGTCTTGGCATGTACGGCACCTGCCTCACCAAGGTCCTTTCGCAGACCCTTCGAGCCATAGAAACGCTCGATAGCATTGGTAAAAGCAGGTACGTCCGGTAGCCATGTGTCCTCACCTGCGGGGGTTGTGAACAACCTTTCAGGCTCAAGGAGGATCCCGCCGTCTCCAACCACCTCTGGGATGGCGGACACGTTCTGGGCGATGATTGGTGTACCGCATGCTGCGGCCTCGAGGAGAGTCAGGCCAAAGCCTTCACCTCGAGAAGTTGAAACGAAGCAGTCGAAGGCCGAGTAGAGGACATTCAGGTCCGAGAGCGGCCAGCCCTCGTAGCTGTTGTGCAGCCCCGGGAAGTGGAACCTCTTGGGATCGACCGTTGCGGCTTCCCGCGAGAGCAATGCCTGCATCCTGATCCCAGCCGTGGGGCCTTGATCCTCGCAGTGGAAGTGGACATCGATGTCGCCGTACTTCTTCATCAGGGGCCACAGGGCCTTGATGAGCGCGGGGTAATCCTTCCTGCCGCTGTTGGTGTCAACCCTTCCAACAAGGAAGTGGTCAGGGTCAAAACCGAACGCCCGCTTGCAGTCCGCCTTGGTCTTGCAGACCGTCCCGTTGCTCGCGACCTTGGGCTTTTCCCAGATGGGCCAGAACACCTCCGGGTCAACCCCGTGATAAACCAGTTCGCTCGGCTGGTATGCCTGCTGACCCCACTTGCTCATCGCCACCACGTTGGTGACTTGCGGCACGATGATCGTCCATGCTGTCGGCAAATTGACCCCATCGTCTGGAACATACGAGAGGATGGGTCTATAGCGGAGCAGGACCTTCTCGGGGTCGTAGGGGTTGTCGTACAGGAAGGACAGGAGGACCTGCGGGTCGAAGAGCATCACCACGACTTCGGGTTCCACCTTGCCCAGCATCTCGATGACACGGGATTTCCCGTAGATATCCTTGGCGTCACGGATGTTCGGGACGTAGAGCCGGAGCGGGGTCGGGTGTTCGTGCCACGGTCGCTCGCAGGGCCATGAATCGCCCCGGTAGTTCACTGCAAGGACGCTGATCTCGTAGCCGTAGTCCTCGATCAGTCTCTCGCCTATCGAGTGAGAAACACGGGAGAACCCAGTCGCGCAACCTGCATCCGTCAGAAAAAGGACCTTCATTCACTCCTCCACGCCTCAAGGACTTGCCTCAAGGGCTTATGGTTTGCGTGTACCGGCGGATGAGAACCTCCCGTGGCCCGGCTGACTCCTTGGCCGCATGTGCCCGAGACCGCCGGTACTCAGCTCCATTCCTCCGCCACCAGTCACGACTCCAGATGCGCCTGCGTTCAATGCTCTCGGGCGAACGCCGATATTGGAAAACGGGCATGGGGCCGAGCGCGATCAGTGGTTCTGCCCAGCTCTCGAGCGGGACTGTCGCATCGTAGAAATGACGCTCGCGGGAGATATACGCCCGCACCGCCGTCTCGGGATTGTGACCTTCCAGCTTCGCCAGCTCGCGCTCCTGATCCAAGTCCTCTTGGGGGACGGGGTAGCGAAGCCAAGCCATCTATTGTCGACGAACGAGCACCGTCACTTCGGGGCTGGTCGTCTGGATGCGCCCGCCCTGATAGGTGATATGATGTGTGCCATGCAATGCTCGTTCGCCGGGTGCTCCCACCATGCAAACGCCGCACGAGGCTTCTGCCGCACCCACTACTCCCGTTGGTTGAAGTACGGCGATCCCTCTGTCGTTCGGCATGCTGTCTATCCCTCCCGCGAGGAACGCTTCTGGGCGAAGGTGGAGAAGACTGACTGGTGCTGGATCTGGACGGGTGCCCGCTCCCAGTTCGGGTACGGGAACCTGACCACCAACGGGAAGCAGGAAAACGCCCACCGCGTTTCGTGGGAGATCCATTTCGGCCCAATCCCAGATGGGATGCGAGTGCTACATGCTTGCGACAACCCGCCCTGCGTTCGGCCCTTCCACCTGTTCCTCGGGACCCAGAAGGACAACAACCGCGACCGCGAAACCAAGGGGCGGGGCAACCACC
>Ga0031655_10001815_pt1 | contig 12578 bp, 13 predicted proteins | sample FrelakmetHBP12HB_FD_55187 | JGI IMG/M metagenome (GOLD analysis project Ga0031655, IMG submission 55187) | Freshwater lake sediment microbial communities from the University of Notre Dame, USA, for methane emissions studies -HBP12 HB | ecosystem: Environmental > Aquatic > Freshwater > Lake >... | reverse complement strand
TCTTGCGGCCCGGGGAGACGAAGGCATCAGACCCGCCACTCCTTATGCAGGCGGGAATGCTCGGTGTTGCCGCACTTTGTATTCTGATCGGGGTATATCCCCCCCTCCTTTATGCCATTCTGCCCTACCCGACCACCTATCTGGCATATGATCCGGTCCATGTGGTAAGCGCTCTCCTGGTCCTCGGTGCTGCCGCTGCATTCTTCTTTACCGTCGGCCGCAAAATCCTTGAACCACATGATACCCAGCTCAACGACTTTGACGTGGTGTACGTGAACGCGAGTCGGGGCATTTGTGCGTTTGCCAGAGTGCTTCAGGAAGTATTCATAATTATCTACGATTTTGCAAAAGACGCTTCCCGTCTGGTGTTCAGTGCAGGCACATTGGCTATGGGTATGGAAAACCGGGATGTGAACTGGAACCTCGCAATATTCGGGAGTGTCCTTGTCGCTATCATGGGTATTGTCCTGCTGGGGGTGTTCCTGTGAGTCCTGTTGAAATTGGGGTGACCGTGCCCATCTTTGTGGCACTTGGTGGTGTAGCGGTATATTTCATCACGAAGTTCCTCCCGGCAAATCTTCGCCGCTGGAGTGGGGCGTTCGCTGCCCTCTGGCTTCTTGTGGCTTTCTGTCTTCTCCTCTCACTTACCCTACAGGGTACAGGCGCAGGTCTTTCGTGGCGTTCATCTTTTATCAATATGTCTCTGTTAGGATTGACCGGAGGGCTTCTTATTACCGGAATTGGCGCCGTTGCCGCACTGGCCTCACAGGGAAGTCTCGACCCAAAAGGACCGATCCAGTTGTATTACCCGCTCTTCCTGTTTGCACTGGCAGGTGCCGTGGCGATTGGCTTTGCCGTGGATCTCTTCACCATATTTGTCATGGTCGAGCTTTCTGCAATTCCGTCATATGCGCTGGTTGCCTACCGGCACCGGGAAGATCCCGCCGCGCTCTCAGCAGCAATNAAGTACCTTATCCAGGGTGGGGTAGGGACCATAACTGCCCTGCTGGGAGTGGCAATCCTGTACGTGGAGGGTCATACACTGAGCCTGTCAGGACTCTCCGTCGCTCTCGCAGGTGCGAACCAGTTATTCGTCGTCTTTGCAGCCGTCCTGATCCTGCTCGGATATGGGGTGAAACTCGCGATTGTCCCGCTGCACACCTGGCTTCCGGATGCATATTGCCGGGCCCCTGCAGGTGTCACCGCTATCATGGCCGGCGCAACAAAGATAGGAGTACTTATTGCCCTGTTCCTTTCCCTTTCCGCTTTGCCGGGCACCGATGCCGTTCCAAAAACACTCGGGATTATNATAACGTTTTTTGCTGTCATAACCATGACCGCNGGAAATCTCCTCGCTCTTAACCAGCCAAATTTACGCCGTGTTCTTGCATACTCAAGCATCGCCCAGATGGGCTATATCCTCCTCGGTTTTGGGATCGGCATGCTATACAACCTCCCCTTTGGATTTACCGCAGCCCTGTTTTATGCGATTGCCTACGGGATAATGAAAGGCGGGGCGTTTATCGTGGCGGATGTATTCGCAAACACTGCCGGGTCTTCGGAGACTGCAAAAATGAAAGGTCTCGGGGCAGAATATCCTCTTCTTGGGGTTTCTTTCGTACTCTTTATATTCGGATTAATCGGTGTGCCCATTACCTGTGGGTTCCTTGGCAAGCTGCTCATTATCCAGTCAGGTATGGCAACCTCGGTCACAGGGGGGGTTATCCTCGCTCTGGTGCTTGTCCTGAACAGCGCCCTCTCGCTTGGATACTATGTCCCGGTCCTCTCAACACTCCTTTTCAGGGGTAAAGAGGCAGGACACACGAACCAAGCCTCTGCACACAAAACAATAATCCCCGCAAGTGCCCTGTCAGCAATTGCCATACTCGCGATCGTCACCCTCTGCCTCGGGATCTTCCCGGAGCCGCTCTTTGGCTGGATTTCTCAGGCGTCAGGACAACTCTTCACATGGGGGGTGCCATAGATGACTCTGAATGATCTCCTGTTATCCCCAATTACCATCATGGTTTTTGCGCTCGCGGCAGGGTATCTGATCTATGCATGGTCCCGCACCATTGCACCGGCATTTACCCCCTCTGTCAACAAGACGATGCCCTACGTAGGTGGCGAGGCCATAAAAGCACAGGCCTACCGGCCCGGCTACCAGTTCTTCTACGTAGCTCTCTTCTTTACGGTCGTGCATGTAGCAGCCCTTGTCCTTTCAATTGCTCCTGGGGATGCACCGCTCTGGGGGACGCTGGGGTACCTCCTCATCATTGCTATTGGCGTGACGGTTTTGAGGTGGGAGCAATGAACAGCAGTACCGTCCTCTATGCCAATGCTCTGCCTAGGCAACCGGGCGGTTATGGGGCACATATGAGAATATCAGGGAAAATTGTCCCGATCAGCGATTTATTATTTCCCGATGGAGATGTGTATAGATAATGTCAGTCCTGACAGGTACGTTAAGCCAGCGTCTTGCAAACTGGGCACGGGTAAAATCACCATGGGTTACGATTTTTAACTCGGGAGCGTGCAATGCATGCGACATCGAAATTATCGCCTGTCTGATGCCGCACTTTGACGTTGAGCGTTTCGGGATTCTTGCGAAGGGTTCGCCCCGGCATGCAGATATCATGATNGTCACAGGGAATGTCACGCTGAAACAGGCGTCCCGGCTCCGCCGGGTATGGGAACAGATACCTGAGCCGAAATATGTGATTGCGTTAGGTGCCTGCGGGGCGTCCGGGGGTGTATTCCATGGACTGTACCATACCGTGGAAAGTGTAGAGAGTGTTATTCCGGTTGATGTTTTTGCTGCTGGATGCCCCCCGCGTCCGGATGAAATAATCAATGCAGTCGTGACGTGCCTGAACCTCCTCAAAGAAGACATTGCCCATGGCGGAAAAGAATGGCGGCAGAAAAAGATAGTTGAGATCCCTATCCCAGAGATAAAAGCTGGAGAGATGACGGTATGACCAATACTTTAACACTTGATTTAGTAATGGAAAAAATGGAAGAATTTGGAACTATTGAACAGGTCCGTTCAAACCGTATCAGGATTATCACAACATCTGACCGGATTCACACCGCGATTAAAACATCCCAGGAATTGCTTGCGTGTGACCGCCTGATAACCATAAGCGCGGCAGATAATAGCAGGACACTTGAACTGATTTATCATCTGACCGGCCCTCATCACATGATTATATCTCTTGCTATCGAACTCCCACGCGATGTACCAGAAACCCCGACAATGTCTGATATCCTCCCTCCCGCAGGAATCTACGAGCGACAGATCCATGATCTGTTTGGCATTTTCTTCAAGGGCAATCCCAACATGAAGAAAATAATCCTGAATGAAGATTGGCCTGATAACGAGTATCCGCTGCGGAAGGACTGGAAGCCAGACCCAGGTACATTCTATGGGGGAATTAAGGTGGAGAGGATTTAGATGACTGAAGTTATCATACCTATAGGTCCGCATCATCCTGCCCTGAAAGAACCAGTGAATTTCAAGGTAATTGCCGACGGTGAGAAGATCGTCCGCCTCGAACTTGACATATCGTATAATCACCGGGGTATCGAAAAGGCAGCCGAGCAACGCGACTTCATTCGGGTTCTTCCCCTTCTCGAGCGGGTCTGTGGGATATGCTCCCACTCGCACTCAACTGCATTTGCTAAGGGGATTGAAGAGATAATGCAGGTTGAGATCCCACCCCGTGCCCAGTACATCCGTACGATTATTGCGGAGTTGGAACGGATGCACAGTCACCTTCTTTGGCTTGGAGTTGCTGCGCACGAGATCGGGTTCAACACTCTTTTTATGTGGACATGGCGCGATCGTGAAGCAGTGCAGGACACTCTCGAGGAGATGAGCGGGAATAGGGTTCACTATGGTATGAATGAAGTCGGGGGTGTACGCCGCGACCTGACGCCTTCTCAGGTGAACGCAGCCCTTGCCCGCCTGCCCAATCTCGAAGAACGGATAAAAAAGTACGCGGACATGGTGAACAACCAAGAGACAATGCTGATCCGGTTCCGTGGGGTCGGGAAACTCTCAAAACAGGAGGCACTGAAATACGGTGCTGTCGGCCCGACAGCACGTGCGAGTGGTGTGGACTATGATATCCGCAGCGATGACCCGTATATTGCATACGCAGAAGCGCCCTGGAAGGTCGTGACAGATACACACGGGGATGTGTATGGTCGCACCTGTGTCCGGATCGGGGAACTTGGGGAAAGTCTCAAGATTGTCCGGTACTGTCTTGAACACCTCCCGGAAGGCCCGATCCGCGTAACCACGCCAAAGGCTGCACCCAAAGGAGAAATTTTCTCCCGGTACGAAGCCCCGCGTGGAGAACTTGCCCATTTCATCCGGACAAACGGCACTGACAAAGTTGAGCGGCTCGATATCCGCACACCAACCCTTGCTAACTGGACTTCTGTGGCGATATGCCTTGTCAACCAGAACCTCGCCGATATACCCGTGATTGTTGCAGCGATAGATCCATGCCTCTCGTGCACATCAAGGATTACGGTTGTGAATGATTATGATAGAACGGAGGGCGTGATCACTCTCGACGAGCTCAGGATTCGCAACCGTGCCAGAAACCGGAGGCAGGAGCGGTGCTGATGGACATTTTCCTTACTCTGGTCTATGTTTTCCTGTTCCCGGGGTTTTTATTCCTATTGGCATATGCCCTGATCCTCGAGTTCCTTGACCGCAAGATTGAAGCCCGGATGCAGCACCGTGTCGGGCCGCCGTTTCTTCAGCCGTTTGCGGATTTGATCAAGATGCTTGGCAAGGAAGTTATTGACCCGGATGGTGTAGACGATAAGATATTTGATACAGCCCCACTGGTCGCCCTGGCGGCCGTTATGACAGCGTACCTCTATGTCCCACTTATAGGGAACAGCCCGCTTGCATTCCAGGGAGATCTTGTGCTTGTCCTCTACCTCCTGACTCTTCCGACAATTGTCCTCTTCCTCATGGGTTGGATGAGCCGGAATATTTTCTCTGCCGTGGGGGGAATCCGTGTTGTCACCCAGATGTTCATCTATGAAGTACCTTTTTTCCTTGCACTTCTGACACCTGCTCTTATGGCAGGGACATGGTCCATCTCAGAGATCGCTGCCTGGCAGCAGAAACACCTGTGGTTCATGTTCCTCCAGCCGATTGGGTTTGTTGTCGCATTAATTGGGCTCCAGGCAAAGCTGGAGCGGACACCTTTTGATATTCCAGAGGCAGAGACCGAGATTATTGCAGGACCATGGACAGAGTTGACCGGGCGCAGGCTCGCCATTATGCACCTCGCAATTGATATATCCCTTGTTGCCGGAAGCGCTCTCGTCGCAGCCCTTTTCCTTGGCGGCCCGATGACCCCGTGGGTCATCGTACCCGCTTGGCTCAGCTGGATTGTTGGATTTTTCCTGTTCCTTGCTAAGACCCTTGCAGTGCTCTTGATCCTATCCTCAATAAAGGTTGCAACTGGCCGCATCCGTATTGATCAGCTGAACGATATCGGCTGGAAGTATATCGCCAGTGCAGTACTTGTGCAGGTGGCAATCGTTCTGGTAATGAATTATTTCCGGGTGAGTGCATGAGCGTTATCAAAGAGATGTTTTTTAATCTCATCTCAAAGCCAATTACGATCCTCTATCCGAAAGAAAAAGTCCCGATACCGGGGGCATTTCGCGGGAGGGTCTTTCTCATCGACGACAAATGCATCGGGTGTTCAAAGTGCTCACTGGTATGTCCGGCACAATGCATTTCCATGGTTGAAGCGCCGCGGGAAGTTGAGTTCAAAGGCAAGAAGCTTGCACGCAAGAAAAAGCCCCTGGTAAAACTATTCAAATGCATACGTTGCGGTCTCTGTGAGCGGCACTGCCCAACCGAAGCGATATATCTGAAAGACGAACTCTCAATCTCAGGGACCGATCGGGAAGTAGTGATGACGTGAAGCCTCTCCACCAAAATGATTTCGGTGCTAATCTCCGGCGACGCCTTGGTGGGTCTTTACGTATTGCCATTGTTGGTATCGGAGATGAGCTTTCGCAGGTTGACCGGCTCGGTATGTCCGTAGCACAAGAGATTGAAAAATTGCACCTTCCCGGGATCAAGGTGTTTCTTGCAGGAACTATGCCTGAAAGTTTGACAAGCCCTCTCCGCGCATTCAGTCCGGATCATGTCCTCTTCCTCGATTCAGCGGATATGGGTGCTCGGCCAGGAACTATCGATATCATAAAACCAGGGAAAATTCATGCAAGTCTTGTCTCAACACATGCCCTGCCACTGTCAGTGGTCATGAAATACATCGCAAAGGATTCCAAAACCAGGGTGACATTGCTCGGTATTCAGCCCAACATTGCTCAGCATGATACGGGACTCTCTGGTGAAGAAGTAGAGTATCTGAACCAGAATCTGGCAGACCTTTATACTATCATTCGTGATATTGGCGATAAACAGGCTAGATAAATGGCTTCTCCTGATAACGCATCTTTCATTGAAGGTCGTGATCCCGGATCCCGAAGCATTCGCTTGATCTTCAAACTTCTCTGTGGGGCATACTGTAAGTTTGTTATATCGGTTTAACAAGCATGCAATCTTCTCTCCAGATATATCGCGATTAAACTACTTTTTTTAACACCTTAATCACAACAACATTCTCTACGTATTTAGCAGTGAAATAGTGTTCCTGAAAACGTAAAGAAAGAAGTGATGACAGATATAAATTAAATTTTCGCCCCCTTTTTGATTTGTAGCGAGATCTCTTCCCCTGTTCTGGCACGTTCCGGCTGGATGCCGATAAGTATGATCCTTTCTACGGTATCTGAGAAAAAGTCAATGAGAAACGAGAGGGGGAGCTGGTGGGTTCCTGTACTCACATCCTCTATTTTGTTCCGAGGAATGATCCGGTATTGACCCGGGGAGATGCCCATTGCTGCAGCGTCAACACGTACAAGACAGGATGGCCGGGTTTTCCGTATTATTCTCCAGTGAAATTCTCTGGTGCGGTTCCTCAGGTGAGTGGGATCCAGCTATCCTTCCTGAACCGCTCAGCCACACAGATACCAACACCATCGTCCCCATTCAGTGGAATTGCCGATGCCAAGCAGGATGTTTGTTGTCATGGTCTGCCAGTGATCCATTTTTTTTATTTCAGAGATTTTGGGATTTACATGAACAATTGAATCTCCGGCTGCAGTGTCTGGAGATCGACGACAACAGCCTGCGCCGGTGTCGGGCTGACGTTCATCTGCTTCTGGAATGCGGTCTGGGACTGCCACGTACCGGCATTAATGCCAAGAACTCCCCTATAAATGGTGATCCCGCGAATGTGGACATGACCGGTGTGCAGGATTTCGGGCAGCGGGTCGATAATCAACCTGTCAGTTTTTCCTGCAGCGATGGGGGTCTTGCGCCCGTATGCCGGAGCAAGGTGCCGGCGCTGGAGCATCTCCTCCATCATGAGCCCGCTCTGTTCATAGGATGCACCGGGGATCAAACCGATCATGTCATCGATTGATCGCCCATGATACATGAGAACCCGCACTCCCTGAAGGTTGACGAGCGCCGGGTTCTCGACAAGCATGCAGTTCTTCGGGAATTTTTTTGTAAATTGTTGCGGGATTACCGGTTGCGGTTCTGCACCCCGGACCACATCATGGTTACCTGGCGATATGATGATCTTCATGCGGGAAGGAAGGTCCCGCATCATTGTACCGAATGCATCATATTGTTCGTAGATATTTTTGATCACCAGTTCGCTCTCCTGACCTGGATAGATGCCAATTCCATCGACAAGGTCTCCTGCAATCAGGAGATAAGAGAAATCAGAATCCGAAAGCCAGTCTGCGAACCGGTTCCAGCACTCTTCAAGGAACGTGTCACTGCCGACATGGACATCGGAGATAAAAACCGCTTTGCCAGGCTGTTCACTTTTATAAGGAGTATTATCTATTCGGATATCAGGGCGGTAGAGTTGTTCGGCAAAAAAGAGTTTCCCGTCATTGGAGAGTTTGCCCTTCACCCCTATAACCTCGTCATGGATAATGCGTTCAGCATCAGAAAAGACCGGGCGGTCTTTTAAGAAGAGCACGGGAATGTTTGCAGAAGAATCCTCTATCTCGGCAATCCGGTGACCATTTGTTGTGGTCTTTACCTCGACAACCATCCCAATGATAGTACATTCTTCCTGGCGGTAACGGGTATTCCGTATAAGTGCTTCGATCGGCATCGCACTGCACCGGTTACGGATCATGCTTCCCAGACGNCTATACCGGTCACGGAAATAGTGGAGGTAATCACTTGTACCGTTCACACAACCNGACGTTCCCGGGCTACCGCTGATTATTTCAACTGAAGGGTCTGAAAGGAACCGCGTCCCGTCCCGTGTGGCATTCATGCCGGGAATATGTTTTGCCGAAACTACGATGGTCTCCCCGGGAACCTGCGCGATGATGCGTTCGATGAGATCCAGCTCATTCTGTTCCTGAATATAGCGCACGACATCGGGATGCACCTGCAGCTTGGTCTCAAGAAACCGGAGCGTGATCTGCTGTGCATCGAGCATGAATAGTATATTGGTTACGAAGGAAATATAGGGTTTTATCTTGACACCGCAACTACTCTGGATGTCAGGTTGGCTGATGGTGAATGATTGATATTCTTTTCAGACGAAGTTACCATGACGAAATTTCCGCGGACCCCCCATGTTTGAAATATTCCAGATGTTTATCCTCGGATTTGTCATCGGTTTGACCGGAGCGCTCGCACCCGGTCCAACACTGGTTGCAACCGTCAACGCATCGATTGCCGGTGACTGGACGACCGGGTTGAAAGTGTCTCTNGGCCATGTAATCGTAGAACTTTTTCTCGTTATCCTGATACTTATGCGATTTGCGACAGTTGCACTTCCCTACACNTCAGCGATTGCAGGAATTGGCGGGATTGCGCTGGTTGCATTCGGGGTGCTGACAATCGCAGGAAGCAGGAAGGCAACCATGAGAACCTCTTCTCTCCAAACGGTTGCTAATCCCTATATGGCAGGACTTGTTACCAGCGCGGCAAATCCGTACTTCTGGATCTGGTGGCTCTCAATAGGAAGTGCAATGGTAATTGCGGGTCTCCAGGGTGGACTGGTGCTTGTAGGAGCCCTAATGATCGGGCACTGGTCCGCAGATACCGTATGGTTAACACTCGTCTCAACGGGCGTGTCCAAAGGCAGGACGATCGTTTCTGATACGANATACCAGAAGATCATTGCACTCTGCGGAATTTTTCTTATCCTTTTTGGGGCATACTACCTGTCACGTCTGCTGATCGCACCATGAAATCCCACGGCATTTTATAATCCGACATGGTTAATAATGAAGGGTTAAACATTATTATAAAAAATCAGATAACGAGCGTTAAAAATGGAAGATAACGATAATAAACGGGGTATCAGCACGCTGGTCTCACAATTCCGGGAAAGTGATAACTGGGGGGTGTCCCTGGCGCGCGATCTGCTCTGGATAGTGGCTGTTGTTGGCGGGATTGCGCTTGCCCTCTATCTGATATGTGGTACATGGCCTGCGGTTGTCACTATCGAATCTCAGAGCATGGTACCTCACATGAACGTGGGGGATCTTGTAGTTGTCGTCCAGAAGGACCGGTTCGGTACATTCCAGACCCGGGTTCAAGGCAATACAACAGACTACAAGAAGTTCGAGGATTACGGGGATGTGATTATTTACCAGCCCAACGGGGCAAAGAATCCTGTTATTCCAATCCCTTTCCTTTCATCAGGTGTGCATCCCATTATCCACCGGGCCATTGACAAAGCTGACACAGCAGACTTGCCAAAATACCTGTCACTGGATCTCGTAAATATTTCAAAATATTACGTACCTCACGGGGGATACATCACAAAAGGGGATAATAACAAAAATTTTGATCAGGTCGCAGTTTACCAAGGTCTGGGTGTTATCGAGCCGGTAAAGGACGAATGGATCATCGGAAAGGCACTATTCACTATCCCGCTTGTCGGCTATCTCCCCCTCCATATTGTTGAAGTGACTATCATCATCATAGTCCTTATGATACTCCATGAACTATATCTGCACTCCCAGGAGGACAAAACGAAAAAACCGCAGAAGAAGAACAGAAAAAAACAGCGCTAGACCGTTGCGGTAATTATGTCAGATATTTCAACACTCCTCTCAGATGTACTCGGCGGATATCGTCTCACTGAGGCAGAAGCAACCCGGCTTCTGGATACACGGGACCGGAACGTTTTCCCCATTGCGTCTGCTGCAGATGAGATGCGGGAGCGCCACGCAGGTGATATTGTAACCTATGTGAAAAACCAGAACCTGCATGTGACCAATATCTGTAAGAACCTCTGTGGTTTCTGCGGCTTTGGCAGGAGTGCGGAGGATGAAGGCGCATATTGCAATGATGTGGTGGCAATTCAGGCAAAGGTACGTCTCGCCCTCAAGCGGGGTGTTACTGAGATCTGTCTACTGAGTGGGGTGCATCCCGAATTTACCCTTGATACTTACTGTGATCTAATCGCGTGGGTGCATGAGGTAGGACCGCATATTCATCTGCATGCGTTCAGCCCGGATGAGGTCTCCCATGCAACATCCAGGAGCAATCTTTCCAGCGCCGATGTTCTTGAACGATTGAAAGCTGCCGGTCTTGGGTCGTTACAGGGTACTGCGGCAGAGATCCTTGTGGACTCTGTGAGAAAGGTGATCTGCCCCCGGAAATTGGGCACAGCGGAATGGGTACGAATTATCAAAGAAGCACACGCCCTGGGGATCCCATCGACGGCAACTATTATGTATGGTTCCTATGAGACCGCGAAGGACCGGGCTGAGCATCTTGGCATCCTGCGTGATATTCAGGATGAAACGAACGGTTTTACTGAACTGGTTCCCCTGACCTACATCCACACCAATACTCCGCTCTATAAAGAGGGTATTGCCCGTGCAGGCGCGACAGGGCGGGAAGATCTGCTTATGATCGCAGTCTCCCGGCTGTTCCTGGATAATTTCAAAAATATTCAGGTCCCTTGGGGGAAACTTGGACTGAAGATGTCGCAGATGATGTTGTTAGCCGGAGGCAATGATCTGGCCGGTACCATGTTTTCCGATGATATCTCTGCAAATGCAGGGGCGAGCGATGCAGACTACCTCGATCCCGTAGTTATGGGACGGATGGTTTCAGACCTTGGGAGAACCCTGCAGGAGCGGACAACCCTGTATAAACTGGTTTAAGGAACAGGAGAAAATAGCCCGCAATGGAAAAAAAAGAAATTCAACGGGAAACCAGAGAATCTTTTAAAAAAAAGATATCAGAGAAGTTCCAGCGCCTGCCGCCCTGTCATACCGGTGCGGANCCCGCGTCCTAAAGCAGATCGGTTTGCCTCCTTGATAATCCCTTTCAGGATATCATCGGTATCTACAATTGACGGTCCGATTGCGGGTCTTACCTTGGCCGCGGGATAGCTGAAAGAATCCAGTGCAGCAACGTCAAAAGCACCGCACCCCACCATCCCTACATNGGTCATTACCGCGACAAGATTCGCCGGGCCGAGGGGGATAATATATCCATCTGCAATCTTTCTGGTCAGTTGAATTTCAACCTGTTCCATATCTCTCCAGTAGAGATGATTGGTTCAGGGGGATTAATAATCATATGGCGTAAGAATACGATATAGGTATTTCTCTTTAAAGACGCTATAATGTCTGACGAATATCCTGGAGCGAGCTATGGAGAATCACCTGCGGACATTGCTGGATGATATAAAAACCGGCCACCGGATGAGCGAAGACGAAGCACTGGATCTGTTCCAGGTCCGGAATCGACAGGTCTGGGAGATTGCAGCAGTTGCAGATGAGCTGCGTGAACAACGGGTCGGCACCGCAGTTACCTATGTCAGGAACCAGAACATCAATGTGACCAATCTCTGTGTNAATACCTGTGGTTTCTGCGGTTTTTCAAAAAAACCCGGCGATGANGNCATCTATTTTCACGACAAGTCCGGGATCCAGAAGAAGGCNGCCCTCGCAAAAATGCGCGAAGTATCCGAGATCTGTACGGTCAGCGGGCTCCATCCGGATTTTAATGCCCGATCCTATTNTGATGTCTACCGCTGGATCCATGAGGCTGCACCCGGGGTTCACCTTCATGCAGGCAATCCGATGGAAGTTGCGTATGCTGCCAAAAAGAGCCACATGAGCACGCAAGAAGTACTGACCGGGATGAAGGAGGCAGGACTCGGGTCAATGTGCGGGACAGCAGCAGAGATCCTTGTTGATACGATCCGTAAAAAAATCTGTGCTCAGAAGGTTTCATCAGAAGAATGGGTGCGCATTATCCGGGAGGCGCATGCCATGGGCATTCCAACGACTGCTACGATCATGTATGGTCACTGCGAGAGTGATGAAGACCGGGTGCATCANCTGGCAATCCTGCGTGAAATNCAGGATGAGACGCACGGGTTCACAGAATTTGTTCCTCTCTCGTTTATCCATATGAACACCCCCCTCTACCGTGCAGGAATCGCGCGGGCGGGAGCGACAGG
>Ga0031655_10001806_pt1 | contig 12602 bp, 11 predicted proteins | sample FrelakmetHBP12HB_FD_55187 | JGI IMG/M metagenome (GOLD analysis project Ga0031655, IMG submission 55187) | Freshwater lake sediment microbial communities from the University of Notre Dame, USA, for methane emissions studies -HBP12 HB | ecosystem: Environmental > Aquatic > Freshwater > Lake >... | reverse complement strand
CTGAGAGCTGCCGCCAGCCGGGTAAAATTGGTCGTCCCCTGGTTGGCAATGAAGAACAGGCTCTTTACCTGGGGGACGGTGAGATTCAAACCCATCCAGGCATCCAGCGTATGCTGCCGCATATCCCGGTTGATATGGCGCTGCAATTCGACGATTTCCTTTATCAGCCCTGACTGGTCCATAGCCTTATCCTTTTTCCGCAATTAATAAAGATACCATATATAATCAATCTTACATATATATTATAGGTTACATTAAGTAATATTGCCAAGGGTTCTCTTTGTATTTGGCTATTAGTGGATTCTCATCGCCTTAATCCCCCCTCTCAAACACGGTGAATCATGTTGACCGTATTTTTATCTGTTTGAGAGGGTGATGAATTTTGGAGAGGGGTTAACACCCCTCCCGGGCACTCCCCGGCATCAATTAAAGCAGAAGTGCGCAGCGAGAGGGGCGCAGCCCCCTCTCACTGCATGAGCACAATACTCCTATTCCTTTTAGTTTAAAATTGGCTTGGTGTTCCGTATCTAATAACAACGCTACGTCTGAATCTAAACATTGTTTTTTCGCCTTTATGGTTGAAACCCAGAGTAGTCAATTCTCACACGAAACATTATGAATCAGTATGGCTGATTAGTTTCTTAAAAATAAGGAACCTCAGTTCGTCTTTGAATATTTGATGCAGCTTGCCGAACCTGGTCAACTCAGATTCTCCGCTGCCTTACCGTACACTTCGTTTGTCTCTGTAATGCAGCTCCACTTTTTCCAATTAACCCATAACGGTATTGTACTAATATATTACTTATTTGAGCTCGTAAAAACCTCCGTAAGCACCCACAACAATTTTACGGGTAGGTTTACCGGATTTAGAAGACTGAACAGGTTCCGGGGTTGGAAGCCTGAATTGAAGACTGGTAATATACTCCGGGGGTCTCACCAGTTCATATCTTAACGCCCTCTGTTTACACCCGACAATACAGACACCACACCCCTTACAGTTCTCGTTAACGATGTGTGCTTTGAGCTTTTTTGAGTTTGCGGTCTTTCTCATTTCGATGGCATTAAATGAGCATTTTTCGACGCAATCCTGACAACCAACACAAAGCTCCTCATTCACCGTAGCCAGGAAGCGGTTGGGCTCCACCAGGTCAAGACGGTTAAATTTGGTATAAGAATAGAGCATTTCACAGGCGTCTGGACAGCAATAGCAGACTCCCCAATGGATAAGCCCCGCTTCCTCATTCGCACGCACAATTGCCATGGTTTCTTCCAGAGATAGCTCTTTTAGCAAACGGCCCGGTTTATTGAGATAATATTCCCCTCTTGAATTATCAAAAACGGCAAAACAAGTCAGCCGCGGGTGGTCGCATTTCCCCCAGAGTGTCCGGCAACCGCAAGGAGCCACGATCCTCCTTTTAGCAGTCTCGATTTGCAGTTTCCAATTCTCCTGCGGCAGGATTTGCTCCGGTTTGATGTTCGGGCTGAGTTCGAGAGCACCGATAGCAGGCGTTAACATGATGCCCCGTACTCCGGCTTTCTTCCTGTCGCTGGCCATTTTTACCCAGTCGGCCGACCATTCATTATAAAAGAAGTCTCCCCACAGGTCCTTGACCTTCTGAGGCAGTGCGTGCGGCCCAGCGTGTACCCCTGCATCCGCCAAATCATGATGGAACCCCAAGAGGGTCGTATGAAAGGCATACTGCGTCTTGCCTCTGGTAAGCACCCCTCTGTCTACCAGGCTCCCAAGCTTTTCAGCAAGGCTTTTCTCATCGACTCCCAGCGTGCTGGCCAGTTCAGGGCAAGTGGCCGGAAGATACAACTCGAGGCAAATCTTGGCCTCCTCCGGGGTAAACATTGTGTCAAGAATGGTGAGAAAACGCTTTGACACTGGAGCACCCAACTTCTTTGCCAGTTCAACATAAACATCATTTTCGCTCATTACAAACTCCTTCTCTTTTCTATATCGTTTTTAAAAACTAAACTCTAGTTAGCTGTGTATATCCTCAAATTTAACACTTCCTTCAGTAAAATACCAATTATAGTGCTGGTAAGAAAGAAGGTTTTTTAACTTGATGAAAAAAGGAAGCCTTGATCGCATATATTATTGCCTGCGGTTGAATACAGGCTTTACCCTCCGGTCTATCCACCCCAGGATACCGTGCGGTAAAAATATCAGGATGATTATAACCATGACGGAGGTTACTATTATGTGGTACTCTGCGCCAAAACTGAAGTATTCCGGAATAAAGGATGCAATCAAAGCTCCAATAATAGGACCGAGCAGTCTATGGTCAAGTCCACCGATAAAGGGAAATACCATGATTAATACGCCAGCCTGTAAACTGAACATCAGCGGCGTTGCAGCACGGTAATAACCCACGTAATAACTTCCGGCCAGAGCTATAAAAAAGTTCCCGATGAGAATGTTAGCCATCCGATATTTGACCACATCAATTCCCAGAGAACGTGCCAGTCCCAGGCTTGCCCCTATGGCCTTCCAGGCTCTACCGATCCTTGAATTATAGAGCAGATAGTATACCAGCAAAGTAATTGCTAAAAAGGAAAGCCCCAAATAATAAAGGTCTCGTTTGACAATGAACTCGAAAGGACCGATTGCAGGCGCCGATACTATACCGCCGGAACCCCGTAAAAATGGTACTTTATTTATAAATTGCAGCAAATTCGGCGCAATCAACAGACATAATAAACAAAAGACAAAAAAATGCAGTATGCCGCGGGGTAAAACCAGCGAAAAAGCTACCCAGCCCAAAATGATGGCTATTATCCCCGCAATTAATGCCGCCAGCCAGAAAGATATACCGTCATTCATTAGTAGTGCGGTAGTATAGCCGCCTACTCCCCACCAAGCGGCGATATCGATTCTCGGAAGACCCACCCTCATACTTAAAGCGAAAGCCAGTCCTAATAGAGAGTAGGTAATAGTGGTGATGGCAATCTGGACGATGTAAGGATTAACCAGCAAAGGGAACGTGATGAGTAATAAAACCACCACAGCAAGAGTTATTTTAGTAGCACGAGACATTGGGCTTGCTTTCTACTAAGGCGTCATTTCCGGCAACAAACATTATTCGTTCATCCAGAAGATATCAATATAAGATGGCAGGTCGCCTCGATTAGAATTCGGAGCGACCTGCCGCTATACCTGTTGGTTATTTTAGTTAATCTTTTCCTGGTATTCCNAGATNNGCAAAAGTTATCACACCTTTCTGATCAGATGGGAACGNGGGATAACCATATTGATCCCAGTATTTCTTGTATACATCCACGAGACCATAAGATAAGATAGATGCCAGATAATGGTCTTTAATGGCGACACCCTGAACGGGAACTATTTTACCGTCTTTTATAGTTGCTACGAAGTCTGCTGGTTCGCCGGATATTGTCCTCAAGTTATTGGCTTCCGGCCTGGCAAAAAGCTTGCAATAGCCCGTAAGAGTTCTTACGGCATGGTCAGATTTATCAAGGTAAGCCTTGATGACATCGACATCCAAGCTCTGGGTATGCTCAATGGCATCTTTAAAGATAAACCAATAGGCCACCCACATACAGCCGCCAGTCTGGAAATCGCCGTATTCTTTAGTATAGGCATCCAGTAAAGCCGTTATCTCGGCAGGCTGATTCGGGTAAAGTCTGGGGTCCTGGAGGAAGAATTGCCATCCCTCCATGAACTGCTTGCCGCAGTGAGTGAGTACCGCATCGAACATGGCGGGGTCTACCTGAGCGGGAAGAATCAGCCCTTTAAAACCCACGTCATAAAGGGCGTTGAAAAGTCCTGTTGCGCCGGCATAGTTACAGTCCAGTATATCAGGATTCAGGCTCTTAATTTTAGTAGCGATAGGACCGTAATCAACGGTGGTGGAATCATAGAAAACCGTATCCAGGTATTTGACATTAGGCGCTGCCACCTGCCATGCGGAATTGCACATGCCGTCTACAGCATGTCCCATCATGTCGTCTGTTTTGGCTGAGACATAAGTCTTATACCCTTTAGTAGACAGGTCTTTGTACATATCGTACATAAGGCCTCGGCCAAAGAACATGCCGTTAGGCGTCCAGTAATATTGAAGTGCGGGATCCGTGCTGGTACCCGTGGTGTCCAACCCTAAACAAATTACCTTATTCGATTCTGTGACCGTCGTATCTATCGCCGGGTCACCGGTCGGACTGCCCAGGATGAATTTAACGCCGTCCTGGAGAACCAGTCTTTCTAGATAGCTCTTCGCTTTGGCGGCATCACCGGCGCTATCATAGACTATCATGTCTATGTCATACGTATCGTTGCCGATTTTCCAGCCGCCCCCGTCATTAATAAGCTTGGCAAAGAGCTCGAGCCATTTCTTTGGTTCCAGCCCCATCGCGATAGACAGATTCTGGACACTGCCAATCTTTAATACCTTGTGAGGACCCGAAGACGCAGTCGTCTTTGTTACGGTTGATTTGGAGCAGCCTGTCAGAAACAAGCCAGCTATTACTATAATGGCCAATAANACAAATAGAAATCGTTTCACAGATATTCCTCCTTCATATGACATTGTAAATGTTCCCCTGGTTTGATACTATTTTTTAACTTATACCTCCTCTCGCGGCAGTGTCTGTCATACCTTAACAATCGCCCGGACCGGGCAGAAGTATTCTTCCAAGGTGTAACAGTTTCCGCAGTCAGTGCATTTATCTGTATCGATATCAAAGGCCCCATTACGTTCAATAATTGCATTTTCATGGCAAACACGATTCCAAACACACGCGTGGCACTTTATGCATTTATCACTTATTTTATATGCCACAAATACCTCTTACTGCGGCAGGTTATTGATTATAAATCACTTATCCCGGGAAATTCAACTCACATCAACCCCTGATTATTTATAAAACGTCAATTATCGGCGGCCTTCCCGGGCTGTTTTATCCCCACCTGAAAAGACATCGCCTCCTTGGCCCCAGGGGCGCAGGACGATAAATATCCACGGTTTTGACTGCCGTAACACTCTTACCGGAATATGCGGATGCCCCTTGGGTTGTATGGCCACGGTTGGCTTGGTGACCATATGCACTTCCATTTCCTCACCCATACAATTTTCGACCTCGGCAGGGAGCTCGCTAAGGTCGTTACAATCGCATCCCATGAAAACCAGGAATTCAGTGTAGGGATGGACATGAGGCTTATCCGGTTCCGGTGAAAACCTGTAAGGCGCTTTATTCATGCTCTCGTAGGACATGTTATATTCAAAACCTTTAGCATTGATATTGGTAATTGCGCCATTATGAGTGTCAGGATTAAGGGGACCGTAATGCCANGGACCGTTACGTATAAATGCTAATTCCTCAAAATTTTCAGAATATTTGGAAAACCGCCAGGTGGCATAAGGCCCCTCCGGTTTATCCTGGAGAACCGGTTTGACTTTAACTTCAGAAGCTAATGCAATCTGCATAAGAATAAACCGGTCTTCCATCGGCCCAACGGTTATCGGTCCATATGGCACTCCTTTAGGAATGAACACAGCTGTAGAAGTGGTGATGCGGTGCTTGTCCTTTGCCTCTCCGATACAAAAGTCAATTTGAGCTCCTAGGTAACCAAGGTCGATAGTATTTGTCCCCATCCAGATCATCGCCTGGTCATAATCACACACCTGCGTCTGGTAAGGGGCTATTCTTCCTGAATTGTAGAAAGTGCCGTATCTCACGTTTAAATCGTACCCGAAGAATTTTCCATTCATTTCCGTGGNTTGCCGGTAAGAACCGGCNCCGTAATCTTTAAATGGAGGAATATTTTTTACCAGATGCCCGTATTTTAACTGTGCCATTTTTTATCCTCCTTAANTGAATATTATTTCNTTACGTACGTAATAAATGAGAATACCGTACGNAATTTCAAGCCTGATCACCAAAGATCCTTAAAAATTATAATCGCTTTNNATTACCTCCTTTCCCCTAATAACGATAGATTTTTGTATAGCATACAACATATCACATGTACATTGTCAAATAATTTGATAATATTAGTTAAATCCTAAACAGAAAGACGATTTTTACCATTGACAATGATTAAAGGAAATTATATGCTTTACAAAACAAATAATTCGTACGCCATTATATTTGAAATTCATTAATATAAGGAGGTATCCCGTCATGAGCGTAAGCTTATTCTTCCAGCTCATCGTAAACGGCCTGATGGCCGGCGGAATGTATGCCTTGGTAGCATCAGGATTAACACTGACTCTAGGCGTAATGAAAATATTTAACTTTGCCCAAGGCAGCTTTTATATGCTTGGGGGATTTGCCTGTTACGGCGTTGCCGTAGGGCTGGGACTACCTTATCCTGTAGCACTTCTAGCCTCATTTGTTGTTATCGCTTTATTTGGAGTGNTGTTTTATTTTGGAGTAATCCATACTACCATGTCCCAAGGGTTTTTCACGACCATGCTTATTACTGTTTTTATGTCGACGATAATCCAACAGGTCTCACTACTGACCTTTGCTGAGCAGGAAAAAGCCATACCCCCGGTTATTTCTGGTTCATTGAACTTCGGTGGAATTTCACTCAACTGGGGCAAATTGCTGGTAATAGTCTGCGCAATACTCATCATGGTGGCATTATACTACTTCATGAAAACCAAAATAGGCACGGCGATGAACGCCGCAGCGGAAAATAGAGACATAGCTAAGTTACAGGGAATAAACGCCACGCGGGTATTCTGGGTAACTATGGCAGTTGGCTGTGGTTTGAGTGGCATTGGTGGTGCCATCGTAGCCCCGGTTACAGGGGCTTATCTGGGAATGGGGACAAATGTTTTTATGCGGGCTCTTCTGGTCCTAATGGTTGGAGGTATGGGTAGTATGTCTGGAGCCCTAGTTGCCGGTTTTCTGGTAGGGATTATAGAAAGCTTCGCCTTCCAATATGTGGGATCTCTAAACATGATTGTACTCCTCGGTTGTGTGGGAATCCTAACCTTTTTCCGACCGGGCGGCTTATTTGGCAAACCCATGCCTATCCCCGGTGAATAATGAAAATATAATCAGGAGGAAGTTATGTCCAAACTGAAAATTATTTTTTTAGGTATAGTGGTCATATTGCTAATCGTGTTCCCTCTGGTGGGAAACCCTTACACGATACAGGTTGCTGTAACTACAATAACTTATTCCATGTTGGGACTAGGTTTTGCTTTGAGTATGAAGGTGGGTTTACCGAGGATGGATGTAGCTGCCTGGTGGGGAGTCGGCGGCTATACAACAGCAATACTGATGAAGCATGGCGTACCCTTCTGGGGGACGGCATTAATCGGTGGCTTAATAGCCGTTATCGTGGGAGGAATAGTTTTCTCTGTAGCTATTCCACGGGGCATGATGGCATTCTTTATATTTTGCATGGTTTTATCCATGGCCTTTTACCAGATGTACGGCACAGTAAAGTTTTTTGGCGGCTGGTCAGGCATAGTCAACGTACCATTGCCGGCCATTGGCTCTTTTAAGTTTATCTCCAAACAATCTCTGTACTATATGGGACTCGGTTTTCTATTTCTCAACGTGGTGGTTTATTATCTATTGTACCGTTCGAAAATTGGCAGAGCCTGGAATGCCATAGGCTCAAGCTTAGGATTGGCCCGCTCACTGGGTATTGATGTGGTTAAGTATAGAATGGCTAACGTTCTCATCGGTAACTTCTTTATCGCTCTGGCGGGGAGTTATTTTGTGGCTTACTACCGTGCCGCCGTGCCGGGCGTTTTCAGCTTCGCTGCCGGACTGAATGTAATGGTTTACCTTATTATTGGAGGATTTACGTATAGTCTTTCTGGTCCCATTCTTGGAGCCTTAATAGCTACNTTTATCCCGGAGTATCTCCGGGTGGAATCCCAGTATCAGACNATATTTTCTTCAGCTATTGTAATACTCATCTTGATGTTTTTNCCACAGGGTCTTCTGGGTTTGTTGGACCGGAAGATAAGACCCTGGTTCTTAAGGCAAAAATGGTCCACGCGCCTGATAGGAAATGCTTGAGAGAGAACAGAAAGACCCCTAATAATTGCACACTGAAAAGTTGAAGGCATGGGAGGTAAAAGAGTATGGCATTATTGGAACTCAAGAATGTCAGTAAAAATTTTGGCAATTTGCAAGCAGTCTCTGACCTAAACTTTGACGTCAACAAAGGAGAAATACACAGTCTAATCGGGCCCAACGGCGCCGGCAAGACCACCGTATTCAATCTAATCACGGGTACTTTCCCGTTGACCAGCGGTAAAATATCTTTTAACGGCGATGATATCACCGGACTTCAACCTCACATGATAGCGCAGAGGGGTATGTCACGCTCTTTTCAGCATACATATCTTTTTATGTATGAATCCGTTCTTAATAATGTGATGATGGGCTTCCATATGAGCTGTCGGGCCGGGGTGGTAAATGAATTTCTGCACACATCCCGCGCCAGAAAAGTAGACCAGGAGTGCCGCGAAAAAGCTCTTGAGCTATTGAATTTCATGGGATTAGGTGCTTTGATACACGAGTTGCCCGCAAACTTACCTCACGGCCATCAGCGTGCTCTTGGGGTGTGTATTGCCTTGGCTTGCAACCCCACCTTACTGATGTTGGATGAACCGGTCACCGGCATGAACCCTACAGAAACTGTGGAAATGGTTGAGCGAATCAGGAAGATACGTGATAGAGGTATAACGATTATCCTGGTAGAGCATGCCATGAAGGTTGTCATGAATGTATCGGATAGAATTACCGTATTGAGCTACGGCAGAAAAATTGCNGAGGGACAACCCGAAGAGATAAAGAACAATCGGGAAGTAGTCGAGGCTTATCTGGGCAAGGAGGAGTAGTAAGATGTTGCTGGAAATAAAAAATCTGCAGGTTCATTATGGAAGATCCGAAGCTTTAAAAGGAATATCAATTGACGTTGAAGAGGGCAGCGTGGTCACCCTCCTGGGAGCCAATGGAGCTGGTAAAACAACTACATTAAGAACTATTTCCGGACTAAAGCGACTTACCTCCGGCGAGATATGGTACCAGGGTAAAAGAATAGATAGCTGTTCACCACATGAAATTGTTAAGCGTGGGATTTCTCATGTTCCTGAAGGTAGACAACTTTTTTATAGCTTGACAACACAGCAAAATCTTGAGATGGGCGCTTTTTTACTAAAAGGAAAGGGCAAATTTAAGAAAAACCTTGACTCGATGTGTACGCACTTCCCGGTCTTGAGAGAAAGACTTGATCAAAAGTGTTTAAACTTGAGTGGCGGAGAACAGCAGATGGTAGCAGTAGCCCGGGCCTTAATGTGCGATCCTAAGGTATTATTGATGGATGAGCCGAGCCTTGGATTATCACCGATCATGGTTAACGAAGTAGCCAAAATTATAGGTGAAATCAATAAAACCGGCGTCACGATTGTCCTGGTTGAACAGAATGCCCACATGGCTCTTAAACTGGCCAATACCGCCTACGTATTGGAAGTTGGTGTAATATCATTACATGGCGAAGCCAAAACTATAGCGAACGATCCAAATGTGATTAAAGCATATCTGGGAGGATAGTAATTTAAACCCATTTATGTGATAAAATCATGCAATAAACTCAGCGCAGAGGTGAAATTCTTCTGGAATTGGCTTAGCCTACCACTGCTCTAGATATTAATGCTAATCCACATAGTTAGTCTCGTGGGTGGCGCCAAGAGAAATTAAAAGGAACGCATAGGGTTTATCTACCCATCTCGTGACAATAGGACTATGTGGCAGACCAGCCGGGCAAATGACGGCTGTTGGCTTTTCGATTATGTATCTTTCATGTTCAAGCCCCATGTCTATCTGAATCTCTGCTCCCAGGTAATCGATATTTGATGGTTCAGTGCCGGCGAAAATCAGGACTTCATCCACGGGATGGACATGCGCTCCGCTTCCCGGACCGCGTAGCCAGACACCGGGTTGGCGGTGAATGCCCCAGCAAAAATTAACATCCATGCCTTCCAGGTCTTTGCCGAACATCCAAACCGCCTGGTCTGTCATCGCCGGACCTGGTTTCCGTCCTCCTTTTACCATCTCTCCATATTGAGCTTTTTCTTCTGCCGTCAACCGGTGCGAGGTCATGGTGTTGGGTTTTAACGGTTTTATATGATGGTCATAAAGGTGCCCATGAGTCGCAGTCTCTTCGGATACATGCACCCTCTTCGTCCCGAAAGAAGAATTCATCGGTGCCTTTCTCCCGCCTCCTCCTCCCGCACCCTGCATCATTTGCACTTGTTCACCAGAAATTCCATCTCCCAGCCATCTGCTTGTAGGGTCGGCGCCAAGAGAAATAATGAAAAAGCTGTAGCCTATCGGGTTAGTCACATCCAATGTTACCGATGGACAATGAAGAAATCCGGCCGGGGCTACAATAACGGAGGGTTTATCAAATTTGTGAATTTCCAGTTCTTTGCCCAGATAATACTGCATTTTTGCCCCTAGATATTCTGGTTTATCGGGGTCAAGTCCGACAAACACCAGGCATTCCGGGTAAGGGTGCACGTGAGGATCCATGCCGGGGTGCCAATCACCCAGGCCGGTATAAAAACCCCAGGAAAAATTAAGCGCTAATCCTTCCAGATGGTCTCTACCGTTTAGCCAGTATATGCTGTCTGCATTTCCCGTATTCCTGAACATATTCATGCTTGCCTGACCCTGCGGCGCCCTGGGCATGGCGGCTATGTTTAAAGCTTTCAGTAGGTGTTGATATTTTCCTGTTGCCATTTTGGGTTAACCTCCCAGGATATTTTTTTACTGTCAAATCAACCTTTGAAAACATGATAGTTAATCAAAAGATGTGGTTTCGCGTTCCCCGGAAAGACCGATTGAGAAAAACGCATAGGGCCGATCGACCCACCTGACTACTATCGGATTATGGGGCAGCCCGGCCGGGCAGATGACGACTGATGGTTTATCAAAGACGTATCTTTCATGTTCTTTCCCTAGGTCTATCTCGATTTCCGCCCCCAGGTAATTGATATGGTTTGGATCTGTACCCACAAAAACCAAAACTTCATCGGTGGGATGGACATGGGCGCCGATACCGCGGTGCCAGATGCCGGGTTTACTGAAAAATCCCCAGATTAAATTTAAATCCAGTCCATTGAGGTCCTTGCCGTACAACCAAGTGAGGTGGTCGGCATTTCCCGGTCCCAGCTTTTCTCCGCTTTTCTTGCTCATCTCTTCACGTTGGGCTAACTGCTCCGGTGTAAACCTGGCTGTATTAAGTTTCCCTCGTTCTGTCAACAAGCCTGCTCTCAGCGGTTTAACTAAATGTGCATACTTGCCCGTCGACTTAATTGGCTTGGTTTTAATGTTTTTGTCTCCGGCTGCGCCTGTACAGGAGGTTTCGGGACTGGCGCTCATAGCAGCCACGTAAAAACCGAAACCCTTAGGACTATATATCCGTTTTGTTACTGTCGGACCATGGGGTAACCCGGCGGGAATAATGACGACAGTAGGCTCGTTAAACGCATATATTTCCTGCTCCTCGCCGAGACAACACTCAATATCCGCCCCCAGGTAGTTGATATTAGCGGTATCCAGACCCGCGAAAACATGGCATTCCGGATAGGGATGTATATGCACGTTTCGGCCAGTAGCCCAGTCACCGGGCTTATTGTGGAGTTCCCAGGTGAAATGGAGATTCATCCCCTCCAGATTCTGACCTTTCAGCAACATTTTCTGGTCGGCATCTCCCGGACTTTTTACACCCCGGCGGCCTTGTTTATTCTTGATTCGGCCGATACTTAATGATTTTATGAAATGCTCGTATTTATTAGTGGCCATTTTGTGTACTCCTTAGATAGGTGTTAATAATGCGTTTCCCCTTTTGTGATCCATGTTAAGACGAAAATATGGAAAGACCGGGCAGACGATAACATATAATAACGGTCGGAAATAATTATACTCCTCCCAACGCTGCTCAATCAATGCCCGGGGATAGGCGTGAAGTGAACCGGGCGATCAGTATGGCAAGAGTTGCAGCCGAAGCTGTGGTGGAATAAAGCGGTGAATCATCACCGGTGGCTGGATATACTAGGTATCACTATATGGCTTGACGGTAGAATTATTTAAATCAATGGTATTATCGACTCTGGTATTGTGCTCATACCTTCCTCAATTGGTTCCCCCTCTCCAGCCAAATGATCCTCTGGTTTGTCCTCTAAAACAGGCTGGAGAGGGGATAGGGGGTGAGGTATAGAGAATTTGAGAAAAATGTATGCAGAAGACGAATAATATTTAGAGACGGAAAGAATTGGTAATATTATCAGCTGAAGATTGATGGAGGATTTTTATTTGCTCTCAAGCAGGGCGGTAATTTCTTTAGCTGTGAGGTGGCGGACTTCGCCTTCTTTCAGGTCGCCCAGGTTCAGGTTGCCGATACGTACGCGCTTTAAAGCCAGAACGGTATGTCTCAACCTCTCAAACATGCGGCGTACCTGCCGTTTGCGTCCCTCGTGGATAATGACGCTGTAGTTGAACGGGGGAGTAGAGATTTCTTTTACCCCGGCGGGATGGGTCATGCCGTCTTCCAGCAGGATGCCGCGCTGCAGCTGCCGTTTTTCCTCGGGGGTAAGGTT
>Ga0031655_10001799_pt1 | contig 12647 bp, 10 predicted proteins | sample FrelakmetHBP12HB_FD_55187 | JGI IMG/M metagenome (GOLD analysis project Ga0031655, IMG submission 55187) | Freshwater lake sediment microbial communities from the University of Notre Dame, USA, for methane emissions studies -HBP12 HB | ecosystem: Environmental > Aquatic > Freshwater > Lake >... | reverse complement strand
CGAAAACCCACAAAGCAGTACCCGCCGGGCGGGCGGGCGTCGTTGCGGGAGGAACAACGCAGATACACCTGACTGCTGTTCCAGGAGCCGCCACGCAACGAAACGAAGTCCTTGTCATTATCGTAGTAGTTCTCCATCCACTCCCACACATTGCCTGCCATGTCCACCAGGCCTTCAGGGGTAGCGCCTTCAGGATACTGCCCCACTGGAGTAGTCGCACCCATGTTCTCGCCATAGTTGGCCAGCTTCGGATTCGGTTCGCCCTTTTCCTTCGGCCAGGGGTATTCCCGCTCACCGTGGCCTGCAGCCCATTCCCACTCGATCTCCTGCGGCAGCCGGTAGGCAGCCTCACTGCCAGACCCTTCGAGTGCCGAGAGCCACGCACAATAAGCCTTCGCCGCATACCAGGAGATACCGACCACAGGCTGGTCCTCGCCATTGAACCGCTTCTCTTGATCGTATCCAGACCGGAGTTTCCCAGCCCACTGCGAGACCTCGCTGTCGAGATGCTCGCCAAGGCCCTCTCCCTTGGGGCCTTGCGCAAAGGCCAGCAACTGCCTGGCGAATGCCTCCAGGCCGAGCACCTGCTGTAGCTCCGCCTCCTGGCCCTGCAGGTACTGGATGAATCGGCGGTACCGCTTGTTGGTCACAGGGTACTTGGCGAAGTAGAGGTCAGGAACCTGGTGAACCTGCTTGTCCACAGAGTACGTGAATGATCCGCCTGGGATCAGGATGTACTCGGCGTTGAGCTCAAAGGGATTGCGGAACGACGCGGGCTTCCGCACGAAAATGTCGTCCGCGACCTGCGGGGTCGTCGCCGTGGCCTCCGGCACTGTCCTCTGTTCTGCGATGATCTCTTCGGCCTTCTTGGTCACCACGCTCCTGGGTGCCTGCTCCGAGTATACCCGCACCGCATCCAGGGCCTCTGGCGTGCCGATGGTCTTGAGGCAGTCCAGGATGTATCGCTTCTTGTTGTCGCTGAGACGGCGGTCGTTGAGGCACCGGACCAGGGAGTCGATCCGCCGCTGCCGGGCATCGCCAATGAGTATCCGAAGCAGAGACTGCTGCTTGGGATCGAGGTCCTTGCTCACGTCGCTACGGAACAGGGCATCCATGAACCCATCAAAGACCCGGTCGTCCACCTCCGCCATGAAGAAGCGAAGGGTCTCCTCCCACCAGTCGTCGCCAAGGTGCTGGACAACCTGCCTGATGGACTTGGGATCTCGCTTGGCCTGCTCGTTGAGCTGCATGCCTGCGAGATACTCCCGGAAGGACTTGTGCCTGAAGATACAGGCGTCCTTGCCGTAGTCGGCGACTAGACCCGCCCGATCGCGGAGGTTGTCGCAGAACTGCTCTGCAGTGAGATCCGGCTGAATGGTCTTGATGATCGGCTGCATCTGTTCGTGCACCTGGACCTTCGAGACCTCGTCGGTGTGGAGCGTCTGCTGCATCCACAACGCCACCGGATAGAGCACGCGAAGGGCGTCATTGGCAGACATCAGGGGGTCCAATCCCCTGCGCCGGTCGCGGAAGTCCAGCAGGTACTTCACGGCCGCCTGGTAGAGGTCAGACCTGACGTTCAGGCGTACGCCTTGCTCCTTCCATAGGATGGCGATGATCTGCAAGAGCATGGGTACTCCGGCCAGCTCTCGAACGGCCGTGTTCTCTCTCTTGGCCAGGAAGTCGATGATCTCCTGTGCCCGTTTGGAACTGACGGCCTCCTGCTGGCTGCGCCACCGGGCGAGGTCTGCGGATTCAGGCGGGGGTTCGTTCGCGTAGGCAGCCTTGAACCACTTGCGGAGGAAGTCTTGCTGTTGATCCGGGGTAAAATCCCTGATGTCCGCCTGCAGATGCTCGAATCCAAGCTCAATGCCATCGGCCTTGCGATAGCCGGTCCAGCGGGACGTAACCACGAACCTGGCATTGGCCAGACCAGTTGCATTCTGGTCGATCCATTCACAGATCGCCCGCCGTCTCTTCAGGTCGCTGATCTCGTCCAACCCATCCAGGAGGACGAGGGTCGGTTCATCCGTGAGCCAGCGGGAAAACGACTCCGCAGGGGCCTGAAGGGCGTATCGCCCTGCCCAGCGGGCCAGGCTGGCCGCAAGCCCGGTTGGGCCCTGGCCGTCGACCTGGACATCACGGAGCGGCAGGTACATCGGCAACGGTCTGCGGCCGAAGCCGAGCCTCTCATAGTCCCCCTCCACACAGCACATGGCATAGTACTTCAGGAGTGTGGTCTTGCCTGATCCTGGGTCGCCGACGATCAACAGCATGTGGTGACGTGCAAAGGCCCGTTTCATCAAGGCATCGGGGTCAAGATGGCGGTCGCTTTCATCTCGGAGATCCCCACAGTCGGGATCGAACCTCTGCTCGCTCCGCCAGGTCATGGAGATGTCCAGAGACACAAACGTATCGAACAGACGCACCGGCACGTTGCGTACATCAGGCAAGCCCAGCATTTGGATGGTGCCGAGTTCCTGGCGCAGGACGGCCTCATAGCAATCCCGGTCCGACTGCTGCCTCTTCTGCTCTTCAGTCCTTTCGGACTCCTTCTTGACCTCGGCCTCGACCGTTGCCTTGATCACTGCATCCGCTTGGCGTCTGCAGTATTGGTAGATGCCGAAGGCAAGTCCCCCTATGGCGGCAACAGCCGCTACTGAGGCAATGATCCACGGAATGAGGTCCTTGGCGGTCAGCCCGCCCTGCACCCCCTGCTTGGCAGGCTGCTGGCCCGCAGGTGCTGTCCCCTGCTGCGAGCCAGGCGTATTCTTGTCTGCGACCGCAGGCGTCTGCTGGCCAGCCCCCTGCGTCCCTGACTGCATAGCGGCGTTTGGATCCAGACCCAGGGCCGGCCTATGCAGGCCGATCACAACCAGCAAAGCAATGAACACTCGACTTCGCATGGCCTTCTCCCTGACCTCGATCCACTGGATCGACATCCCCCTTCCCGCGACGACTGGCTCAGGCACTCATCCCTCGCGCCACAGCCGCCAACGCCGTGCAGTGGTCGATTCCGGCGCACAACACGGCTGGGCCTCCTCGCTCCCGTTTCCTGCGGCACAGGGCCGCNGGNANGCNGGAGGTCCAGCCGTTCATATCGTACTAATTAACCTGGCGTAACGCCTGCCGAGACTACCTGGGGGCCACAGGCGCACCTGCCGCCGGGGCCGTCGCAGGCTTGGACGCTGCCGAGGGCATCGCAGGCTTAGGTGCCGCCGCCTCTGCCTTGATCTTGTCCACGATCTTCTGGAGATCCTTGGCGGCCTGCTCCAACTGGGCGACCTTGGCATCCTTGTCCTGGACCTGGGCCTTGAGCGTCTGCACAGATGCCGTGGCCTCCTTCAACTTGTCTTGGGCGTCTTTTCGCTCTTTGATCGCTTCCTCAAGGACGCTGTTCGCCTTGTGGGCAGCAGTCTGAAGCTCATCCACGGTCTTCTTGGCGGCCGCCACCTCGGCGGACAGCTTCTGCACAGAGGCCTCCAACTTGGACTTCTCCGTCTTGACCTTGTCCAGGTCTTGAGCGGTCTGGGCCTGCTGTTGCTCGGCCTTCTGTGCCCTGACCAAGGTCTCCTGCTGCGTCTTCTTGTACTCTTCACAACATCCGGCCACCACCAGCAAGGCGGCCCACACTGCCAGCACACCCGTCTTCTTCATGTCGTACTCCTTTAAGTGAATGACGTTCTATCCTTGGGGGTGGGCTACCCAGGCCCCCATCCATCACGTTGCGACGCATTCGGCCAGTCTCCACGTCGCCAGCCGCACCATGTCACACCCGCCAGCAGCCAAGTCAAGTCCGACCCATCGTTTCTTTCTCTCGGCTGCATAGACGAGGGATGATACCTCCCCTCCCGCCCTTGTGCAACCGTTCTTGCGGATTTCCTGAGCGGGCATGTTTTTCTGGAATTCTTGCCAAGGTGCTTGACATCGGTCGACCGGATCGGTCTAATAGAGCATTATGAAACTGATGGGTCTCAACAACACGATGGTTTGCTGGTGGTGGCCTGCGGGATAATCCGGCGGGCAAGCGATCCTCTGCTGTAACGACCTAGAAACACTCGATTGATAGGCGGCCTTCCGGAAACGGGAGGCCGCTTTTTTTGTTTGTGTTTTGGAAGGCATTAACGACAATGCGTTAGAGTGAAACGCCATGGAAGACTACAGACAGATAATCTCCAGTGCCAAACCAGGCGAGATCATACCGATCGTCAAGCAGATGACCATCGACGATCCGGTGGATTTCTTCGCCAAGGTCAGCGACTACGGCCGGTCGGCCAACAGTTGCCTCTTCGAGTCCAAGGAGTACCTGGCCGGGACCGCGGCCCTGAGCTTCGGCACAGCCCGGCCGTCGCTGTACCTGACCGGCACGGGCGACCGGTTCACGATCCAGGCCCTGGGCCGTACCGGCAAGCGGATGCTCCGATATCTGACCGGCCAGAGAGACCGGTTTGCCTTCTGTGAGGAGGTCTCGTTCAACGACGAGGCGATACGCGGTCGCATCCGGCGGGCCAAGGAGATCGTCGATGAACAGACTCGCCTGACCAGCACCAACCAGATGGACGTGCTGCGGGCCGTGGCGTTTGCCTTCCGCCTGGCCAGCAAGCCCTTCCGTGTCACCTGCGGCCTTCTGGGCGCCCTGAGCTATGACTTCATCGATCAGTTCGAGAGGCTGCCGCAGAACCGCGAGGACCTCCTGGCCAATCCCGACTATGAGCTGTACTTTGCAGACAACATCTTCCTGATGGACCACGAGCGAAAGCAGGGCTTCGTGGTCGTTAACGTGATCGTGACCGATGACAGTCCCGAGGCCGCGATCGCCGAGGCCCAGGACTGTTTTGACTACTACGCCAACATGGCCCGGTTCGATTCGCCGAGGCCCTCAGCAACCGGTGGTCCCCTGNCGCAGCCATCGACCGACACGGACCAGGCCACCTACGAACAGATGGTTCGGACCGCCAAGGAGCACATCCTCGACGGGGACATCTTCCAGGTGGTGCTGAGCCGCACCCGGATCGAGCCGTGTCCGGACGAGCCGCTGGACGTGTACAAACGGCTTCGGGTCCTGAATCCCTCGCCCTACATGTTCTATATCAAGACGCCGACCACCACCCTGCTGGGCTCCAGCCCGGAGCTGAACCTGCGGGTCAGCGGCCTGCAGGACCGCAGCGTCGAGATCCGGCCCATTGCCGGCACCAAGCCCAGGGGACGCCTGGGCAAGGCCATCGACCCGGACACGGACTTCCGCTATGAGGCGGAGCTGAAGATCGACCGCAAGGAGCTGGCCGAGCACATGATGCTGGTGGACCTGGCCCGCAACGACGTGGCCCGCGTGTCGGAGCCGGGCAGCCGCGTGGTGACGGAGTTGCTGATCGCGGAGAAATACGAGTCGGTCCAGCACCTGGTCAGCAACGTCAAGGGCACGCTCGCCAAGTCACTCGATGCCCTCAGCGCGTACCTGGCGACCATGAACATGGGGACCCTGACCGGCGCCCCCAAGATCGAGGCCATGAAGATCATCCGCCAACTGGAGAAGACCAAGCGAGGCTACTACGGCGGCGCGGTCATGTACCTGACGGTCGACGGCCAGTTCGACAGTTGCATCACGATCCGTTCCCTCCAGGTCAAGGATCATGCCGCCTATATCCGCGTAGGCGCAGGCATCGTCCACGACAGCGTGCCCAAGACCGAATTCGAAGAGACCGAACACAAGGCCGGGTCCTGCCTGCGGGCGATTCGAGGCAGTTGATAGGGGAAGAGACCTATGAACAAGGTGCTGTTCATCGACAACTTCGATTCGTTCACCTACAACCTGGTGGACGATTTCTGCAAGCGAGGCTGTCACGCCACGGTGTACCGCGCGGATACCGACCTGCAGGAACTGGCGGCCGTGGCGGACCGGCTCAGACCCGACCTGCTGGTGATCTCGCCGGGACCGGGCAGCCCCAGGGCAGCGGGCGTCTCGACGGCCGCAGTGGACTACTTCAAGGACCGGCTGCCGATCCTGGGGGTGTGCCTGGGCCACCAGGTGATCGTCGAGTACTTTGGCGGCACAGTGGGCCACGCCCCCAAGCCCATGCACGGCAAGCCCTCGCGGGTCACCCACAACGGACGGGGGATCTTTGCGGGGATCGAGAATCCCATGCAGGCGGGCCGCTATCACAGCCTGGCGGCCACCCGGGTACCGGACTGTCTGGAGGTGACCGCCGAGTTCGAGGGCGTTGTGATGGGGGTTCAACACAAGGAGTATCCTGTATTCGGCGTGCAGTTCCACCCCGAGAGCATCCTGACGCCCGCCGGCGGCCGGATCATCGAGAACGTATTGGCCTTGGCCAGCCAGGCAAAGATAGAGGCGACGGCATGACGTCCATTGTGGATTTCATCCAACCGCTGTTGGCAGGCAAGGATCTGGACTTCGAACAGGCCAAGGGGGTCCTCGACGTGATCTTCGAGGGCCAGGTCCCGGAGGCCCAGGTGGCGGCCTTGCTGACCGCCCTGCGGATGAAGAAGGTCACGGCCTCGGAGATCGCGGGGCTGGCAACGTCCTTGCGAACCCACGCCGTCCAGGTCCGGACGGGCATCGACGACTTGGTAGACACCTGCGGCACCGGCGGAGGAACCGTCAAGACCTGCAACGTCTCCACGGGCGCAGCCCTGGTGGCGGCCGGGGCAGGGGTGACCGTGGCCAAGCACGGCAATCGCGGGATCACCAGCCGCTGCGGCTCCGCGGACGTGCTGGAGGCCCTGGGCGTCAAGATCGATGCCACGGCCGATGGGGTAGCCCGCTGCATCAGGGAGGCCCACATCGGATTCATGTTTGCGCCGATGTTCCACCCGGCCATGAAATTCGTGCAGCCCATCCGCAAGGCCCTGGGCTTTCGGACGGTCTTCAACATCCTGGGCCCCCTGGCCAATCCGGCAGGGGCGACCCGCCAGGTCCTGGGCGTGGCCGACGAAGGACTGATGGAGACGATCGTAGAGGCCCTGCAGATGCTGGGGACTCGTCACGCCTTGGTGGTGCACAGCGACGGTCTCGATGAGATCAGCACGGCCGGCGTCACCCGGTTGATAGAGCTGAGGGACGGCCGCCTGGCGACCCGGTTGGTCAGTCCAAAGGACCTGGGCATGTCCCTGGCCAGGCTGGAGGACCTGAGGGTCGATACCCCCCAAGAGAGTGCACAGGTCCTTCGCGCGATCCTGGAAGGCCGACAGATGGGTCCAAAGAGGGACATCCTCGCCCTCAACGCCGCAGCGGCCATCCTGGTCGGCGGCCTGGCAGGGTCTCTCAAAGAGGGGATCAACGCTGCAGAGGACTCGATTCGCAGCGGCAAGGCATTGGCGTGTCTGACGAAACTGATCGAGGTGTCCAAGGTAGAAGGTTAGATGGTTAAATGGTCGAGTGGTTAAATAGTTAAATGGTTAAAAAGTTAAATGGTGAGGCAAGTGGGTCAGGGATATTGCCAAGAATGGAGACAGGGAATTCGGTCCGGAACGTTATTTAACGTTTTAACTTTTTAACCTTTTAACCATTAGCCGGGCCCAAGGAACGAGGAACGGATGCTGGTAGCCAAGGTCAAGATCTGCGGCATCACCAATTACGACGACGCCCAGGCAGCGGTGGACCTGGGCACGGACCTGCTGGGGTTCAACTTCTTCCCCGACAGCCCGCGGTATATCCCCGTGGACAAGGCCGCGGAGATCGTGCGCCGTCTGCCGGCCTTTGTGGAGCTGGCAGGCGTGTTTGTCAATGCCTCCATCCAGACCATCCGCCAGGCAATCAACGAGTGCTATCTGGATTGGGTCCAGTTGCACGGAGATGAAACCCCGGCCTTCTGCCAGTTGCTGGCCAGTGACCCGGTGAAGGTCATCAAGTCCCTGCGCGTCAAGGAGCAGGCGGATCTGGACAAGGCCGAGCTGTACCGGGTGGATGCGATCCTGTTGGACGCCTTCCATCCGGACCAGTATGGCGGCACGGGCCTGAGCTTCGATTGGGGCCTGATCCAGGACGTCAGCAAGCGGATCTTCGTGGCCGGCGGCATCACCCCGGACAACGCGGCCAAGGCCATCTCGTTGGGGGTATACGGGATCGACATCTGCAGCGGCGTGGAGTCGCGACCCGGAAAGAAAGACCCGGCCAAGATGAAGGCCCTGTTCGACAGTATTCGCTACCTGCGAGGATAGGAACCTCAATGCGGCGAAGTCACAGCCAAAAGGAGACGAAGAACTTGAGTCAGACACACAAAGGTTCTTATAGCCGTCCGGCAGGGGTTCCCCGCGATGGGTCCGTTCGCCTGCGAAGGCGGCACACCGGACTATCTGAATGCACCCCAGGGCGGGTGTATTCAGATAGGGTGTGCCTGACTCAAGTTTTTCGTGAGAGAGTAAGGTGACCTAACCATTTAACCTCTTAACCTTTTAACTATTCAACCATCTAACCCACCCTTGGAATGGAGCAATGAGAGACAAAGGCAGATTCGGTGAGTTCGGCGGCTTTTACGTGCCGGAGGTCCTGATCCCGGCCCTGGAGGACCTGGAGCAGGCATTCTACCGCTTTCAGGAGGATGAACGCTTCGTCAGCGACCTGGCGGTGCTCTCCAGGGACTACGGAGGCCGGCCCACGCCGCTGTATCGCAGCCCCGCCCTCAGTGACAAGGTGGGCTGTCAGGTCTATCTCAAACGCGAAGACCTGATGCACGGCGGCGCCCACAAGCTCAACAATGCCCTGGGCCAGGGACTCCTGGCCAGGGCCATGGGCAAGACCAAGCTCATCGCAGAGACCGGCGCAGGCCAGCACGGCCTGGCCACGGCCACGATCGGCGCCATGCTGGGCATGGAGGTCAAGGTCTTCATGGGCACCACGGACATCGATCGCCAGAGGCCCAACGTGCAGAAGATGAGGCTCTTGGGCGCAGAGGTCGTGCCCGTGACCGGTGCCAGCGGCACGCTCAAGGACGCGATCAACGACGCCCTCCGCTACTGGACGGCCCACGTGGACGACACGTTCTACCTGTTCGGCACGGCCGCAGGGCCGCATCCCTATCCGACGATCGTCAGGTACTTCCAGCAGATCATCGGCGAGGAGATCCGGCACCAGTGCCTGGACAAGACGGGGCGATTGCCGACGGCCGTGGTCGCATGCGTGGGCGGCGGCAGCAACGCGATCGGCGCATTCGCGGCGTTGATCGAGGACGAGGAGGTGCGTCTGATCGGCGTGGAGGCGGCCGGGTACGGCCTGGATACGGACAAGCACGCCGCCACGCTGGAAAAGGGCAAGGTCGGCATCCTGCACGGCGCCAAGTCCTACGTCCTGCAGGACGACCACGGCCAGATCGTGGAGTCCCACTCGATCAGTGCAGGCCTGGACTATCCCGGCGTAGGGCCTGAGCACAGCCATCTCAAGGAGATCGGCCGGGCCGAATACGTCAGCGCCACGGACGACGAGGTCCTGGACACGTTCCTCTTCCTGGCCCGCAAGGAAGGGATCTTCCCGGCCTTCGAGAGCGCCCACGCTGTAGCGTGGGTCCTGACTCAGGCAGGCCGGTTCAGGCCCGACGACGTGATCGTCATCAACCTCAGCGGGCGAGGGGACAAGGACGTGGATGCCTTCATACGCTACCGGCCCGAGGCCATAGGAGAGCGTAAAGCGTAGCGTGAAAGGGGGCTTCCTGAACGCTGCACGCTGACCTCCGCACGCTATCTCGGATACAAACGACAAGTAACGAGCGATAGAATATGAAGACCTACAGAGACGTATTCAGTCAGAAACGAACCGCCCTGATCCCCTTCTTTGTGCTCGGCGATCCGGACGAGCAGACCTCGTTCGAGGTGATCTGCGCGGCGATCGACGCCGGCGCGGACGTCCTGGAGCTGGGGATTCCGTTCAGCGACCCGATTGCAGACGGCCCCACGATCCAGAAGGCCGACATCCGGGCCCTGGCCGGAGGCATGGACCCGGCCAAGGCCCTGCACCTCATCCAACGAATCAAGGCCTATCGTGACATCCCGGTCGGCCTGCTGATGTACTACAACCTGATCTGGCAGTATGGCCTGGACCGGTTCTATCGCGATGCCGCCAAGTCAGGGGTCAACAGCATCCTGGTGGCGGACCTGAGCATCGATGACGCCGATGAGGTGCATCCGGCGGCCAGGGCCGCCGGCCTGGACACAGTCTTCATGGTCACTCCCAATACCTCGGTCGAGCGGATCAAGGCCGTGGCCTCCAGGACCACCGGGTTCATCTATGCGGTCTCCCTGCTGGGCGTCACAGGGACCCGCGACCAACTGTCGGATTCGGTCGAGGGTCTCGTGCGACGGATCAAGCAGGTCACCCCCCTGCCGGTCTGCGTGGGCTTTGGCATCAGCAGGCCCGAACACGCCGCTGCCGTGGCTGCGGCTGGCGCGGATGGAGGGATCATCGGCTCCGATCATCGGCTCCAAGGTTGTGGGCCTGATCGAGGAGAACCTGGGCGACAAGCCCAAGATGTTGGCCGACGTGGGCCGGTTCATAGGAGAGGTGCGGCAGGTACTCTGAATCGCTACACGACGTCAACTGCATCGAGTATGCTGGAGGCTTGCTGCTGCCATCTAGGGTCGAGAGGAACACCCCGGGTCAGTGGCACATACTACGGCGTTAACTGAAACTCGATGTGCCACCTCTATACCTTAGATAGAAGACTGGTTAATGCACTACCATGACAACGCTTGTATTTTAACCCACTTCCGCAGATACAGGGGCTATTTCTTGTTGCTCCCCGGCTGAACATTGTTGATACGATAGCTTTGGCTTCTTCTAATATTTGCTTCAAATCTGATTCTTCATCAGAGAGAACCACCTCGTTTTTGTACGCCCGATCACCCTTATTCAGTAGTCTATACTGTGCATTGCATATCTGAATGAAGTCATCAACTAAACGATTGCTTGAAATGTTAAGCCTTATGTTGTTGCGTTGGGCACCATCATATTTAGCATTAGAATCTGGAACGAATAGAATTCGATCGATTTGGTACTTCTTCGGAGTGATATCTGCTAAATCGCCTGTTGGAGATTTCCACACAGCATGGAATTCACCTTCTATTATCATGTTGGGAATTTGCCAGACTTGCCACCCGAACTGGATTGCACCCCCATCTTTCTCAATCTTCTTCCGAACAGCAGGGATGCACTCATTTATCTCTGCGTAAGGCTCTGGGGTAACCTTAAGATAGACCGGACTCTCGTCAGATTTGATCCTATCAATCAAACGCTGTACATTAACATCGACTGTTTCTGGAACTCTATTCATAGAGTATTGAGTCTCACCTATGTGTCATGTGGTTTCGTCTAAGACCCCTTGACCCAGCAGTTGTCAGGCCCACCTGAAAGCTCGGCGTCTGGCTAGCAGTCCCGAACCCTCCCCTCAGCCTTGCCTCTCAAGTATCGCCCCAGCCTTCTTCCAATCGCTTGTATGCGTCTCTCATCCAAGGAGATGAAGAACATCGCCACTTGTCCGCCCTCATACACGGCGGTATGAGCGTCCGGAATCTCCCCCAAGACCCGGTCCGTGATCGCATCGAGCCATTCGCGGAAAACCTGCCCTCTCGCTGAGTGCTGATAAACCATGAGAACACGTCTCCGGGAAACCTCCAGAAGTTCCCTAAGCTCAGGAATCATCACGTGCCCATATGTGCGATTGTGAGTGCCAATACCTATGTCAGGGTCCAGGAAGAGGTCTCCGGCCCTTGGTACGCCATGGACGTACTGGTCTCTCCGTGAGGCGAATGAAGGTATTCGACGCCAGATGTCTGCCGGCCCAAGGTGCAGCAGTCTCGCGTAGGTCTCCCAATCCGTCGGCCGCCACAGTTGGCCATCAGTTGCCATTGGCACGACTGCAAGAGAACGGATCAGCCGGCCGTCTGACAAAAGTGAGATCAAGGAACCCTTCCAGTGGTCAAACGCATCCCCAAGGTAGTCTAGCTTCATTTCGCTACTCCCGACCATGCTGCTGGCGCGGCCTAAACACCCGCCGGTCCCACATGAGACGCCTTCATGCGGCCCAACACACCGAGTCCGAAGGCTGTTTTGCTCGCACAAATGTATCCCACGATCGTCGGCAATCCCGTGCTCTTCTGCACGAGTTTGTACAATAGCATGCGCCCCCGCCGCAAGTCAACAAGTCCAGCAGAGAATCCCAGCACCGAATCCTTGCAGGTCCAGCCCATCGCCTCGGACCAAGGGCGGCCCCTTCCATTCCGACGCGGCGGCTCCGTGTGGCAAGGCTCGGCCACCGGAGGTGTCCTTCGCCTTGCGAACACTCCACTCGCCGCTGGTTCGGTCCCGATGTGGACGTTCAGCGATTCCCTTTGCCCCCCAGGGCCTCCGAGGGGGCCAAAGGGAATCGCCTTCAGTCCTTGCCTGCCAGAGAAAGAGCCTTTCCTTGCTCCCTCGAAGGCCATGGGGAGCAAGGAAAGGCGTATTCACCGTCCGATACCAGCCCACACCAGCAGCGAGCGGAGGCTTGAGCAAAGCGCATGACACAGGTCGTTTCTGTGGCAGGCGGTTTGCGACCGTAGCCGCTGCGGTTGGATGGAAGGGACCGCAGTCAACGCCTTCCATGGCCAACGGCTGCAGTCGGCCCCTTGCTTCAGCGGTATCCCTGGCACGCGATTGAGGG